>ERZ724563.87-NODE-87-length-25734-cov-4.785254_pt1 | contig 25734 bp, 20 predicted proteins | sample MGYA00375857_ERZ724563 | MGnify/ENA primary metagenome ERZ724563 (study PRJEB28725, sample SAMN03264850) | marine sediment metagenome | biome: marine pelagic biome; feature: marine oligotrophic desert; material: marine snow | place: Pacific Ocean:North Pacific...
GAATAAGCCCGTCAAATGGAAGCGCCGAAAAGCCTTCTGTCGGGTTATAGTTGCCTTCTTGTGTTGCTGTTAATAAAGGATGGAGCACTTTAATAGGTGCCTTAAACATCTCAACAAATTCCATCAACCCTTGGTTGGCTTTACACAACGAGCCCGAGTAACTGTATGCATCAGGATCATTTTGAGCAAACTGTTCTAATCGACGAATATCTACCTTACCGACAAGCGCCGAAATATCTTGGTTGTTTTCATCTCCAGGCTCTGTCTTAGCGATACCAACTTGATCCAACACGGAAGGGTAAACCCTAACCACTTTGAATTGTGTGATGTCGCCATTAAATTCATGCAAGCGCTTGCGCGCCCAAGGCGACATAATTGTTTTTAGGTAGCGGGAAGGGATGCCATATTCCTGCTCTAGTAGGTGACCATCTTCTTGCGCGTCGAAAAGGCAGAAAGGATGATCATTAACCGGAGAGCCTTTCAATATATAAATAGGCACTTGCTGCATTAATGCTTTGAGCTTTTCAGCGAGTGATGACTTACCCCCGCCTACAGGACCAAGCAAATACAAAATTTGCTTTCGCTCTTCTAACCCTTGGGCGGCATGTTTTAAATACGACACAATTTGTTCAATGGCTTCTTCCATTCCATAGAATTCATTGAACGCTGGATAGCGTGAAATAACGCGATTAGAAAAGATGCGACTCAGTGCAGGATCGGTGGAGGTGTCCACCATGTTAGGTTCACCAATGGCTTTGAGTAAACGTTCCGCAGCATTTGCATAAGCCATAGCATCTGACTTGCAAATATCTAGGAACTCTTGGATGCTGAACTCTTCCTGCTTTCGCTCTTCGTAGCGACTTTGATAATGTTCGAAGATACCCATAAATACCCCTAAAAAACGGTTGCCCGTAATTTCATCTTAGACGGTATTGGGAAAAATGGGAGGGATTTACACTAGACTTTCGACGGGTGACATGAAAAAGCCCGTTAATGTAAACGGGCTTTTAAAGGTATATTAAATAACGTAACTTCGAGATTACTTAGCGAAGTTTTCGTTACCAAATTCCCAGTTAACTAATGCCCAGAAGTTTTCTAGGTACTTAGGACGCGCATTACGGTAATCGATGTAGTAAGCGTGTTCCCAAAGGTCAACCGTCAATACAGGTGTGTATTCTTCGCCAGAGATAGGCGTTTCTGCATTGCTAGTATTAACAATGTCTAGGCTACCGTCTGCTGTTTTAACAAGCCAAGTCCAGCTTGAGCCAAAGTTATTAACTGCTTTGTCGTTAAACGCTGCTTGGAAGTCTGCAAACGAGCCCCATTTAGCGTTAATAGCTTCAGCTAGGTCGCCAGTTGGCTCACCGCCGCCATTTGGGCTTAGGCAGTGCCAGTAGAACGTGTGGTTCCATACTTGCGCCGCATTGTTAAATACACCACCTTCAGAAGACTTGATAATTTCTTCAAGGCTTTTGCTTTCCATGTCTGTACCTTCAACTAAGCCATTTAGCTTAGTTACATAGGTTGCGTGATGCTTGCCATAGTGGTAGTCCAGCGTCTCAGAAGAGATATGCGGTTCAAGTGCATTTTTTTCGTATGGTAATGCTGGTAGTTCAAAAGCCATATCGGTCTCCGTTTTTGGTTTCGTGTTTTGCGTCGTGAAGCTCGCTATGCCTGTTCGGCGAGCTTAATTCCTTCGTATATTACAACTAATTGTCCGCTTAATGATATCAAAAGCGTGACATAGATGTAGGGGTAAATTTTGATAACTCAATGACAAATTTATGAAAATTAGGTGCAATAATGAATACAACCCTGTTCTTCGCATTTATCGACCCAGTATAGGTAGAGGGGGGCGCGAATAACAGATCACCTTTTTTCAGCCACGCATAGTCACGTTTTCATCATAGCGTAGGGGAATTTCACGTTTCTGACCATGAATAGTCGCCCCATTTTGTGGTAATCTGCTCTTGATTTCCAACACGTTGGTTCCCACATCTATGTGAATCAACTTTCCGCTGAGAGGATCCAATGGATAATACTGAAACGCAATCCACTGTTGAACGAATTAAACAACAGATTGAAGAAAACGCTATTCTTCTATATATGAAAGGTTCACCTAAGCTTCCTAGCTGTGGTTTTTCTGCGCAAGCGTCTCAAGCGCTTATGTCGTGTGGCGAACCTTTTGCTTATGTAGATATTCTGCAAAACCCAGATATTCGTGCTGAATTGCCAAAGTACGCGAACTGGCCTACTTTTCCTCAATTATGGGTAGACGGTGAACTTGTGGGTGGCTGTGACATCATTATTGAAATGTTCCAGCAGAACGAATTACAGCCACTTATTAAAGAAGTTGCTGAAAAAAATAAGCAAGAAGACTAGTTTAAAAAATAGTATTAAAAAACCGGCTTTATGCCGGTTTTTTCAATTAAAAAGCCCTCATTTACCTTCACTTTTATCTCCCTCAAATACCTATAGACAGCTCAGAAAATAAAATCCTCTACGCCAATAAAATAAATAATTTTTTTCACTAAAATTGTTTGTTTTTTAGTGGCTTACGCTCTATAAAAATGCAGTGCTGACGTCTTGTTGTCAGTGTTGAAGGTATAAAAAATAACATCTCCCTGGGCACATTTTTCGCAATGAATTTGCACATAATAATAAAAATGGCTTACAGGGCAAATCCGGGAAACCATTATGAACACACGCTTGTCTTTATTGACAAATAACGTCCGATCCGTGCTTGCTGCTTCAGCTGCATTTTCTGTCATGGCCACTGCGCCTGTTTATGCTCAAGAAGCGGAAACGGAAGCCAAGGCAGAAGATTATGAGCAAATAGCCATCGTAGGCTCTCGTGCAGCACCGCGTTCCGTTGCTGATTCTGCGGTACCTATTGATATTATTTCTGATGAAGAGTTTAAGCAGCAGGGCGCTACCGATATGGTGTCTATGATGCAAACTGTGGTGCCGTCATTCAACGTGAACGACCAACCAATTAATGACGCTTCAACCTTAGTACGCCCTGCCAACCTGCGTGGTATGGCATCGGACCACACCCTCGTTTTAGTGAATGGTAAGCGTCGCCACCGTTCTGCCGTGATTACCTTTTTAGGCGGCGGTTTATCTGATGGGGCACAAGGTCCTGATATTTCTGTTATTCCAGCGGCAGCGCTAAAGCAAGTTGAAGTATTGCGTGATGGTGCAGCAGCACAATACGGTTCAGATGCTATTGCAGGGGTCATTAACTTTGTTCTTAACGATGCCTCAGAAGGGGGCTCGGTTGAAGCGCGTTATGGCTCTTACTACGAAGGCGATGGTGACATGATTCAGCTTGCGGGTAATGTAGGCATGCCTTTATCTGAAAACGGGTTTATTAACCTGTCGGCTGAATATCGCACTGCCGACGACACCTCTCGAAGCGTACAGCGTGACGACGCCGCAGAGCTTATTGCCGGTGGGAATAGCTTTGTCGCTGACCCAGCGCAAGTGTGGGGGTCTCCTGAAATTAAATACGACGTTAAGTTATTTGCTAACCTAGGTTTAACGTTATCCGACACCAGCGAAGCCTATATGTTTGGTAACTATGCTGAACGTGAAGTGGAAGGTGGTTTCTATTTCCGTAACCCCCACAACCGTGGTGGTGTTTACGATGGTGGCATTGAAGCGGCCGATATTGATGGTGATGGCGTTATTGGTGAAGACGAAGGTTATCAATTACTTTTAGTGGGCGATTTAACGGGCGATATGTCGGGTAATTGCCCCACCGATATTCGTGTTGGTGACAATGTCCTTGATAACCAAACCTACATCGATCAAGTGCAGAATAACCCTGACTGTTTTGCGTTCAACGAAATTCTACCCGGTGGCTTTACTCCAAGGTTCGGTGGTGTGGTAACCGACATGTCGTTGGTCTTTGGTACCAAAGGTGAGCTAGAAAACGACATTACCTACGATGTAAGCCTAAACCTTGGGGAAAACGAAGTTGATTTCCTCATAAGCAATACGATTAACCCGTCGCTAGGGCCAGATACCCCTTTTGAATTTAGTCCGGGCCGTTATATTCAGTCTGAACAAACGTTGGATATCGACTTTACTAAGCCCTTCGAGATGGGCTTGTACGAACCTTTATTTGTTGCCTCCGGTTTCCAATATCGCCATGAAAGCTATGAAAGTATTGCGGGTGACACTGCGTCTTATGAAATTGGGCCACTAGCCACACAAGGGTTTGGCATAGGGTCAAATGGTTTCCCTGGTTTAGCGGCTAACAGTCAAGGTGAAGTGTCTCGTCACAACATTGCATTTTACGTAGACGCTGAAGCCTACGTGACTGAGAACTTTATGTTAGCAGCAGCATTGCGCTATGAAGACTATTCTGATTTTGGTGATACCACCAAAGGTAAAATTGCGTTTCGATGGCAGGCGCTGGAAGACATTGCATTTCGTGGTGCTTATTCAACTGGATTTAAAGCACCCACGCTGGGGCAAAGTAATGTTCGTAACGTGACCACCGCATTTGGTACTAACGGCGAACTTATTGACCGTGCCACATTGCCGCCTACCGACCCTGTCTCGGTGCTAAAAGGTGGGGAAGCGCTAACACCAGAAGAATCTGAAAGCATCACATTTGGTATTGTGGCTAATTTCGATAGTGGCCTATTTATTACTGCAGATTACTACAATATTGAAGTTACCGATCGTATCAGTACAGCATCGGGTATTGAGTTAACCGATGAAGATATTGCTATCTTGCTAGAGCAAGGTATCGACGATGCGTCTAGTTTCTCTGAAATCAGCTTCTTTACCAATGACTTTGATACAACCACTGAAGGTGTGGATGTGGTGGCTAACTACAGCATGGAAATGCTGGGTGGCGATACTAAGTTCTCCCTTGCGTACAACTGGACATCGACCACAGTGGATGAAGCATCACCGAATATTTCAGAAGAACGTATCCGCATGTTAGAAGATAACCTGCCAGCAGTGCGTTACAGCGCGACAGCGAATCACACTAATGGTGATTGGCGTGTGCTTGCACGTTTGAATTATTACGGTAGCATTTTTGAAGATCACTTAGATTCAGCGTTACCTATCGACAAGGTAGGCTCTGAATTTACCGTAGATTTAGAGGTAGCATACAATGTTTCGGAAGAGTTTACCGTGACGGTTGGTGCGAAGAATGCCTTTGATGAATACCCAGATGAAAATACCCAATATGCAGGCATTGCAGGTTCATTGTATCCGACTACGTCTCCCATCGGCATCAATGGTGGTTTCTATTACCTGAGAGGTATGTACACCTTCTAAAAACTGAAACCGGACAAAAGGGAGCGTTGCTCCCTTTTGTTTTTTTCTTACAGGGCTTTTAAATTTAATGCAAAAAGTACCATTAATTGGCATGATAAGTGTCTTACGTTCAGAAAATTGAAACACCATCCTAAAAATATGACCACGAAGTCGACAGTCGCCGAAACCTTTCTTAAATATCGCTCTAAGCTTATGCGTGCAGTGAGTGCTATTGTTGGCGCTGATGATATCGAAGACATCGTTCAAGAAGCCTTTATAAAAAGTTACGAAGCCGAGTTAAAACAAGAGATACGCTACGAGCGTACGTATATGCTAAAGACGGCGCGTAATTTAGCGTTGAACCATATTGCAAAAGCAGAAAATAAAAATAAACAAACTGTAGATGATATGGATTTTTTGCCTCACGAACTGGTGGGGTACAGCCTAGAAAAAAATGTAGAAAGTAAAGAGCGTTTTATTCACTTTTGCCGAGCCACAGATACGCTATCTGCGGATGTGAAACGGGTCTTTTTACTGAAAAAAGTTTATGGCATGCGACAGAAAGATATCGCTGAGTTGGTGGGACTGAGTGAAAGTACGGTAGAAAAGCATGTCGCCAAAGGTTTAATGTTATGTTCCCGCTATTTAGCCGAACTAGCAAAAGATAACGTGCCCGCCCCGTTATCTAAAAAAGACAATCAGGACATCAGCCGTAGTTAACATGAACAATATTCGTCAATTCTCCAGTAAAGAAGATATTCAAGAGCAGGCTTGTCTTTGGATTAGTCGTCTTGATCGCGAGTTAACAGGTAATGAAAAAGACGCCCTTGAAGCTTGGTTGAAAGAAAGTAAAGCCCATAGAAAAGCATTACTTGAAGCGGCCAGTTTGTGGGATGACATGTCAGTGTTAAACGAACTAAGTGGTTTGTTCCCTAGACAGCCTACCAGTGCTGCCAAAGAAGCAAAGCAAACACGACGACTTCGTACCCGAGCTAAGTGGAGTATTGCCGCCGCCTTTTTAGTTATGGCCGTGGCGGTAGGGGTGCTACTTGAACAAACATGGCTTAATAACACGCCCGTACTTGCAAGCATCACGGAAAAAGTAGAAACCGGTGTTGGCGAGCAAAAAAATATTACGCTTGCAGATGGGTCTAAGCTGCATCTGAATACCGACTCTATCGTTACCGTAGATTTCACGGAAAACGCGCGTAATATCGTGTTGCTAAGAGGCGAAGCTCACTTTGATGTTGCCCATGATACGTCACGCCCTTTTACGGTAACAGCGGGCAACAATACCGTTACCGCCGTGGGCACAGCATTTAACATGCAGTACGTAGATGATCAGGCTTTTGAATTGGTTGTTACCGACGGTAAAGTGTTGGTGGCAGACAGGTTCAATACGTTTAACCACCAAGGTTCCTTGTTTAGTAATAACCCTAATTCAGAAGAAGGGTTATTGCTATACGCCGGTGAAAAAGCGGTGGTGAAGGGGAAAGTTGAAGAAAAAGAGAACCTTTCAAAAAATGACATTGATGACGATTTAGCATGGCAAAAAGGCATGATAGTGTTTAAAGGTGAACCTCTTGAGTCGGTGTTAGAAGAAATAGGGCGTTATACACCTTTACGCTTTTCTATTAGCGACGAGGGACTAAAGCGTCGGCGTGTTGCAGGCTACTTTAAAGTCGGTGACATAGAAGGCCTATTAGGGGCGCTTAAAAACAGCTTTAATATAGAATACGAAAAAATAACCGAAACCAGCATACAGCTTTCTGTGGCTTCAAGTTAAGTTGCACCGGTGTCGAGAAAGGGCCATCGCCACTTGCGCTTAAATGACTTTCTACCAACCCTGGGCTCGATGATGAGACAGACAAAGATATATCGCTTAGTCACAGGAATCTTACTCGTGGGATTGGGTTTCACGTCAGCGTCCGCCCAACCTTTATCGATTTTAAAGGGCGCCCGCTTGAGCATTACGTCTAGCTTAGCGCAGCAAAACACAACACCCGATGGCCCAATTACCTTTTCTATTCCTGCACAAGATGCCGATGCGGCGTTAACAGAACTTGCTAAGCAAGCGAATACCACTTTGTTATTTCCTTTCGACATTGCCAAACGAGTCAAGGCCAATGCGTTGTCAGGCTCTTTTACCCTTAATGAAGCCTTAGTGTTGCTACTCGAAGGCACGCCGCTTGCGGTAGTTACCAGCGCAGCCGGTGAAATAAGTATACGTTCCAGAGCGGCGTTGGAAGTGAAGGCGCAGGACGGCAGAGAAGTGCCCAAGAACAAGCAAGACGATGGAGAACATCAGCTAGAGCGGATTGCCGTTGTGGGCACACGAAGCACGCCAAGAAGCGTGGTAGATTCACCGGTGCCATTGGATATTATTGGGTCTGATGCCTTGGCTGCACAGGGTAACTCCGATGTACTCTCTATGCTAAGTAGTATGGTGCCTTCCCTAAGCGTTAACGACCAACCCATTAATGATGCAACAAGCCTCGTGAGGCCAGCGAATTTACGCGGTATGGCATCTGATCACACGCTACTACTGGTGAATGGTAAGCGTAGGCACAGATCGGCGGTTATCACCTTTCTTGGTGGCGGATTGTCTGACGGAGCTCAAGGGCCAGATATTTCCGTCATTCCAGCTTATGCGCTTAAACAAGTTGAAGTTTTGAGAGACGGTGCCTCTGCGCAGTACGGGTCAGACGCCATCGCAGGGGTCATCAATTTTGTGCTTAAAGATAGCCCTTCAGGTGGCAGTGTAGCCTTAAAAACAGGGGTATATTCTGAGGGCGATGGAGCGCTATTCCAGCTGCAAGCTAATCAAGGGTTTGCTTTAGGAAATCAGGGGTTTCTTAATGCCACGGTTGAATATCGCCAGCAAGAAGGGACCTCCCGTTCAGTGCAGCGCGACGACGCAGCCGAACTCATTGATATGGGAAATACTGCAATAGCTAACCCTGCCCAAGTGTGGGGTGCGCTTGATGTGAATGAAGACGTGAAAATGTCGATAAATACCGGTTGGCGTTTTTCAGATCACGTTGAAGGTTATACATTTTCTACTTACGCCCATCGTGATATAGCGGGTGGTTTTTATTATCGCAACCCACAAACTCGAGAGGGCGTATTCAGCCAAACCGACGATGTTTCAGGCGTGCGAACGCTGTTGGTGGGCGACTTAGATGGCGTAGGGCAGGGAATAGCGTGCCCCACCATCGTGTTGGATAGCGCAAATGTGTTGGACAATCCGCTTTATCAGCAAATTGCCGATAATAGTACCGAGGTTGGCGCAAATTGCTTTGCCTTTAACGAGTGGTTTCCCGGCGGGTTCACGCCACAATTTGGGGGCACGATCACCGATGCGTCACTGACCTCCGGCTTGCGCATTGACCTTAACAATGGCTGGGCGCTAGACGTGAGCGGGAGCTTAGGCTACTCGGATATTGCTTATACGCTGTCGGGCACAGTGAACCCTTCGCTTGGGCCTGATACGCCTCTGACGTTTTCGCCAGGTTCTGTGAGTCAAATAGAGCGAACGTTTAATTTCGACTTAACTAAGTTGATAGACACGCCGTTGGCGGAGCCTGTTAGTTTAGCGTTAGGGGCTGAGTGGCGCAGAGAAACCTACTTTCAGCATGCCGGTGATGAAGCGTCGTTTGAGGCCGGCCCTTTGGCCTACGATCCAAATACGGGGTTATCCCAAGGCTTTTCAATCGGCTCGAATGGATTTCCAGGTTATCAGCCTCAATCCGCAGGACATTGGAGTAGAAGTAACTGGGCATTATATTCGGATGTGGAATTGTTCGTGACCGATCCCTGGCAGTTGGCACTAGCGTTACGGGTAGAGCACTTTACTGACTTTGGATCCACATTTGATGGTAAGTTGAGTACTCGCTATCAATTTAATGATTACACCGCCGTTCGAGGCTCTATCAATACAGGCTTTAAAGCGCCCACGGTAGGCCAAAGCAATGTAATAAACGTGACCACCGCCTATGCTGCAAATGGCTTAGAAGACCAGGCAACGTTGCCGCCCACCGACCTTATATCTCAACAATTAGGTGCTAGTGCACTGCAACCTGAAGAGTCGGTGAACTATAGCTTTGGCGCTGTTATGCAGCTAAATGCAAATATCTTCGCCACGCTGGATTATTTTACAATACGTTTAAGCGACCGTATCAGCACAACCTCAGCGATTCCGCTTACCCAAGAAGATATTGACGCCTTAACGGCGTTAGGCAGAGAAGATGCAGTTAATTACAATGCGGCCAAATACTTCACGAACGATTTTGGTACGCGCACACAAGGCATAGACTTCGTCTTACATTACGAAGAAAACCTATGGGATTGGCAAAATAAACTTATCCTTGCCTATAACTGGACAGATACCCAAGTTGAACGAGTGACCCTATACCCCACCTTAGTCGACGGCGTTATGCAGTTGCGGCCTAACCTCACATCACAGCGTATTCGTATGCTAGAAGACAACCTGCCAGCCCACCGAGGTAGCGTTACCCTAGAGCAAAGTCAGGGCAGGCTTAATTTTATATGGCGAATGAATTATTTCAGTGATTTCTACGAAGACCATTTAGATGCGTCTGCGGGAATGGATATCTACGGCAGTGATACCCTTACATTTGATGCGCAAGTGGCTTGGTACTATTCGCCAACAATGAGAGTCACCTTGGGGGCGCAAAACCTGTTTGATAATACCCCTGAAGAAAATCCCTTCAAAGGTGAAGTTGGTGCCTTGTACCCGCCCACATCTCCAGGCGGAATTAACGGCGCGTTTTATTATTTAGGCTTTGAACATACGTTTAATTAATTAAATAACCGAGGCGGAAGTGGGTCAGAATGTTTAGAGGAAAGCTTTCTGGGGTGGTGATGATGCCATGCTAGGGCAGGTGACGTGTAAGTCGGCATTGGCAACCGTTGATTACTAGCCGACGTTTTTAAATAGCGAGTCATCAACAATGGTCTGGTCGATGATTTGTTGTGCCATTTGTATACACTTGCCGCACTGTGAGCCTAATTCTAATTGCGCACGCAACTCACGCATGTTACCCACACCTTGATCTTGTACAGCAGCGCGGATAGTTTTATCGGTCACACCGTAGCACATACATACAAACATTCATCGTACTCCAAATAAGTCTGTAAATGATAATAATTGCTATTCATTGTTAAAGCAAGTCACTCATCGAAGATTTTGCATGAATTTTCCCCAAACCATCATTTTCCTAAAAACCGAGCAACCAATAAAAAAGGCGCCGAAAGGCGCCTTGTTCATCAGGATAAATTCAGGAAGCTTCGGTGAGGGGCCAGCCCCCTAATGCTTTGTAGCGGTTGACCATGTAGCAAAATAGTTCCGTCGTTTTTTGAGCATCATATAATGCACTATGCGCTTCTTTCTGATCGAAATGAATACCCGCAGCACGGCAAGCCTTCACCAGCACGGTTTGGCCTAATGACAACCCAGCTAAGCTAGTGGTATCAAAGGAGACAAAAGGGTGAAAAGGCGTGCGCTTTATATTACACCTTGCTATTGCGGCATTGACAAAGCTCTGATCAAAGGTGGCGTTGTGCGCCACAATGACTGAGCGTTGGCAATTAGCGTCTTTTTGCGCTTTGCGTATGCCTTTACATAATTCTTTCATGGCGGCGCTTTCTTCTATGGCGCCACGCAATGCGCAAGTTGGGTCAATACCGTTAAACTCGAGAGCAGCAGGTTCTAAATTGGCACCTTCAAAGGGGTCAATATGATAGTGAAAGGTAAGATCAGGATGCAGAATACCCTGTTCATCCATTTTCACTGTTACCGCTGCAATTTCTAATAAAGCGTCTGTGTTTGCGTTAAATCCTGCGGTTTCGACATCGATAACCACGGGGAAATAACCTCTGAAACGGTGAGATAAAGCATGTGAAGACTCAGACATAAACGCTCTTTTACTGATGTTAGACGATGACGAACATACACTAATTTGCTAAGTGTACCCTTATGCAGGTGAGGGATTATGTCAATTAAATAAGTGTGTATCCAGCGATGTTTCGCATTCGTTTCGGTTCAGATGTATAATTGATGGTATATCGAGCTAAACTTTTCTACACTTGGGGCGATATATTCTCTAGACGTTGTCTTTTAACGGCCTGCGTTTGGTTTTATATTCTTGTTAAGTAGGTGTGGCTGTGAAACTTAAATACTTATTTCTCTTCTGCTTGGTAGCGACGACTTCGGTCAGTGCGGCTATGCGCCAATATGCCGCTACCGTGGAAACATCGTCGTGGGAAGTCGCGGACGCCTCTCGTTTACAGTGTACCCTCAATCATGAATTACCAGGGTATGGAGCTGCAATGTTTACCAGCGTCGCGTCAAAACAACTCAATATGGAATTTGAGTTAGACATGCATTTGCTGCCCAACCATTTTGACGTTGCCGCTGTGTATTCGGTTCCGCCACGGTGGATGCCTGGTGTAGCACCAAAAACCATTGCAGACATGACAATTCGTAAACAATATAACGGTGACTTACCGCAAGACGCTGCTTGGACAATGTTGTCAGAACTCGAAAAGGGATTTTGGCCCACCATTTACTACAACGACTGGTACAACAAAAACGACAAAGTGAGCGTGGCGTTGAACGCAAGTAATTTTGCGCATGTTTACAACGAATTTGTGCAGTGTGTATCAAACCTGCTGCCCTATAATTTTGATGATATTGCGTACACTGTATTGTCTTATCAAAAAAATAGTACTGAGCTATCAAAGTACTCGCAAAAGCGATTAACCATGATAGGTGAATATTTGAAAGAAGACAGCGAACTTGAACTGGTGCTTTTAGATGGTTACACAGACAGTTATGGCGGGCGCTGGAACAACGAACAATTGTCGATTAGACGCGCCAATGAAGTAAAATCCTACCTAACAACCCTTGGCGTGCCTGAAGACAGAATTCAGCTTACTGGCCATGGTGAAAAACGTCATATCGCGCCGAACGACACCCGGGATGCTCGGGCGCAGAACAGGCGCGTGGTAGTAAGATTATCTAAGGGTTAGTTCGACTTTTCTCGCCAGGTTTTCACCGTGGGAACCTGGTCTGTGAATACACCATCTACCGCCAGAATATCTTTTAACGTAGTAAGCAATTGCTCGCTGGTGAAACCAGGCGGTAGAGCATCCTTCCTGAAGGTGTAAGGGTGAATAATAAGCTTGTTTTGTTGCGCGAAGGCTAGCCAGGGCTGCGCTTCCACTTTTCCTGCTTTTAGCGCTTCTGTGTTAAGAAGTTGGCCGAGCCATGGCCCAATTCCATCCGCGTATTTAGATACTTCAGCCATGCCTGCTTCTGTACGAAGGTAGGTGTAGTCGGTCGCAGATTCTCCCCAACTATTATCGGCAATCAACATGACTAAATTGCCTTGGTAACCCAATTCATCACGTAATCGTTTCACTTCTGCAAAATCAAAGCACTGAAGATAACTGTTAGCGTTTTTATCTGTCATGCCGTAATCACCTAATGTAGCCAGCACAATTTTGCTGATATCCACGCCTTGCTCACGGTGCCATGCGGGTGATTTGATTTCAGGGTAAATACCAATATCAGTGTCGAATTGGCGGTTCAATTGCGAGATTAACTCAATATGTTCAGCTAATGTGGCAATAGTGAAATGGGCCTGTGTTCCCTGATAACGGTTTGGAAAAACTGGCGAGCCATCGGTATTTTGTCTTTCATGAACCCGTAAGCGTTTCAATTCCGCTAAAGTGAAATCTAGCGCATAGAAGCGACCATCGTCTCGTGCTCTATCACTGTAGACGTCTTCTACATTTGTCACGGTTTCAAGGTGTATGTCGTGCAGCACTACGGGCACACCGTCTTTTGTTATAACGACGTCTTGCTCTATAAAGTCAGGGCGCTGAGCGAAGGCTAAAGTGGCCGCTTCCAATGTATGTTCAGGTAAGAACCCCGAGGCACCTCTGTGGGCAATGATGTCGAAAGGCTCTGCAACACTTAGAGAACTCACTAGCGCTGAGCAGCCAATGAATATGTAACGGGTTAAGCTCATGGTCAATATCCTTGTTGATTATTTGGCTTGGATCAGTTCAATGGCGTAGCCATCTGGGTCACGTACAAATGCAATGATGGTTTGCCCGCCTTTTACTGGCCCAGGCTTGCGATAAACCTCAGCGCCCTGGTTTTCCAATTCACCACAAAACCCGTAAATATCTTCCACTTCAATGGCAATATGGCCATAGGCATTGCCCTTGTCGTACGTGTTTTCGCCCCAATTGTAAGTTAGCTCAAGCACGGTGGCGTGGCTTTCATCACCGTAGCCAACAAAGGCAAGTGTGTACTCATATTCTTTATTGTCTGAACGGCGTAGTAGTTTCATACCCATAAGTTCAGTATAGAAATGCAAAGAGGCATCGAGATCTTCAACTCGAAGCATAGTGTGTAACATTCTCATTATTTTTTCCTTCGCAGTTATTTTACCTGGTTAACGTAAATCTAATTTACGAAAAATGACAAATATTGGTAGGTTATAAGCCAAGTCTAATTGATTTTTATGATAAAAATGAGTCAAAGGAAGGGATTTGTTATTATCGGTGTTGTTGTGGATATTGCCGTTTTTATGCGCGTTTTTTAAAAATCGTTTGCAGGAGGGCAGATAAAAGGGATATTTAGAAAAATAAAACACAAGTTAGCTAGACTTGTACATTCAATCTGTGTACACTGGCCGCGCTTTAGATAATCAAAGCTATTTCTACTACTGCGTTGTACCCTCTTTATTCTTCTTTTTAAATCGAAGTTTTAATAGATATACATTTGCGTTACTAGCTAATACGTTATGTCTATTGCTTTTCGGTGAAATTCACCATTATTACTTTCATTAAAAAGGTTTATATTATGTCTGATACAGTTAACGGTACAGTTAAGTGGTTTAACGAAGAAAAAGGTTTTGGTTTCCTAACTCAAGACGGTGGCGGTAAAGATGTATTCGTACATTTCCGTTCAATCGCTTCTGACGGTTTCAAAACTCTAGCTGAAGGCCAAGCGGTAAGCTTCAGTGTAGAACAAGGTCAAAAAGGCCTTCAAGCTGCAAACGTTGTTGTTCTTTAAATAGAACTTTAAAATACAACGACAAAAGGCTAAGTTTTTTGCTTAGCCTTTTTAATTTGTGCAGTACTTACGTTTTTATTTATTTTTGGTTTGATAAGAACAAAATTTTGAAAGGAATTTTAAAACGAATAAAAAACTAGCAATATTATTATAAAAGAAAAATTATATGTCTCATTCTATTAACGGCGCTTCGCTCCGTACACTCCCCCCTATTTCGACAATCTCAGTAAATAAATTTAACGTTGTATTTACCGATACAGAATGTCAAAAATCTATTCAGTTTCGAAACAATAAAGACACGAAAGTTTTTTTACATTGGTTGCTTAATACCACTGTTGAAAGCATATATGCCTAACGCATCTGTCCTACCAACAACGCAATTTAATACGTATCTCGTTAAATAACTCACAATAAGTTAAAAAGCGAATAAGCCGCATTGTGCTTTTGCGAGCTTGTGTATATATTTTGTTTAGTTGTATTCCAACTCGCAATGGAAAGTCCCTAATAAAAGGGGCGAGAACCTTTATTGGTGATAGGGATTAATTTTTGCTTTCTTACCTTCAATGTTTAAGGGCGCTGTGTTTTTTTAGCCTAGCCATGGTATTTCCGGTGTTAGGTGAAGTCGTTGACTTAAAGAATGGCAAAGTGACCCTCCAAGACTCCCATATTTGGCGAGAGTTACCTGCTAGTATTGAGCTAGCGAATATAGCCAGTGCGACATTGCTACAGCCACTTCAAACAGGTTATGAGCACCTACCTATCGCCCCTTCGTTAGGCGGGGAGTCGGGTTCCTACATCACTAAACTATTGTTAAAGCCCTCCGCTGACGGGCGTTATTTTGTGGTCATTAATGCTAATTTCATCGATATTGGGTTATCTGCCTATGTGTCAGGCTCGCAGACACGCCCCCAGATTGAGGTTTTTTCACAGTTAGCAGATGATGCTACGCCCCATCTTTTGCACTTCCAGAGTTTCGCTATTCAGGTGAATGAAAGTGAAACCGTTGAGTTATGGTTAGTCATCAAGGCCAAGCAATTTCCTACACCTGTCTCCATTTCATTTTACGACCCAGCCACGTTTTATGAGTACCAAATTTATAATAATGGTTTGTCTATTGCCGCCATAACCACCATGACACTACTGGCACTATTAGCCATTCTGGTGTATTTGAGTACAAAAAAGCGGGTGGCGCTTACGTGTGCGGGTTATTTAGGTTTACATGGCATTGGCTGGGCTGCAGCTTCGGGATTGCTTGACGACTTGTTTAATATTCCCACAAACAGTACCTACTGGGGAATGATGCTGTTTCCTTTTGCCATTGCGTGTGCAGGGCAGTTTGTGTCTGACCTTTTTGATTGTCCATCTAACCATAAAAAGCTCTTTCGGTTTCTACGCGTTTTTAGTGTGATAAGCGTGGGTTTGGGTGTCACCATGTGGTTTTTACCATTTACTACGGGGTTTCTTATTTCCCACTTGCTGGCGATGGTATGGATGATACTCACTCTCAGTATTGGCGTGACTATGCTTAAAATAAGAGACTTTCGAGCAAAGTATTTTTTAACAGGTAACCTGCTTTATAGCGCGTCACTCGGCTACTACATTAGTGCCCACAGCCATTATTTTGGTGAATTGCCCTATTCAGAGTCGGCAGTAGTGGTTGCGTTGTCGGTAGATTGCATTTGCATTTTATTGTGCTTAGCCGAGTGGTTTAAACTGCAACAAATAGAGTTTAATCGAAACTACTACCTGTCTCGAACCGATGCAATGACCAAGCTGGGTAACCGTTTTGCGTTATCTGAGTGTATTGAGCAATTGAATGGCTATTACGTGGTGGTTTATGTTGATTTAGATGGGTTAAAAACAGTAAACGACAGAAACGGCCATCAAGAGGGCGATAAACTTATCGTTGAAACCGCCAGACTTATGCAGCGGTCATTCAGCCATCGGGGAAGCGTATTTCGCTCGGGCGGTGACGAATTTGTGAGTATTTTACATGCCCAATCCGCCCCTGAGTTAGAGGAATTAACCAAGAGTTGCCGATCGCATATGGATGCATTGTCTTACGAACTTAGTCAGGCTTGGCGTAGGGCAGGGGTGAGTTTTGGTATTGCGACCAGTGTGGAATGTGATTCTGCCAAAGACTGTATTTTCCTTGCCGATAAACGTATGTACCAATACAAATCAATAAATAAGAAACTGGCTTAACGGGTTCATGTTGCTCACACAGTACTCTTACTGTGTTGGAACGCGATAGGTTTGGTATAGGTCGCTACTGTTAGCGGAAGAAGATTTTTGACTGGTGAGTACAATGTTTCCGTTCAACGAAAAATGCCCCTCTTGGCTCTGTATTGTGATAAAGGGCTTTTCCGATTGGTTTTTATAAAATTGAATTTGGTTCTGTTGCCTATCATAAAAGGCAATATGTTGACCACTTTTTCTCACGTTAAATTGCCTACCGTAGAAGGCGGGGACGTTTTCTTTAGGCATTGTAAAGGGAGTAGCGTTGCCTCCGCTGTACCATTTGTCGTCCTGGTCTACCCATAACCAATTGTCTGCGAGTGCGTGGTACTGAATACTTTTCCATTTAGGGGGTAAGCGCACCATTGAGTTATCTTCCAAATGGTACTCAACTACTTGCCATGTAGCATCCAGTTTCACACTAAAGGCAAGAACCTTAGGAGACTTAAAAGACACCCCTCTATATTCTTTTTGCGGCAACGGTAACGGTTTGGCTTTCCCCGATTTCACATCTATCACATGTATGGCGTTTAAGGTCAGCGCTGCTATTTTCATTTGATCCGGTGACCACGCTAAATCTAAATAGTGTCTGCCATCTTCAAAGTGTGTAATTTTGCTTCGCTTTTGCGTATTACGGTTAAATAACCATAACTCTTCATTGCCAGAGCTTAAATTGACATAGGCGGCGTGGTTAGCGTCTGGCGACAATACGGCGAGCCTTTCATCAACGCTATCGTTTAGCATCGACACTGACTGTTTGTCTGCCAAATTGTACTCATCTACGTTGACGTTATACGTAAAAGCGGTGAACACATAGTCCAACCTGTTACTGTGGCGCTCAGGTCTATGTAATTGAAGGGGGCCAGAAAATAGAACGGTTTTCTCGCTGCCATCAAGGGTATATTGAACAATGTCTCGGGCAGGGTGCTCTCCCATCAACACAACATGTTGACCATCATGAGACCAAATTCCGCAACAAATATAGGCGTTAAGTTTAAATAACAGGCTTAATTGCTGTGTTTCTAAATCGAGCTGATAGAAGCCTTCCCATTGTTGTTTGTCAGGTGAAGAAATAAGCAGTTTATTTTCTGTCGGGTGGATATCAAATTGATTATTGCCGGCTAGGTGAATATCAGGCTGAGGGAGCCATTGCGTTGTATTGTCGTCAAGGGAGAGTGAATATAGAGAGTAGGGCATGCCTTGTGCCTGAGACTCAGCAAAAATAAGTAAATTGTCGTTGTGGGTGAATTTTATTCTGCCATAACTGCCTGGGTTACAGGTATAGATAAGCTTTGGGGCAGACATCGACATACCATTAAACTCGCGAATGAAATATTGGCAGCTTTCCGGGTTACCCACTAAATAAACCAATTGAGTACCCGTGTCGTTCCAACTGGCTGGCCCAACGCCTTTTTCTTTTTCATGCTCAATTTCTACTTGTTCGCCAGACAGGGTGTTTTTCACATAAAGCCGAAACTTTTCACCATCATGGTTCATGTAGGTGAGGCGGACGCCATCGGCAGCAAAGCTTGGAAAATACTCACTGCCTTTATTCGATGTTATGGCTTTCGCTGATAGAACGGCGGGTGCTACAGACGGTTTCAAAAAAGAAAACCAAGCCAGAATGCATATAGCGCAAAGCAGAAATATAAAGAGGTAACGCTGGGCCTTTGATTGTTTAGGTAAATGGGGCGTTTGTTGAGTGTCGCCGGTGTGAGCTGCAGTGATTTGGCTTGCGCCTGCAACAAATCGATAGCCTCTTTTGGGCACGGTGACAATAAACGCTGGATTACGCGCATCATCTTTGAGCGCTTTTCTAAGTTTAGTGACGAGTTTGCTAACGGTATTATCACTAACAAACCGACCCCGCCAAACCTCTTCCAATAATTGTGCTTTACTGACAACAAGGTTTTGATGGCGACAAAAGTAAGCTAAAAGTTCGCTTGTCATTGGCTCTAGTCGAACCGCACTATGTTCTTTGGTTAAGGTTTGTTGATGTTCACAAAACTCAAAACCTTTTATTTTCCAGCGCATACTATTCCATTGTTGCCAAAAAAGTTCTTTTAAATCAAAGAAGTCACAAAAAGTCATAACTATTCATTTCATAGTCAGGACTTCACCTTACCCACTTTATACAGTGAAACCACAATGACACTTTATAGAGATAGCACACGAATGAAAAAAATAAGTCTCATGGCGGCGATGATCTATTTGATCAGTATATCACTAAACTTTTCCCAAAATACTTACGCTGATACACACCCTGAAACCACGTACACAATGCCTGACATTATCGCATCTACCGATTTAAGTCAGGCAGATAGCATTGAAAAAATACTGTCATCAGAAGAACTGAAAAGAGATTTACGTGCATTTGCACGTTCTCTAACCCAGAGTGATATTGTGAAGCAAAGCCTGTTCAACAGAATAGCCTTGCTGTCTTTAAGGGATGAATTAGATCACATCAATGAAACGGTTACCCAATCTAACCTTGGTGTCGAATTTATTCACTATCAGTTGTTTCATCAAACGTGTTTGGCACTCAAAAACAAAACACGAACACAGCCAGCCTTCGCTGACGAAACGCAGGGGTTGCAGGGGTTAATAACACATCAATTTGAACCTCTCAGTGACGAGGAGTTTGTGCAGATGTCGTTGGCCCTTGGGTGGTCAGTGCCCAATGCTGAACGCTATGTGGTGAACGTATACAAGCAGCTTCAGGGTAAGGGTTTATTGTCACAAAGTGACATGATGAATATTGCGGTGAATACCCATTTGTATCATGTGCTGAATAGGGTGATCCCCGTTGCCAATAAAGTGATTAAGCAAGAGCAAGATAGGCGATTTATTATTCAACCTGACGTGTTGATAACCCTTGAAAATGACATCGAATTGTCGGCCACTATTGTCAGGCGCCGAGGCCAAAAAATGCCTAATACCACAGCGTTGCAATTCACTATTTATGCTGACGAAAAGGCGCATATAAAAACGGCCATGCACGCCGCTGCACATGGATACATTGGTATGGTAGCCAATTCACGGGGCAAGCGTTCAAGCAGTAATGCTATTGTCCCTTGGGAGCGTGAAGGAGAAGATGCGGCCGCGCTTATTCATTGGATAACCAAGCAGCAGTGGAGCAATAAAAATGTGGTTATGTATGGCGGCAGCTACAATGGTTTTACGCAATGGGCAACGGCTAAGCATATGCCAAAAGGGCTGAAAGCAATGGCACCTTATGTGGCGGCAAATTTGATCACTGGCTTGCCTTATGAAAATAACATTGCCTTAACCGGAAATTTTCAATGGCCGCTATATGTAACCAATAATAAGATGGTAGACAATAGCGTTTATAACGATTGGCAGCGCACAAACGCGGTTATCTCTGAGTTATACACCAGTGGTCGGCCCATGGTAGATATTGATGACATAGCAAACAGGCCTAGCCCTTGGTTACAAAAATGGTTAGCACACCCAGAAGATGATGCCTTTTATCAGCGTATGGTTCCCCATCAGGAGGAATACAAAGCGGTAGACATCCCGGTATTAACCATTACTGGGTACTTTGAAGGGGGGCAAATTTCAGCCCTTAACTATTTAAATGAACACTATAAATACAATGACCAGGCCAACCACGCGTTATTAATTGGCCCATATAACCATTGGTCGGCACAAAATAAACCCCGCTCGCATCATGGGAATTATAAGCTTGACCCTGTGGCACTTGAAAAAGACACGGAAGAAGTGGTTTTTGCGTGGTTTGATCACCTCTTGAAGGGAGCAAAAAAACCAACGTTAGTGCAAAGTAAGGTGAATTATCAAGTTATGGGGGCGAATGAATGGCGGTTTGCCGACTCGCTGCGTGAGTTGAATCAACACACGGTAAGCTTTTACATACAAAAAAACACGCCGAATAAGATGCAAACATATTCGCTAGGCCGCGTTGTGCCATTACGCTCGCAGCAATACATCGAACAGGTTATTGATTTAGCTGACAGAAGCGAGCAACGAAACCTGGCGCCTAGACAGGTTATTGGCAGCCGCATCGACAAGCAAGGTGGGATACAAATAGAAACCGACGTGTTCGAACAAGATATGGAATTAACCGGGGCTATCACAGGCTATTTCGATATTGAGGTTAATAAACACGATGTTGATATTGGTTTTAATTATTATGAAGTGACCAGAAATGGCGAAGTATTTCACCTCAATAATTATCGCAGTAGAGCGAGTTATGCCGACGATATGGGCAGCAGAAGGTTGCTTACTCCCCACAAAAAGCGGCGCGTTCCAATTGTGAATGCACGTTTTACGTCAAAGCTTATCGAAAAAGGCAGTCAACTCGTTTTGGTTTTAAATGTGAATAAGAATATGGACGCTCAGGTAAACTTAGGGACGGGGAAATCAGTCAATCACGAGGATATTTCACAAGCGGGTGAACCATTAACACTGAAATGGTATTTATCGTCACAAATCAATCTTCCCCTTAAGCCATGGGTGAAGAGCGAATAAATCGTACTTCACCCATGGCTGTTGGATGAAAAAAGTTGTGATTATTTCTTGGCCGCTGCGAATAATGAGATAACAACATTTGATAAGAGGTATCTGGCGGCTAAAAAAGACGTAGTGGAGAAGTGTATAAAGAGGGGGGGGCGAGCCCACATATTCATAAATACGAGTATGTGATTGGATTATGGTAACGGATGGAGTGGCGAGCGTGAATGAACAAACCTAAGAAAACGCTTTTTGCTGAAGCTATGGAGCAACATAAGGGCATTGTATTTAAAATTGTGAATTCATATTGCCAAAATCGAGATGAGCGGCAAGACCTTGCGCAAGAAATACTGACAACCATGTGGCTTGCTTATGATAACTACGACAACGAACACAAATTTTCTACCTGGATGTACCGCATTGCATTAAATGTCGCCATTTCTTACTACCGCAAAGACAGTAAGCGAGTAGGTAGAGCAAGTGAAGATGAAGAATGTCTTGTTCACATTGCTGACTTCTCACAACAAGAAGAGCGAAGCGAGGAGGTGATGTTGCTATATCGATTCATAGGGCAACTGGATACGTTAAATAAAGCCATCATGTTGCTTTATTTGGAAAGTGAGCCGTATGACAGCATCGCACATAGTTTGGGAATGAGTAAAACCAATGTCGCTACACGCATTAGCCGAATTAAAGAGACATTAAAAAAACAGTTTGAATCACAGGATGTTTAATATGAATTTAGATAACTTCAAAGAAACGTGGCAGCAGCAAAATAGCGATACAGCAGCCATTACGATTAACCAAACAATGCTGACCGATATGAAAGTAAATAAACAAATGAAAGCGCTCAATAATATGAAGTGGGCGCGAATTATTGAGGGTGTCGCGTTCTTCGCTATTATTGTTCTTTTGGGGCAGTATATCGCTACTGACTTTAGTCTTTCAGCGCCCACCATATCGGCCATTGTTTTAACTATTTTTGCTATTGTTGGGCTGGCGGGAAACATTGGTCAAATCGTGCTAATTTCAAAAATTGATTACGCCAAGCCGGTTAGCCAGCTGCAAAAAGATATTTACCGAGTCTGTTCACATAAACTACAACTGACTAAGCTGTTACTGATGTCAGTACCTTTTTATCTGGCGTATGTATTTATAGGGTTCGATGTACTGGTGGGAATTGACTTGTTTCCACATTTAGAGCAACACATGATTTGGATTTATTCTTTATCATCACTACTGCTTTTGGGTGTAACCACCACGCTGCTAACTAAATTACACTACGACAATATTGAGATTTCATGGGTTAAAAACACCATTAGAGTTATTGTGGGAGAGCGTTTAGTCAATATGGCTCAATTTATTAATAATATTGAATCTACCCACCGCTAACCGCCACGCTGTGGTTCTACTCTTCTAGCCTTAACGCCAATGCAGTACGCAGACAGCTTAAGGCTGGGTTTATTTTTTACCACATGAGATTAGGCGTTGAGGCTCAGTTGCCAGTACCCAACATCTAACCACTGATTAAATTTAAAGCCTACCTTAGAAAAATGCGCAACTTTTTCCATACCTAGTTTTTCATGCAAGCCAACACTCGCTGGATTTGGCAAGGTTACGCCACCAATGACACTGTTTATTCCTAGAATTTTCAGCTTATTAAGCAGCGACGCGTATAACACTGTACCTAAGCCTTTTCCTTGAAACTCATTTGAAAGGTAAATTGTTGACTCTACAGAAAAGCGATAAGCGCTTCGTTCCTTCCATTTCGTAGCATACGCATACCCAATAATCGTCTCGTCTATCACTGCCACAATACATGGCAAATTAGCCTCTACTACTTTTTTTAGCCGAATAGACTATAAAGCGACAATTAACTTGAACGGTTCGCTAGCACCGAACAGGAGTAGGTTTGTAGTTTGTTTAACCCATTCGTGGTTATCAGCCAGGTCATGCAGGCGTGTTCGCCGATAGTCACCAATCAGACAAGCTAGAACGACTTTGCCGATATATTGCACGACCGGCCATCAGTGAGCAACGATTGAGTATGACGAATGCAGGTAAGGTGCGTTATGAACTCAAAACGCCCTACAAGGACGGCACCACCCACGTATTTTTCACTCCACTGGATTTTATAGGCAAACTAGTGGCACTCGTGCCACCGCCCAGACTTAACTTGACTCGCTTTTATGGCGTATTCGCGCCCAATAGCAATGAGCGTGCGCAGGTTACGGCTTCACAAAGAGGAAAGAACAGTCCGAAATTAGCCGAGAATGTAGAAGGTAGTGATAAGCCGTATCATGCAAGAAGCATGAGTTGGGCACAGAGACTCAAGCGAGTCTTTAATATAGATATTACTGTTTGTGAGGCGTGTGACAAGACCCATGTAAAGATTATTGCTTGCATTATACAGCCCAACATTATTCATAAAACATTAGCGTATTTGGATAAACATGGCTCTTCTTTCACTGCCAATTCAACCAGAGCGTCACCTTTTTAAAATTTAGAGCCAAAAACGATAGTAGATGATTACACTATTCAAAGAGACTTTGATTTTGGTGCATAACATAAAAAGCAAAGATGCTTTTTCTTAGGTAGGGTAAGTTGCATTCCACAATAAATATTTCAGTACCAATGGTCAGCTAAATCAATAACGCCAATGCTACCCTGTTCTCAAATTTCATCGATAAGCGTAACCAACGACCACTAGACCACACCAAAATATAACTGCGACAAAGGGGAGTAGATAGTGTTAATTTGACTTATACTTTCACTATAAATACTGCTATAGTTAATTTGATTAAACTTGATTAAAAAAAGTAACCATGGAAGCGTTTATTGTTCTTTCTAGTTTTGCCATCGCAATACTAACTGCAAAATCCTTTATTCGATTTTTTCCATCAATTCTTCCTCCTCAATATGACCGTTTGGTAACATTAGATGGTCTAAGAGGTTTTTTGGCATTTTCCGTTTTTATTCATCATTTCGTAATCACCTATTATTGGAAAGTCGATGGGGTTTGGCGACGCCCAGAAAGTGATATTTATCAAAATTTTGGTAAAGTGGGAGTGGTACTATTTTTCATGATTACTGGTTTTTTGTTCATAGACCGACTTATTTCAAAAAAGAAAGTTAATTGGTTTTTTCTTTTTAAATCAAGATTATTTCGAATTCAGCCTTTATATTTTTTCGCTCTCATAATAGTTTTAATTTTGTCACTCAAAAACACTAACTTTCAGATTGGTGATTGGCAAAGTTTTTTTAAAGATATCGTCTTGTGGCTATTATTCTATGGCCGGTCAATTAACGAATTTGCTGATTCAAAACGAATAATTGCATCAGTAGATTGGACTTTGAAATACGAATGGCTTTTTTACCTCTCTTTACCTTTAATACAACTTGTATTTAAAAGTAAAATATTAACTCTTATGATATTTTTTTGTGGGGTGTTTTATTTATTTCTCTACCCATTAGAAGTGCTAGGAATAAGCTCTAAGTTTTTTCTCTACTTTTTATTTGGGGGGCTTACAGCGTACTTACTAAAAACCCTTAGAAACGATTTTAACTATGATTCAACGTCTGTATCCATCGCGACCTTAATTCTTATTTTAATTATTACCCTATACCCCCGCACTTTAGACCTAGCACATTCCATACTAATATTTGTCTTATTTTTTCTCATTACTAACGGAAATTCAATTTTCGGTATTCTTCGGTGGAAAAGCTGCAGAGTACTTGGTGAAGCAAGTTATAGCATATATTTGCTGCATGGGATTGTTCTGTACGTGCTGTTCACTGAGATAGAGTTAGTTGACTTTAAAACAGCGTCTTTTATTGAATATTTGACAATACTTCCAATAGTATCAATTATCGTAGTTATTTTTTCTTGCTTGACATTTTTAACAATAGAACAGCCTTTCATCAAGCTGGGGAAATCAGGCGTTAAGAAAAAGCAAAATACAGTTAGTAGACCGACCAATTAATGCGCTTGCTCAATGACGTAAGCGCAGCTACACCTAAATGAGAGTTCCCCACCGCGTTTAGCGCGGGAGAAAAAACACATATAGAAAAGCGACCAGGTACCACGGCAATTACTCCCCCGCCAACCCCGCTTTTCCCAGGTAAACCAACCTTAAAGGCAAAACTCCCCGCTTCGTCGTACATACCGCTTGTAGCTAACAACGCATTAACTTGACGATTTTGGTCTGGGTTTAGTACCTGTTCGTCGGCACATTTAGGGGAAGTGGACAATATGAAGTGGGCGCGAATTATTGAGAGTGTCGCCTTCTTCGCTATCATTGTTCTTTTGGGGCAGTATATCGCTACTGACTTTCGTCTTTCAGCGCCCACCATATCGGCCGTTGTTTTAACTATTTTTGCTATTGTTGGGCTGGCGGGAAACATTGGTCAAATCGTGCTAATTTCAAAAATTGATTACGCCAAGCCGGTTAGCCATCTGCAAAAAGATATTTACTGAGTCTGTTCACATAAACTACAGCTGACGAAGCTGTTACTGATGTCAGTACCTTTTTATCTGGCGTATGTATTTATAGGGTTCGATGTACTGGTGGGAATTGACTTGTTTCCACACTTAGAGCAACACATGATTT
>ERZ724563.92-NODE-92-length-23305-cov-4.208301_pt1 | contig 23305 bp, 25 predicted proteins | sample MGYA00375857_ERZ724563 | MGnify/ENA primary metagenome ERZ724563 (study PRJEB28725, sample SAMN03264850) | marine sediment metagenome | biome: marine pelagic biome; feature: marine oligotrophic desert; material: marine snow | place: Pacific Ocean:North Pacific...
TGATGTGAGCTATTACCTGATGGATTATTACAACTGGCAACGGCCACATCAATTTAACGATGGATGTCCTCCTGCAAAGGCGGAAGATCTGTCTAAATCCGTGTCCGGAATTAGTTGACCACTACAGTTTGCAAGCGTGTAATTTTCCATCGCGGGAGCTTGAGCGTGGCAGGGAGGTAGCGGATGCCGATATTCAAGCCTGCCGGGACGCCCATGCCAAGCTCGTACCTCAAACAACACCTGAACCAACATGGACGCCTGAATATGCTTCGATTCCGGATGTGGTTGGCGTCTTACGCTTTGGATCCTCAGTTAATGCAAAAGGGCGTGATGACTGGAAGCGTTACTGCCGCTCAGCCGCTATAGTCGGTGACGGTGCGCCGTTGAATATACCTAAAGGCGCCACCGTGAAGGTGTCAGGGATTCGCTATGTGACCAATCCTATTAATACCTTTGACTGGAGTAAGAACGCCTGCCGTGCAGATAGTGTTGAGGTTCTCAAGACACCTTAATTATTGTGGAGCTTGATACAACGGTGATGAGACATAATCAGTTGAAGTGTTGCCTTTGCCAGAAGCTAGGTGAGCAAGATGACCGCAGGGATTGAAGGATATGAGAGACATATCTCTCGCTTTATTGAAACCAGCCAAGCTTTGGATTTTCAAATCGTATGCAGAGATTTTGTTGAGTATTTACCCCCTGAAAAAAGTCATGTGCTGGATGTGGGGGCTGGCGCTGGCCAAAATGCAGCAGCATTAGATGAGCTAGGGTTTCATGTTACAGCCATAGAACCCATGCAGGAGTTCAGAATTGCCGCCCAGAATTTTTACAAAGCGTCATCTGTAAAATGGTTGGCTGGTAGCCTCCCTCATTTATCAATTCTGGATTCAGCGGATGCTCATAAATTTGAATTCGTTTTAATAGAAGGCGTTTGGCATCACCTAAACGACAAGGAAAGAGAGCAAGCCGCTGCCAGAATTTCTAGCATCGTAAAGCGAAACGGGAAATGCGCTATCTCATTGAGAAACGGTCCTGCCGGGATGGGAACACGTATGTTTCCTACTGATCCCATGCAGACTAGCGAGCTATTTAAAAAATACGGTTTTGATTGTATTTTTATGGCAAAAAATCAAGATAGCATTCTACCTAATAAGGAGAATGTAAAATGGTCACGCATCGTTTTACAAAAGCAATAGATAGATGCCTAACGAGTGAGTGTTATTGACTCGCTCGACAGAGGCTTTTTCTACGCTTTTATTAACTCTCAAATGCAGGCGTGACGATATTAATCTCCTGACCCTAACTATTCTGTATTAGAGAGTGGTTTGTCTTTAAACATCGATCCCCCCAATAACTTTGCCGCTACGGTGGCGTCGGTGGTTGAGGCATAATCGGTGCCTTTTCGGCATCTTTCTGTTTTTTATCGTCAGGATCGTCTGGTTGATATGTTCCTTCTGAGGGCTTTGGCGCCTCAGGCGTTTCTTCTGCTTCTTTTTCTTCTTCATCTGATAGCTTCATCGAAGCAGCGATAAGACTTGAAAAGTTTGTTGTGTTTTCGGTGTTTATATTTTGTAGTGTCATTGTATTGTTTCCTTGAATTAGTTAAAGAAGACTTCTCGCTATTACAAGAGTGAAACGACTTATTTGATAACGTTAAGTTGAGTAGGGTGAGAACCACTAATGGATGATATTGCGGTAGATATACATTATTTTTGAAGAGTGTTCTTCACTACCTATGAACTTTTACCCTAGCAAAATAGGTCACCTAACACAATTAACTGGGTTTCCCATTAACAGATGCACGCTTTATTCAGAGTGAGATAAACAGAGTGATGGCAGCGGTGGCTTCTGTTTACATACGGGTATAAGATGAACTTACCCAAACAAAATACTGGGGGAGTGAATGTGAAACGTAAAACATGCGTTTGTACTAGAAAAGCTGTGTAGGTCGTCAGATGTGCCAGAACGAGTCAGACCAGCCAGTTTACGTTGAAAGCGTTTTAGAACAGAAACTTAAACTGCTTTTTACGGCGAGCATTTTTTCCATTGCGATTAATGCCTTGCTAGGTTTGATACTGATTATTGTTCAACACCCAGTGATACCTTTATCGACTGCCTTAAGCTGGTACGGTGTATTGGCGATTGTTTTGATCTCACGATGTATTTTGTTGGTGTGCTGGCAAAGAGATCTCAACAAAGCAGAACTTAATCAGACTCGATGGCTACAGTACTTTCGTTTCAGTGTTTTGATATCGGGCATCATCTGGGGAATAGGTGGTGTCATCCTGATGCCTCAAGACAATATTGCCTATCAGGCATTTTTGTCATTTACCATTGGCGGGATAGCTTCGGGTGGTATGGCTTCACTCTCGGTGGACCGAAGATCGGTCGTGGCTTTTGTTCTTCCCACCATGGTTCCACATATTCTGATACTTTTTCTGCAAGGAGAACCGATAACATATGGTATGAGCGCCATGCTGGTGCTGTTTGTATTGTTTGTTTTTCTGGCGGCTAAAAAATCAGGCGAAACCTTCCTGGAAAATGCAAAGCTACGTATCAAAGCATTAGAAAGCGAATCACGTTTGCGAATGATGTTGGACTTTAGCCCCACTGCGGCATCCATTATTGATATCGACACACAAGAAGTGGTCTTTGCGAATAAAAGTTATGCCTCTTTAATCGAAAAGAAACATCAGGAAGCTATAGGCGTCACGCTTCGACGTTATTACGCGAATAAAGTTGAATATGATGATACGGTGAAGTTAATTGAGCATGGCCAGCATGTGAATAACCAGTTAGTTGAACTCTACTTCCCTGATAGCCAGCAAGCAACTAAATGGGTTATCGCCTCCTATCTTAAAATTGAATATCACAGCAAACAAATGATTTTGGCATGGTTTTTCGATATTACAGATAGAAAAGTTATGGAGGAGCATGCCCAGCACCTCGCTCATCACGATGCACTGACCGGGTTGCCAAATCGGATCTTGTTCAGAGAACGACTGCACTTGGCGATGACCATGGCAGAGCGAGATAAATACGCATTAGCCTTAATGTTTATCGATTTGGATGAATTCAAACCGATTAATGATACCTACGGACACGATGTGGGGGATGCCGTATTAATTCAGTGTGCCGAACGAATCCGTGCTCGTCTCCGTAAACCGGACTCAGTCGCCAGACTTGGTGGTGATGAGTTTGTCGTATTGCTGCATAAAGTCAGTGATGAACAGGCTGCCATCCACGTTGCTGAGAAAGTATTGGAGACATTGCAAAGCCCCATGACATTTGAAGATTTAACTGTCAGCGTCGGAGCCAGCATTGGCGTGGCGCTCTATCCTGTGCATAGTACTGAAGAGGATGGGCTATTAAATTGTGCTGACTTTGCTATGTACGATGCTAAAAGAAATGGGCGAAACCGGGTCAGGTTGTTTCAGAATGAGTATAAGTAGCTTGTTAATAAGCTCATTCATCAGGATGAAAGTCAATCACTGGAATGCTATCGAGTTTGTGTGGGATCTCAGATAATCGATAGTAATATTTTAATAAGTAAACTGATATAACCCCAATAATCAGGCAAAAAAAAGCCCCCAAAATATTTTTGGAGGCTTAAATGCTTGTTTTTTCTAGACTAGAAAGTTAACTAATCTTAATTACGCTACTTTTGCAGTTTTACGGCGTAATCCCATAAAACCAAGTAATGCTGGAGCAAATAAGAAGGCTGCAGCTGGAACTGGAACAGCACTCACTGATACAGCATCTAAGCTGCCACCAAATGAGTCATCAAGACCATTGGCTGCGAAAGTCAAAATATCATTACCCACAGCATCGACTAAGAATGTATAAACAACCCAGTCATGTTGAGCGCCACCAATAGCTGTAACGGTATCAACCATCACACCATTCCAGAATATAGAAATATTATTTGTATCAGCTGCTTGGCTGATGCGACCAGAATACGCAAATGACAACTCATAAGATGAGCCAGCCGTTGTTGCTAAAGTTTGTGTGATGCTGCTGTTGTGAGTCGTATCCAGCTCAACAAATTGGTCACCATCATAGGCTGTGCCTGCTTTGTTATCACGCACTTCAACACCATCTTCACCTGCTTCCCAGTTGGTTAAATCACCATCATAAAGAATGGTCCATGAGCCAGATTGAATATCAGGATTTTCGAATGAGCCGTTTGATACTAAATTGACACCTGCAGCGTGTGCTTGTGCAGATACCCCCAAAATAATTGCTAGACCAGCCAGTACTTTTTTCATTGCTATTTCCATAAAGTCATGCAACCCAGCCATCTTTCTATAGGGGAAGACCTGTAGCTTTCCGTCCTTGGCTCACACCAAGTTTGGCTCTATTAAAAATAATGAAGCAACTGTAGTTTATGTTTTTGGAATTAAAATAAAAATTGTACTTTAGTACAGTATTGAGAGGAGAGAGTGGTTTTGAAGTAATTGTCCTGATTAGTGAATTTAAAGGCTTTTATTATTGAATCTGTCTAAATCTCATATCAGACGACGGTGAGTTGATAGCTGTTTTTATGTGCATCTAATCTCACATAATATTTTCCAACGCACTCCCTCACTAACAGGCATAATTTGCATAACAATTTCATTTACCTGCGTAGGATTCTGCTTTGTTAAGTTATCGTCATTCATTCCATGCGGGTAATTTTGCTGATGTGCTGAAACATATCGTGCTGATCGAATTGCTTCAGCATATGGTGAAGAAAGAAAAAGCCTTTAGCTATATTGATACCCACTCCGGGGCAGGGCTGTATCATCTGCGATCAGACCATGCCGAAAAAAATCAGGAATATCAAAAGGGTATAACAAAGATTATTGGGGTAGATTGGCCCGAGCTACTGTCATATCAGACAGCAGTGAAAGCGGTGAATGCTGGCAATGATCTGACGTTTTATCCTGGCTCACCTTTGTTGGCGACGCAGTATTTACGTTCTCAGGATCAAGCGTGGTGTTTTGAGCTGCACCCGGAAGATAGTGTCTTTCTGACAAATAATTTGCGGCCATTTAAGCAGGCGCGTGTCAGAAGAGAAGATGGGCTGAAAGGTTTGCTGAGTTTATTACCACCGGATTCACGTCGGGCACTGGTATTGATTGACCCGTCTTATGAGATAAAGTCAGATTATGATGAAGTCTTTCAGACTGTGCTGAAAGCTCATAAAAAATTTGCCACGGGAACATATGCGATTTGGTATCCGGTGGTAGATAGAGCGCGTATTAATCGACTGGATAAACAATTAATAAGTAGTGGCATCACCAATATACAGCGCTATGAACTTGGCTTAGATGCTGATTCCTCCACACGCGGTATGACTTCATCAGGCATGTTTATTATCAATCCACCCTGGCAGTTAATGGAAACCATGACAGCATTATTGCCCAAACTGGTGAAAGCTTTGGGCGAAAATACCGGTGCGTTTTATCGGGCTGATATTCTGGTGGCGCAATAGAAAAGACGTTCTTCATCAGCGCTTCAATTATGGTGATATATCGGATTTCGGCAAAGATCATAGCGCACGGTTTCTTTCGGTTCTGTCTTCAACTATTCTAGCGATAACAATTATTTAGCATGATCATGCGGATCATCGGTGGGATGGCTGACAAATTTTCAGTAATCAGCATCTCTGAAACAAAAAGTTTACGGAGTAATAACAGTGCAGAAAGTAGCCATTTTGCAGCATGCAGAGGGTGAATGGATTGGCTCGATGCAGGGTTGGTTTGCTGATAAAGCGTTTGAGTTGCAGACATATCGCCTGGATTTTAATGAAGCATTACCGACGATTGATACCTTTGATTGGTTATTAATCATGGGTGGTCCGATGAGTGTGAATGATGAAGACACTTATCCGTGGTTGCCCGCTGAGAAAAAGTTGATTAAAGAAGCGATTGAAGCCGGTAAAAAAGTGATGGGCATTTGTCTGGGGGGGCAACTGATTGCCTGTGCGATGGGGGCGAAAGTGTATCAGAATGAACAGCAGGAAATTGGCTGGCATACGGTTACAAAGACCGATGATACCGCTACCTGGATGCCGGATTCGTTTGAGCCTTTAAGCTGGCACGGTGAATGTTTTGAATTACCAGTCAACGCGTTTCCTTTTGCCAGTAGTTTAATTACCCCTTATCAGGGATTTCATCTGGGTAAATACGTCTGGGCATTACAGTTTCACTTAGAGGCTGAGCACGGTACAGTCGATGCGTTTTACTCTATCGAAAAGTCATTACCCGATGGGGAATATGTACAGAGTGAGGCAGAGTTATTTGATGATACGCCTTACCTGCAACAAAGCCGTGAAGCGATTTTTGCGTTACTGCATCAGATGAATGAGTAGCTGTCAGGCTCACACTGTTTTTTGTGTGAGCTGTTCCAATAGCTCTGCTAATTGCATACTTTGATCATGAGTGAGTCTGTGGCTTAGCTTTTTTAGTACCTCAGTTTCAGCGACAGACATCTTTTCCAACATTTCTTCACCAAGCGGTGTCGTGCTGAGAAGCTGACTCCGCTTGTCTTGTTGATGCTCTACTTTTTCGATTACCCCTTTTTCTAAGAGACTTTGAACCATACGTGTGATCTGCGCTTTATTACGTTTCAGTGTTACTACAAGTGACTGGCTTGTGCATGGCTGAATTCGTGTGATGTGTCGTAAGACTTTCATCTGAGTCGGTGAAAAATCAATATTTGCGTTAATAAACTCGTTTGAGAGTAAGGTTTTGAATTCATGCAGTGCCATGGATAGACGTTCTATTTCTCGTGATGTCAGCATTTTTTATCTCTGATAAATCAAATTGGCTATTGATGTAGTTGATAATGTCAACTAATATGGTTGCGTATATCAACTATATGTAATTTTATAAAGAATAGCTAGAGGAAAAAACATGAATAAACCATTATCACATGATCATATAGAAGTCGGTTCACCTTATATTGAGCGTGTTCGTCATGACTTAAAGCGCCGTAATTTGCGAGTAGAGAAAAGCCAATATCTCACACCTCATATGATTAGAGTGACGTCTTCTGGTGGGGCTTTAGACGATTTCACCAGTCTATCTCCAGATGATCATATAAAAGTGTTTTTGCCAGAAACGAATGCGAGACGTGATTACACTCCACGATATTTTGATCAGGAAAAACAGCAACTGACACTAGACTTTGCAGTGCACGAGGCAGGCCCTGCAACAGCATGGGCGCTACAAGCCAAAGTGGGTGATGAATTAGAGATTGCAGGCCCAAAAGGTTCACAACTGATTCATGGTGACATCCGTCACTGGATTTTAATTGGTGATACATCGGCATTACCAGCAATAGGTCGTCGCATTGAGGGTATGACGTCTAAAGATAAAGTCACAGCGATAGTGATCATTCCAGATGAGGCTGATCAGCAGCAATTCTTAACGGAAGCTGACTTAACAATCCACTGGATAACGCCCACCATAGGTGTGTCTGATGCTCAGCAAGTGATGAATCAATTAGCTGATGTAGATTTAGGTGATAAAACCTTTGTGTGGTTAGCTGGTGAGCATTTATTGATTATGACCTTACGTCATTTCTTACAATATGAAAAAGGTCATTCTAAGTCATGGATGAAAGCAGCCGCATATTGGAAAAAAGGCACAGCAGAGGGCAGTCACCCAATTGAGTAAGTCGTATTCATTTAGTATTCAAGGACTCATTAACAGTGATTGACATTCCATATTGAATTTCACCATCGGACAGCACATCGGCACGTAAGCCACTTTTATGTACAAAGGCTTTCACCACATCTTTTGCTGCCAATGTGTCATTACCCAGTAATTTGCCGAGAGTAGCACAGGGCTCGCACAGTTCTACGCCTTTGAAACGAACATTACCTATCGAAAATTCTTTACCAACCAAGTCATTCAGGCGAATACCTTGAGTGATGATATTACGACGGGTATCAGCCAGCTGGATGCGTTGCTGATAATTATTGTTAAAGGCTTCGATTTCTTCCATTTCAATAAAGGTAATATTCTGTCCCGGCCATTGTGCCCGATCGAAGTTACGATCTCCGACAATGCCTTTGCCTGTAATCAGCTCAATCTTATCGACCTGAACCTGTTTTCCAAGACTGTGTTCAGCAATAAAAATGGTATGAATCATAGCGATGTCCTAAATAAAAAAAGGAGTGAACACCTAAGGTATTCACTCCAAGGAACAGATCATTTAAATATCTTCAACTAGAGTTTCAGCACAAAGTGTTTGGTAATCGGTTCAATAATTTCCCAGGTACCGACAAAGGTTTTTTCGAAGACCATTGATTCGCCAGCACTTAGCGTCAGAGGCTCACCGCCTTCAGCGGTCACAATAGCTTTACCCGCCATAATATGCACAAACTCCCAACCAGCATAGGTGGCGTGATAGGTGCCTTCAGTCGCTTCCCAGCGACCTGATAGCAGGCTGCCATCTTCGCTTTTATACTCAATCCAGGTTTGCATGGTCGGGTTGCCCGTCTGTTTCACCCAGCCATCCAAATCGGATTCAATCGGATCGACCGTTTTATCGATAATCTTGGTGACGCTTGTCATGATGTTCTCCAGTCCATATAGGTTGTTTAGGCTTCTTTCGCTACAGGAATTTCGCTCTTGTCTGAGAGATAAGCTTCCAGTGAGTCATCCAGTGCATCTATCCATGGGGTGTGATGTTTGGGTGACATGGTGCCTGTCATCAGTGAACGGTAGGAGTGATCACGGAAGGTCATAATGTTTTCTTTTTTATGATGTTTCCATTCAAGGAAGGTTTGGTTAACTGCCGGAATATCGAATGACGGATAGTCGGTCATATCAATCAGTTCCTGAATGTAATCGCCCTGATAGGTATACATTTCTTCTGCAGTGACCAGTGTGAGTTCTTTTTCACGCCATGCCATGCTGTCGGCTTTCATTTCTTCTTTTGATGGCAATGGAATGCGTCCCATAATTACATCACGGGCATACCAGGCTTGGGCATCAAACATATTGAAGCTGTACCATTGATCCTGCATACCAATGTAGAAGAATTTTGGATTGTCTTCCCATACCACCCCTTTATAGAGATCGAGCGGCCATAAGCGGTTATTGGTCACCAGACGCAGATCGTCATTGAGGAATGGGAAGTGGTGAATGTAGCCCGTGCATAAAATAATGGCATCAACGTTTTCAGAGGAGCCATCAGCAAAATAGGCTTTTTCCGTATCAACACGAACCAGATTGGGTCTTTCATCCCAGTTTTCAGGCCATTTATAGCCCATAGGTGCCGTGCGATAGCAGCTGATCAGTTTTTTCGCGCCGTATTTATAACATTGCGAACCGATATCTTCGGCGGAGTAACTGCTGCCCACCAGTAAGACGGTTTTATCTTTAAATTCCAGTGCGTCTCGGAAGTCATGGGCATGCAGAATGCGACCACCAAATTTGTCGAATCCTTCAAACTCAGGCACATAGGGTGTGGAGAAGTGACCGGTACAACAGACTACATAATCAAACTCTTCTGAGTAAATCGTGTCAGTGCTATGGTCCTGCACAGTGACGGTAAACGTCTGAGTGCCTTCGTTGAATTCAACATGACGAACAGCGGTATTAAAACGGATATATTTTCTGACGCCGGCTTTTTCAACACGGCCTTTGATGTAGTCCCATAACACTTCACGTGGCGGGTATGAGGCAATCGGTTTGCCAAAGTGCTCGTCAAAGGTGTAATCAGCAAACTCTAAACATTCTTTCGGACCATTAGACCACAGGTAACGATACATACTGCTATGAACAGGTTCGCCATTTTCATCTAAGCCTGTGCGCCAGGTGTAATTCCACTGGCCGCCCCAATCAGCTTGTTTTTCAAAACAAACGAGTTCAGGGATCTCAGCACCTTTTTCTTGTGCGGACTGGAATGCTCTCAGTTGTGCCATACCACTTGGGCCTGCACCAAGTATCGCAATACGAGTTGCCATAGGGGTTCTCCATTAGTGTTATTTAGTCAATCATGCTGCGAAAATCGACAGCGCTTACCGACCAAAATAGCTCGCTTTGTTAGCGGGAGAAATCCTCTTGAGTGGGTATCCCAAAAGGGTAAAAGTGGGGGTAGATTAGCTTAGGAAACATCATCTTAATCAGCTGTTAAGACTCAGTAGTTAACAGTAGAATGCCCTCCACACCAAGCACCATGCCGCTTTCCGAATAAAGGCCTCGGCCTTTATCCTGCACACTGACTTCTTTGCCATCTGCCCGGGTTAAACGGTAGTGAATATCAAAGGGTGAAAATGTTTCTAATGCCTGTTGTACATCCTCCCATACACTGGTGGCATCATCTGGATGAATAATAGACCCGAGCGAGACTTGTGACTGGTTTAGCATGCTCTCAGCTGTGTAGCCGGTAATGAGCTCACAGCCCTCACTGACATATTCCATGCTCCAACTGGCATTGTTCCTTGAGCGATACAGCATAGCAGGCAAGCGGTCGACCAGACTTTGTAAGCTTCGGTGGCTGGCATGACGCACTTCTTCATTTCGCACTTGTGGTGTGATGTCACACAATGTGGCTGAAAGGGGATAGAGCTGGTCTTTATTGACAGATTGAATTCGCATTTCACACCAACGTAACTCACCACTCGCACTAATTAAGCGAAACCAGACGGTTTCATGCTGGTTAGGTGTGATTTTATTGAGTAGCTGTGACCAGCTAGGAAGCTCTTCTGGATGCAGAAAATCAGAAAACAAACGGCCAAGCGTTTGTTCAACGGGAATGCCGGTGATGGTTTCCCAATACTGATTAATAAATTGCACCTGATGCTGTTTGTCGAGTAACAACACCACATCATTCAAACTATTAAACAGCTTCAGTAATTGCGCTTCTTCCGCTTGCGTTTGTGGCTGACGGCGGGGCCATTTCAACAAGGTCATTTTTACATTTCCTTGTCCAGTAGCTCTGCGGAGAGGTTGCGGTGAGCCCACGCTGCCAGTTCAAGTCGGGAATGCAGGTTTATTTTACGCAACAGACTTTTTACATAGACTTTAACCGTGCCATCACTAATACCCAATTCACGGGCAATCAGTTTGTTATTTAGCCCTTTAGCTATAAAAAATAGCGTTTCACGTTCACGCTCAGTGAGGTGAGACAATATAGAGCTGGAGGGGGTGTCCTCATCTTCCTTATTTTCACGCAGATGGCTGGCGAGAGACGTAATAGCACCGGCATTCATGGCCACATTCCCATGTAAAACCGACAGTAATTGCGACAAAATCTCATCAGGTGGTGTGTCTTTTTGCAGGTAACCATTAGCACCGTAGCGTAGAGCTTCGAGCAATTTATCCTGTTCATTACAGGCGGTGATAATGATGATTTTTAATTTATCGTCATGTGCACGCAGTTGTCTCAATACACCCAGGCCCGACTTGCCGGGCATCTGCATGTCCAATAGTAGGATATCCGGGTAAGTATTCTCTATGTTGTCGAGTAAGGCTTCAGCATTATCGTATTCAGCAATAACGGTCATTTCTTCACTGTCGTTGAGCAGTTCAACCACGCCACGACGAAATAAGGGGTGATCATCGACAACCACCACAGTAATTGGGGTATCACTCATTCATTCGCCTCCAGATCCAGGCTGAGATCAACCCGAGTGCCGCCTTCGGGACGGTTATTAATCTTTAAGCTGGCGCCGATACGATCAGCCCGTTCTTTCATAATCTGTAAACCAAAACTATCACTTCGGGCGGCCTCTGGGTTAATGCCCGTCCCGTTATCTTCAATTTGAATATGAATGAGTGAGCTCGTTTTCAGGAGGAGTACCACACGTGCATGTGTGGCATGAGAGTGACGGACGATATTACTGAGGCTTTCACGAACGATATACAGCATTTGCATCGACTGCTGCGGTGGCAACATATTTAGAGGCAGACGATTGTCCAGTTCGAATACGATAGCCGATTGATGTTCAAACTCTTTTATAGAATTAATCACACCCTGTGAAAGATTCTCACTTTGCATGGTCAGACGTGAGGAGGTGATCAGTTCGCGTGTTTGATGATAAGCGCATTGTGTATAGGAGGCTAAATCTTCAGTAATCGGTTTCAGTGAACTGAACTCATCCTGCTGACAGAGTTTATCCAGTTTCAGGCTTTTTAGACGTAAGTATCCTAATACCTGTGCCAGTGAGTCATGTAGTTCAGCCGCATACATCGCACGCTCGGATTCCAGGGCCTTTTTTAATTTGCTTTCCTTGTGATACCAGGCTTGTAAGCCTTTATATAGGGTGTTTTCAATGCTGGCGGTTTTCCACTTTAATTGTTTAGTACTTGGCACCGTGTCACGAAATAAAAATAAGGACCAGACGGTCAGATTGTCGTGCTCGAATAAACGGTTGGGGGCGACAGTCAGGCCATCTACTTCCATCATGTCACTGGTATCGGGTGCCTTACCGACAGTGAATAAGTGATGTAATGACTGCATCAGTTTTGCTGGTGGCGCTTGCTCCAGACCATGATGCATAAAGGTTTCAGAAGTAGACGGGTTACTGAACAAAATCAACAGCTCTGCTTGCTGTTTATGCGGAAATAGATCCTCCATCAGGGATTGGAGTGATTTTAGTACAACGGGCAGGGTTTCACTGATATGTTCAGCGGTGGCGAGTTTAAAGGCTAAGTCATTGAAGTCTAGAGAGGGTAATTCCTTATTTTTGGTGACAGCGCGTACTGTTTCACCAAACCAAGTCTGCCCATCTATCCAGCTTTTGAGTTTGATATTGATCATCTGTATTACCTTCGCAACGTCCACACCAGAAATGGAGTGGTCTGTCTTACGTTTGTTTTGTTCTGTAACAGCAGATTTTGTGCCATTTCACTGAGTATTTGCCGGGTTATAACTAATGGGATACTCCATCAGGAGGATTGAATTATGTTTACTGAAGGTAAATATTGTTAAACCTAGAGAAATTTATTTTTTTGTCAGACAGGCAGAACAATATTGTGCACTTTTCTGGTTCAGAGCCTGTTGAGCTTGCACCAGAGATGAACAAAAATCACGCCGGCTTATCGCTGGAAGACAAGGTAAAACATGTTAGAAATGATCGAAGAAGAATGGGATGAAGAGCGGTTTCTTAATCTGCAATCGCCGATAGATAGCCAACAATTTCGAGTTGAGGGACAGCAAGCGATCCGCTTGTCGTTACATGTGGGGGATGTGCTTGAAATCAACAGTGTCGATGGTGAACAGCCCGGCGAGTTAATTGTGTTGGATAAGCAAGGACAAGTGGCGCCTCAGTTATTAGATGCCCGCTCGCCAGTCAATGCAGAACATATTCAAAGGCAGTTGCAGCAGGAAGATCTGGCTGCGAAGGCCTTAGCTCAACAGTTCGAAAGCTGGCAGATTCATCCTGAGCAGTATCAGACGGTATTACGTGTTGAAGGTCATGAGTCTCCAAGCTTTGTTGCCTATGCTGACTTAACGGTCGTCATTGTCGCAGCTGGGGCCAGTATGTCTATCGAAGAACATACACCACCGACTGAATTACAGGTAGTGGTGAAATATGCGGATCCGTTGGCCGAAGTGCTACCTGAGCCACTAGCTGAGATCAAAAAAGAGATACGCATTCCTCGTGCATCTGCTCGCACCTATGAAGTAAAAAAGGGCGAATGGATTCAGATTATCGATGTTTCTGGCAAGCAATGTTCTGACTTTATCGCATTTGATAAGCATGCCTTAGAGAATGGTGATGAGGTCGGATTGGACGCCACCGCGACGCGAACCGTTATAGGCCTGAGTAATCCTGTACCTGGTCTGCATTCCCGTTTTCTGGGACCGGACATGATGTCGATGGTCGAAGTCGTACAAGACACCGTTGGTCGTCATGATAGTTTCTTGTTCGCCTGCACAGCCAAATATTACGAAGACAGTGGTTATTTTGGTCACATCAGTTGTACTGAAAACTTCAATAACGTACTCAAGCCATATGGCATCAAGCCTCGTGCTGGATGGCCAGCGATTAATCTATTTTTTAATACGGGTATTGAACCTTGCGGCACGGTGTTTATGGATGAGCCCTGGTCTCGTCCTGGTGATTATGTACTGATGAGGGCAGATAAAGATCTGGTTTGTGCCTCATCAGCTTGTCCTGATGATATTGATCCGGCAAATGGCTGGATTCCGACAGATATTCACGTCCGCATTTATGGGGAAGAACACTCTTTCCCCCGTTCCATTGCCCATCGAATTACTGCTGAGGAGCATCCTCGTATGACCAAAACATCTGGCTTTCATAGCCGTACATCTGCCTTAACCAAGAAATTTATTGAATATGCCGGCTATTGGGTCGCAGCTGAGTATGAAGGTTGGGGTGCCAACGCAGAATATCTGGCGTGCCGTGAACGCGTTGCCGTACTCGATTTAACCCCCCTTCGTAAAATCGATATTACTGGTCCTGATGCAGTGGCCTTTTTGCAGTATGTGCTGACACAAAATGTACGACGTATGGCGGTGGGTGAAATCGCTCACTCGGCAATTTGTCTGGAAACCGGCGGCATGATTGATGACGGTACTATTTTCCGTATGGCTGATCAGGCTTATCGCTGGTTCTGTGGTGATAGTTACACCATGGTCTGGATGGCTGAAAAAGCCAAAGAAAAAGGCTTTAAAGTCAGCATTCGTAACGCAACGGAGCAGATTCATAACCTCGCTGTACAGGGGCCAGATAGTCGCGAATTACTCAGCCAGATTATCTGGACATCAGAAAGTCAGACCTCAGTAGAAAAACTGAAGTGGTTTCACTTCACCATTGGGCGTTTAGGTGGGCCTGATGGTGTGCCCGTGATGGTGTCTAGAACCGGTTATACCGGTGAGTTAGGTTATGAAGTCTGGTGTCATCCGGATGCGGCTGAATCTTTATGGGATGCCGTGTGGCAAGCAGGGCAACCTTTTGATATTGCTCCGATGGGATTTGATGCACTGGATATGTTACGTGTTGAAGCAGGTCTGAGCATGGCGGAATATGAGTTTGGTCCAGATGTGACACCGTTTGAAGCGGGAACCGGATTCAGTGTGCCATTGAGTTCAAAAGAGGAGGATTTTGTCGGCCGTGAAGCATTGGCTCGGGAGAACCCAGAAAGCCGACACAAATTAGTTGGCCTGATTCTTGATGGTGGCGATCCTGCAGCTCATGGTGATTTGGTGTATCAAGGTCGATTCCCAGTAGGTATTGTGACAAGTGCCATTATGTCGCCTTTGTTAGGTAAACAAATTGCGATGATTCGTGTAGCCCCGGAGTTTGCAAAACAAGATACACGGCTGGAAGTAGGTAAGCTGGATGGTATTCAGAAACGTTTGGGAGGTCTGGTCACAAAACTGCCTTTTTATGACCCAAAACGTGCCCGGCTGCTTTCCTAGGTTCAGCCTTTATAACTGTTTATAAAAGGAAACGTTGTATGGGGTGGAAGCTGTTTAATACTGGGCGTTTACAGTATGTATCTGAGTCAATTTTATCGGTTGTTGATAAGTCGATTGAGTCGCCGTTTAAACGTGTGCCAGTGTGGATGCATAGTTATTTGCGAGCCCCGATAGATCGTATTGGCGACTATCTGTCCTCTTTGCAAAAGGCGCATCAGGCTGAAGTAGAAGAGTTGAACCATAACCACCAACAGCTTTTGATAGAACAGCGGCAAACGTTTGAGCACGAACTGGACGCGCTCCGACAGCAATCGGATTCATTGAATCAAACCTTATCTTCTTTGTATTCAGAAATGGATCATTTGCAAAGTGAAAACCGACGCTTATCAGGTGAGGTTGATAATAATAACTTAGCTAAGTCAGCGTTGACTGAGGGTGTTTGGATGTTAACGCTGGTAAATGGTGATCCTGATAATGAGAAAAGTGTCATTACTTGGTCAGAACAATTCCGAGAGTTGTTAGGCCACAAACGTCAGGAGGATTTTCCAGATGGGTGGGATAGCTGGTTAAATGCTATTCATCCTGAAGATATGGATGCGACCCTGGAAGCGTTCACAAAACATATCAATGATAAAACGGGCAGCACCCCTTACGTTGCCGAGTATCGTTTAAAAATGGCGACGGGTGAGTATGTCTGGTTTCGTGAGCGGGCGGCGACCATTCGTAATGAAGAGGGAGTGGCTGTGAAGTCAGCAGGAGCGATTCGCAATATCAGCCATGAGTACAGTGCTCGTGAGCTGCATACCATGGAAATGGAGCGTGCCGAAACCCGTATGACGGAAATCCTCACTGTTGCGGATGTGATCACCGAAATTACTCAGCAAACCAATTTACTGGCCTTAAATGCCGCTATTGAGGCTGCCCGTGCTGGTGAAGCCGGGCGCGGATTTGCTGTCGTGGCAGATGAGGTGCGTAAGCTGGTCTACCGTACCGAAGAGGCGAATGACAAAATACGGACAATGGCTCAGGCCGAACGTTAACTTATCCGAGTTTACATAACTTTACCCAGCTTAGCTGAACTATGTCTTACATAATCATGACGTACTTATGAGTCCTTCACTATTGGGATGTGAATTCATAATAAAAAGGAGAAAAAAATGAGTACGTTAAGAAAAAGCTTAACTGTCATGACCTTGGCCACACTATTGATAAGTGGTGCAGCATTTGCAAAACAAACCACGGTGAAAGCGGAAGGCACGAAATTTGACCCACTGATTGTTAATGTAGAGCCTGGGGATACGGTGAACTGGACCAATATGGATATTCATAATGTGCACTTTATGTTTCAGCCAGATGGGGCAAAAGATTTAAATCTGAGATTGGCCAAAATGTCTCAAGAGAATTTAGTAAAGAAGGTATTTATGTGTACCAGTGTGATCCGCATATTGGTCTAGGTATGGGGGACGCTGTGGTTGTCGGCCATGCCACAAACTTAGATGACTTAAAAGCAGCAAAATTACACGGTGGATTAGGCCGAATTGCACATAAAGTCATGAAAGCTGAATCGAAATAGCCTATTTCCCTTCTGAATTTCTCTCTCGTAAAAAGGCGCTCGTTTGAGCGCCTTTTTGTATTTTGAGCGTTTATATTCCTGGCTGAGTAAACTAATTCCTTTTTTTGCTGACTTACACTCACGTCATTAAACACTTAAACGGATTCGGAATTCTGATGAAAAAAATCTTCATTGGCCTCTTGGTCGCCATTTTTCTCGCAACGATTAGCTTTTATTTTCTCAACAAACAGTCTGATACGGCCAAGCAGGAAAATGTGTTGTCATACATCGAGCAGCAGGGTGTGACCATCATCGATAAGTTTGACACCCCCTCTGAGCTGACTGGCTATGTGGGTACTTATAAAGACGAAGCAATGAGTATTTATGTCACCCCGGATAAACGCCATGCCGTTATCGGCGATTTAATCGATACAGAGGGTAAAAATCTGGGGGCAGATGCGATTAATCAACTGATAACCAAACCGAAAAATGAAAAGTTATGGCAACAACTCGAAGAAATGGACTGGGTGCAAGATGGTGATAAAAACGCGCCGAGAATTGTGTATACCTTTTCCGATCCTTTTTGTCCTTATTGCCATAAATTCCGTGACATGGCTGAACCTTTCATTGCTGAGGGTCAGGTTCAATTTCGTCACATCATTGTGGGGATTCTCCAGAAAAACAGCTTGGCGGTTGCGGCTACGATTATGGGATCTGACTCACCTGAACAGGCTTTTCAGCAACATCGCCAATCGGTTAGACAAGACGGTATCGCTGTTGATAATGCGAAGGCTTCAAAAGGTAATGATGCGGTGATGGCAAATAATCAGCTGCTGGAAGAGATGCATACGCATGCCACGCCGACCAGTATATATCGGGATAAGGACGGTGAGATTCATGTCGTTGAAGGTATGCCAGTGCAGCAGGAGCTTGGTCGGATTTTTGAGGAGTAAGGGCTTAAGCGAGATTGAGGAAGAAGCCATCCATGGCTGGACGTGTTAGTTGTGTCGACGTGAGATGGTCATAGACGGATTTTCGCCAAATAACTCCGTGTAGTCGTGAGTAAATTGCCCGGCATGGGTAAACCCCCAGTGCTGAGCCACCATGGCGATGGTTTCATCTTCCTGCAAACCTTGTAATAGTCGTCGCCTGACAGCGTTTAATCGGGCCATTCGAATAAACTTAACCGGGCTGATATCGAGCACATCTTCAAAACTGTATTGCAGCGTTCGCCGGCTGACATGAGCCAGATCACAGAGCTCTGTAATCGTCACATGTTTACTTGGGTTCGCATCCAGATAGGCCGTGACTTTTTCAACTACGGCGCGACGTTTACTAAAACTGGGCTTTTCGGTGCTGGGCCCATTTTGTTGAAGCACTTCAAGCATAGCCATCATAAGATTGTCCTCTTGGATGCGTTTGCTGATATCACTTTGAGCGGGTGAAATGACGTCGTTCAAAACATGTCTTAATTGATTAAGTTTGTGTGACTCCCACACTTTAAGGGGGGAGTTGAGGGCATGACTATCAAGCTTGATGCCTTGTTTTTCTGCCACCAGCTGTAGACTGTCCTGGTTCACCACTAACCCATAAATATCAAAGTCTTCGGGTGTGATGAGCTCAAATTGGGTATTGCCAGGGCGTATCATCAGTTTATTCTTTTCAACCTGATGGCCGTTGATTCGGCATGACTTCTCATCGGCTGCAAACCCCATCCATATGGCATTTGGCCAAACATTACATTGCTGACGAATAGCTCGACTGGTGTGTTCACGAAAGGCATGAACATGCTCAAACATCACCTCTTCAATACGCCCGTAAAACTGACCCATACTGATTTGATCGAATTGTTGCTGCCAGGCTTTTAGGTTATGAGCTTGTTCATCGGCATCATCTGCCTCCAGTACGCACCAACGCGTAGCGGTTGCGCTCTGTTTCGGTGCAAATTTTATATTTTCCTCTGTCATTTGCTCCCCTCGTTTATTTTGTTATATCCACATTATGTGAATAAGTTGCTGAATCACAAACTAAAAAACATTTGCCAAATTTCGATAGTCACCCGGTATAAATCTCGCAAGTTCACATTAGGAAACTTTGTTTACTTAAAGGCAAAATTTATTCCAAGTATTGGGAATTAAAGCAGTTTATGACACAGACATATCGTTACCAATTAGGCACAAAGACCTATCAGTTCGCTGATTTAGCTGAACTGATGGCCAAAGCCACGCCTGCTCGTTCAGGCGATAATTTGGCCGGTGTCATGGCTGAAACGGCGGAACAACGTGCTGTGGCTCAGTTGCTATTGGCAGAAGTGCCATTAAAAAATTTCCTTAACGAAGCACTCGTGCCTTATGAAGAAGATGAAGTCACCCGACTGATTATCGATGAGCATGATGTGAATGCGTTTGAGCCCATCTCACACATGACCATCGGCGACTTTCGTAATTGGCTACTTTCGGATAAAGCCAGCAGCGACATGCTGAACCAGATACGAGCTGGAGTGACCCCAGAAATGGCGGCGGCAGTATCAAAAATTATGCGGAATCAGGATTTGATTCTGGTCGCACAAAAATGCCGTGTAGTGAGTGCATTCAGAAACACGATTGGTTTACCCAAACGATTATCAACACGTCTGCAACCGAATCATCCCACTGATGATGTGAACGGTATTGCGGCCAGTATTCTGGATGGCCTCCTTTATGGATCTGGTGATGCGGTGATTGGCATCAATCCGGCAACAGACAACGTGGCGCAAGCAACGCGTCTGATGCAATTGATGGATGAAGTGATTTCTTTATATGAGATTCCTACCCAGTCCTGCGTGTTAACGCATGTCACCAACACGATTGAGTGTATTGAAAACGGTGCGCCAGTGGATTTGGTATTCCAGTCCATTGGTGGCACGGAAAAAACCAACAGCAGTTTTGGCTTTAATTTAGCCACCCTGGCTGAAGCACAACAAGCAGCATTATCTTTGAACCGAGGCACGGTCGGACAAAACGTTATGTATTTTGAAACTGGGCAGGGCAGTGCTTTATCGGCTAATGCTCATCACGGTCTGGATCAACAAACCTGTGAAGCCAGAGCCTATGCCGTTGCCAGAAAATTTAATCCTTTACTGGTGAATACCGTGGTGGGCTTTATCGGTCCTGAATATCTGTTTGATGGTAAAGAAATTACCCGTGCAGGCTTGGAAGATCATTTCTGTGCCAAGTTATTAGGTCTGCCAATGGGCTGTGATGTTTGTTACACCAACCATGCTGAAGCTGATCAAAATGATATGGATAATCTGCTGACGCTACTGGCGACAGCAGGATGTTCTTTCGTGATGGGCATTCCCGGTTCAGATGACATTATGCTCAATTATCAGACCACCTCATTTCATGATGCTTTGTATGCGCGTCGCGTCTTAGGTTTGGGGGCGGCACCTGAATTTGAAAAATGGCTGGAAAAAATGCAAATCATGACCGATGCCAGTCATGCCAAGTTATCAAACCAGTTACCGCCAGCCTTTGCCGGCACCTTGAGAGGCTTAGCCACAGGAACGAATGATGGTTAAGGAAGATAGACTCACTCATCTCAGGGTAAAAAATGATGACGCTATCGTCACCGATAACCCATGGCGTCGTCTGCGTGAATTCACGGCTGCCCGTATTGGCTTGGGGCGTGCTGGTGTAAGCACACCGACGCGTGAATCACTTGAATTCCAATTAGCACATGCTCAGGCCCGTGATGCAGTGCATACCGAACTGGACTTTGATGGTTTACAACAAGACCTCATGGCCTTAGCAGATAAATACCCGTTGTTAAACCGTGAAGCACCTTTAAAACTGCATAGTCAGGCAACCGATCGCATGACGTATTTGCAGCGTCCGGACTGGGGAAGACAGCTGGACGAAGCTAGTCTTACAGCACTTAAACCACACCAAGCTTCTGAACCTTACGATTTAGCCATTGTGATTGCTGATGGTTTATCAGCCACGGCGATTAAAGAAAACGCAGCGGTATTTATTGAGACCTTAGCTCAAGCCATGCAAGCCAGTGAACAAGCTTACTCACTCGCACCTATCGTTATGGTGGAACAAGGCCGTGTCGCCGTGGGGGACGATGTTTGTGAAGCCTTAAACGCCAAGGCCGTTTTAGTGCTGATTGGCGAACGTCCGGGATTGAGTTCGCCCGATAGCTTGGGACTGTACCTGACCTGGGGGGCCAAACGTGGCCTGACCGATGATAAACGTAACTGTATTTCCAATGTAAGAAAGGCGGGACTTTCTTATTTTGCTGCGGCTCAGAAAAGCCTTTATTTGCTGACTGAGGCCCGCAGACTCCAGTGTTCTGGCGTTGCTATCAAGGATCGCTCTACCGATAAGATTATTGATAGCAACGCCGTTCAAACCAGCTTTTTGCTGGATAAGTAAGCCAACCAACAAGGTGGATAGGTATTAATGTTAACTAATAAGAGGATAGAAAGATGGACAATGCGCCAACGCTAGAATCCTTGCAGGCAACGCTCGACGCCCAGCAAGCGGTTTTTCAAATGCATCAGTCTATGAATGTCGAAGTGTTCTACTGGTGGTGTACCGCCATTATGATCATGATTCATGCTGGTTTCTTGGCCTATGAAATGGGGGCCTCACGTAGTAAAAATGCTTTAGCAGCGGGTATTAAAAATATTCTTGCTTTAGCGGTCATTATTCCCACGTTTTATTTGTTTGGCTGGTGGATATATAACGCTTTCCCGAATGGCTTTATTCCTATTGAGGCAGCGGGTGCCTTACCTTGGGCACAAAGTATGGGACCTGATGTCACCGATATGGGAACCGGTATTTTCTGGGCAGCGTTTGCCATGTTTGGTGCCACCACCGGTTCGATTTTATCCGGTGCGGTTATCGAACGGATTCGTGTCAGTGCGTTTTTGATTCTGACCGTGTTCTTGGGTAGCGTGGTTTGGATACTGGCTGGTGCCTGGGGTTGGCATCCAGATGGTTGGTTACTGACTGACTTGGGCTATCATGATGTCGGCGCATCTGGTGTTGTGCATGCTGTGGCTGGTTTCTTCACGCTGGGTGTGCTGATCAACTTAGGTCCACGTGTTGGTAAATTCATTAACGGTGTGGCTCAAACTATTGCTCCACATAGCTTACCGATGACATTAATTGGTCTAATGATGATTATCTTTGGTTTCTTCGGATTCCTGGGCGGTTGTATCATCTTTAACGGTGGTGAAACAGGTTGGACAACCATTTACGGCAACCCAACTAACTTATCAGCATTTGCTTTCAATACCCTGATGGGCTTTGCGGGTGGTGTGATTGGTTGTTACATCGCTAGCCGTGACCCATTCTGGACAATGTCTGGCGGTCTGGTGGGTATCATTTCTGTTGCAGCCGGTTTAGATCTTTATGATCCTGAATTAGCATTCATTATTGCTGTAGTAACAGGTGTCTTAGCCGTTAAATTCGCTAAATTGATCGAAAATTTCGGTATTGATGATGCGGTAGGTGCTGTTTCAGTTCATGGCTTCACGGGTGTATGGGCAGTATTCTTAGTCGGTGTGTTTGCCGACGGTATGCCTAACGTGGGTGACTTGCCTGAGATTTCATTAATGGGGCAAACAATTGGTGCCATTGTCATGGCAGCAGTGGGCTTTATTCCAGGTTATGGTATTTCATTGATTCTGAAAAAAGCCAATGCATTACGTGTACCGAAAGAAGCGGAAGAGCTGGGCTTAGATGAAGTTGAAATCATTGCTAAGCCTTACCCAGAAGTGAATGGTGTCCCTGCGGTGACATCAAGTGACGTGCCAAATAAATTGGCTAACTCAGAACCAGGAGTGTAATTATGGGAACATCAATTAGTTCATGGGAAAACGTAGGGGCTTATTTTACTTTTGCTGATAATCCACTTGCTCTAGGCCTGTTCACTGTTGGTGCTGCAGCCATCATAGTGGGTCTGATTATCTCGATAGCAAAACATGAAAATGAAGCGTTCGAGAAAATTGAAAAATAAGCCAGGCTTAAACATGACCTAGTCATGTATCAAACAATAACCCCGATCTTGTATCGGGGTTATTTTTTATAAGCAGTAACTTTTTGTGGCATTCAAAGCAGTGTGAGCCGACCTCTACCACTGATACCAATGAACTACCACCCAGACTGAATACCACAATAAAGATTTCACTTAATCACATTTTTAACAGTCAATATGGCCATTGTTTCTAGCATGGCTGATTTTGAAATTATTCTTCTCCAAATACCTTTCGATATCAAAAATAAGCGGCATTTTGATTCTATTGATCGACTATCCAACATCTGTCTGAAAATAAGAGTGAAGACTGATAATCAATAAATCTAAATGCATATA
>ERZ724563.94-NODE-94-length-23231-cov-2.320594_pt1 | contig 23231 bp, 13 predicted proteins | sample MGYA00375857_ERZ724563 | MGnify/ENA primary metagenome ERZ724563 (study PRJEB28725, sample SAMN03264850) | marine sediment metagenome | biome: marine pelagic biome; feature: marine oligotrophic desert; material: marine snow | place: Pacific Ocean:North Pacific...
GTGCAGAAAGGCTTCGAGCCGCTGGTGGAAGGCTTCCAGCACCTGCCCTACAACGACCTGGCGGCGGTGGAAGCCGCCGCGGCCGACGACCAGACCGGCCACATCGCCGCCGTGCTGGTGGAGCCGGTGCAGGGCGAAGGCGGGGTCAACGTGCCCGACGACGGCTACCTGCGGGGCCTGCGTGAGCTGTGCGACCGCCACGGCTGGTTGTTGATGTTCGATGAAATCCAGACCGGCAACGGCCGCACCGGCACCTATTTCGCGTGCCAGGGCGACGGCGTGCGGCCCGATGTGCTGACCACCGCCAAGGGGCTGGGCAACGGCTTCCCGATCGGCGCCTGCCTGGTGAGCGGCGCCGCGTCGGCGCTGTTCGGGCCGGGCAGCCACGGCAGCACCTTCGGCGGCAACCCGCTGGGCTGCGCCACCGCGCTCACCGTGGTGGAAACCCTCAGCGAGCAGGTGATCCCGGCGGTCGGCGCCAAGGGCGAGACACTGCGCGCGGCGCTGCGCGACCGGCTGGCGGACGTGCCGCTGGTCACCGGCGTGCGCGGCCGCGGGCTGATGATCGGCGTGCAGCTCGACCGCGACTGCGGCGAACTGGTGGGCCGGGCCCGCGAGGCGGGCCTGCTGATCAACGTCACCGCCGGCTCGGTGGTGCGGCTGTTGCCGCCCCTGGTGATCAACGACGACGAACTCCGTTTCTTGGTGGACACCCTGGCCCAGGTGATCCGCGACTTTGCCCGTGATCAGGAGAACCCATGAGCAGCCCGCGTCACTTTCTCACTCTGATGGACCTTACGCCCAAGGAGCTGGGGTATCTGATACAGCGCGCCGTGGAGCTGAAAACCATGCTGCACACCGGGCAGTTCCACGAGCCCCTGCGCGGCAAGACCCTGGGCATGATTTTCGAGAAATCCTCCACCCGTACCCGGGTGTCGTTCGAGGTGGCGATGACCCAGTTCGGCGGCGCCAGCGTGTTCCTGTCACCGCGCGACACCCAGCTGGGGCGCGGTGAACCGGTGGAGGATTCCGCCCGGGTGCTTTCGCGGATGGTGGACGCGGTGATGATCCGCACCTTCGACCACGACACCGTGGAAGCCTTCGCCGCCCACTCGCGGGTGCCGGTGATCAACGCCCTCACCGACCAGTTCCACCCCTGCCAGCTGCTCGCCGACATGCAGACCTACGTCGAGCACCGCGGCAGCATCGCCGGTAAAACGGTGACCTGGGTGGGCGACGGCAACAACATGTGCGCCAGCTACATCAACGCCGCCGAGCAGTTCGATTTCCAGCTGGTGGTGTGCTGCCCGGAAGGCTTCGAGCCGCCGGCGGACCTGGTGGACGCGTTCTCGCACCGGGTCACCCTGCAGCGCGACCCCGCCGAGGCGGTGAAAGGCGCCCATCTGGTGGTCACCGACGTGTGGGCCTCCATGGGCCAGGAAGACGAGCAGGCCGACCGCATCAAGCGCTTCTCCGAGTACCAGGTGAACCCGGCGCTGATGGACCGGGCCGACCCGGAAGCGCTGTTCATGCACTGCCTGCCCGCCCACCGGGGCGAGGAAGTCAGCCACGACATGCTCGACGACCCGCGCGCGGTGGTCTGGGACGAGGCGGAGAACCGGCTGCACGCGCAGAAGGCGCTGTTGGAGTTCCTGCTCACCGGGACGCATTAAACGTCTCTGGGATCCTGCCGGGGGCTTCGCCCCCTTTCGCGGGCCGGGCCCGCTCCTACGCGTCATCCTCGCGGCAGACGCGGTTGCGGCCGCCGGTCTTGGCGCGGTAGAGGGCGCGGTCGGCGCGGCCCAGTAGCTGGTCCACGGTCTCCTGGCCCCGGTAGCTGGCCACCCCCGCCGACAGGCTCACCGCCGGCGGCCCGCGGCGATCCTCGAAGCTGCGCGCCGCCCAGCTTTCGCGCAGCCGCTCGGCCACCAGCGCGGCGCCGGCCAGATCGCTCTGCGGCAACACCAGAATGAATTCCTCGCCACCCAGCCGGGCCAGGTAGTCCTCCTCGCGCAGATTACCCAGGGTGTGCTCGGCGAACTGCCGCAGCACCCGGTCGCCCATGTCGTGGCCGTACTCGTCGTTGATGCGCTTGAAATGGTCCAGGTCCACGTAGCAGACCGAGAACGGGTAAATCTGGTTGTCCGCCAGCGCTTTCTGGTGCTCCAGCACTTCCAGAATATGGCGCCGGTTGAACAGACCGGTAAGGTCATCGCGGATCGCCAGGTCGCGGACCTGTTCCAGGGCATCCGCCAGCGCCTGGTTCTTTACCGCCAGGCTGCGCCGCAGGCCGTTCACGCCGCTGCCGGTCACCGCGAAGCTCAGCGCCACCAGGATAAAGATCAGCCACTGCAGCAGCTCCAGGCTGAGGCTCAGCCGCAGGCCCCGGGTCGCCAACGCCAGCGACAGCATCAACGCGTAGCCGAAGCTGGCCAGCAGCGCCAGCGACAGCAGCGATCGCGCGCCGAGCCGGAACGACACCAGCAGCAACAGCGGGAAGAACAGAATCATGGCGCTGATGCGCGCCTCGTTCATGGGAAAGGCGGCGACCAGAAAGGCGGTCACCAGCGCCAGGGCCATGGGCACCGACAGGCTGGGTTCCCGCCATTCCAGGGTGGCGCCGGTTTCAATCAGCAGCAGATACACCACCGTGATCACCGCCAGCGCGCCGAGCAGCAGGCTCACGTAGAGCCCGCCAGCGTCCAGGGTGCCCCACAGCCAGAGCACCACCACCAGCAGCGCGTGAAACAGCGCCACCGCCGCCAGGGACCGACCGTGGCGAAGCAGCAGACGCCGCTCACTGACCGTCAGCCGGCGCGCCCGGCGCCAATAACGGCTGTTCACGGTGGACCCGCCGTGATGATCCGATCGCGGCCGGCGGCCTTGGCCTGATAGAGAAGACGGTCGGCGCGCACCAGCACCTCGTCCGGGCTTTCGCCGTGTCCGACCACGGTGAGCCCCACCGAGGCGGTGACCTCCAGGGCCGGCGCGGCCATGAAGCGCTGGGCGCGCAACGCGCTCATCAGGCGCTCCACACTGGTGAGCGCCTGTTCCATGTCGATGACCGGGAGCATGATCAGAAACTCCTCGCCGCCCAGCCGCGCGGCCATGTCCTTGTCGCCCAGGTAGCGGCGGGTGAGTTCGGCGAACCGCACCAGCACCTGATCACCGAACAGATGCCCGTGGCGGTCGTTGATGCGTTTGAAGTGATCCAGATCGACGAACCCCACCGCCAGCAGAAAGGCGCCGCGACGGGCCTGGCCGCAGGCCTTGGCGAGCAGCTCCATGGCGTGGCGGCGGCTGTACAGGCCGGTGAGCTCGTCCTTGACCGCCAGATCCTGGATCCGCTCAAGCAGCTCGGCGAGCTGGCCGTTACGCTCACGCAGCCGCAAACGAATGGTGGTGATCTCGCTGGCCAGCAGCACCATGGCCAGGGTGACCAGGGAAAACAACAGCCACTGGCCCGCCTCCAGCAACGGCTGCGCCAGGTCGCCGCGGGCGTTCAAATAGAGCAGCACCAGGGCGTAGCCGGCCACCGCCAGGGCGGCGGCCCGCGCCACCTGCCGGCGGCGCACCCGGAACACCCCCTGGTGCAGGATGGCGAAGAAGAACGCCATTACCGCCAGACGGCCCTGATCCAGGTAGAGCGCGGAAGCCAGCAGCGTGACGATGCACCAGATCATCACCGGCTCGGTCATCGCCGGGTTGTTCAGCCGTCGGTTCAGACCGGCGCGGGCGAAGAACAGCAGGCCCAGGTGGCCGGCCCAGATGGTGCCGAACAGCGGATAGAAGACCGTGGCGCCGCCACGGAAGAACCCCCATTGCAGAATCAGCCAGCACACCAGGGTATGCGCGGCGCCGCCCATCAACAACGAAAACGCCAGGCGGCGCAAACGCAACGCCTGGCGTCGGTCGGTGACTGTGGCGAGCCGTCCGTGCATGCGATCCTTCCCCAAGGTCGTCTTCTTATGGCATGGGGATGATAATCAAAACTGTGCAGTGAATCACACTTTCGGTCGGGCTTTCACTGCCGGTTGTCCGAACACACCCGCTGCACGGCTTCACGCCAGCCCCGGTAACGGCGCTCCCGCTCGCCCTCCTCCAGGCCCGGCTCGAAGGCCCGGTCCGGTTGCCAGTGCTCGGCGATTTCATCCAGATCGCGGAACAGACCGCAGCCCAGCCCGGCCAGATAGGCCGCGCCCAGGGCGGTGGTCTCGGTGACCCGGGGCCGGTCCACCCGCACCCCGAGCACGTCGGCCAGGGTCTGGCCCAGCCAGTTGTTGACCACCATGCCGCCGTCCACCCGCAGCGTGGTGGGTCGCCGGGCGCAATCGGCGGCCATCGCCTCGAGCAGATCCCGGGACTGGTAGCAAACCGCCTCCAGTCCGGCGGTGACCACCTCGGCGATGCCGGTGTCGCGGGTCAGCCCGAGCAGGGCCCCGCGCGCGTGCGGGTCCCACCAGGGCGCGCCCAGCCCGGTGAAGGCCGGCACCAGATAGACACCGCCGGCGGAGCCGACACGGCGGGCCAGGGCCTCGGTTTCACTGGCGTGAGTAATCAGGTTGAGGCCATCGCGCAGCCACTGGATCGCGGCGCCGGCGACGAAGATCGAACCCTCCAGCGCGTAGGTGGTTTCACCGTTAAGCCGGTAGGCCACGGTGGTCAACAAACGGTTGTCGGAGTGCACCGCCGCGCCGGTGTTCATCACCATGAAACAGCCGGTGCCGTAGGTGCTTTTCACCATGCCCGGCTGGAAGCAGGCCTGGCCCACCAGCGCCGCCTGCTGATCGCCGGCGATGCCGGTCACCGGCACCGCCGCGCCCAGCACCCGCGGGTCGGTGCGGCCGAATTCGCCGGCGCTGTCGCGCACGTCCGGGAGCAGCGACGCTGGGATGTCGAACAGCCGCAGCAAATCCTCGTCCCAGTGCTGGCCGTGGATATTGAACAGCAGGGTGCGCGACGCATTGGTGGCGTCGGTGGCGTGCACCCGGCCGTCGGTGAGCTTCCATAGCAGCCAGCAGTCAATGGTGCCGAAGGCCAGCTCGCCGGCTTCCGCCCGGCGGCGGGCGCCGTCCACGTACTCCAGCAGCCAGGCCAGCTTGGTGGCCGAGAAGTACGGGTCCAGCAACAGGCCGCTGCGCTCGCGCACGAGGTCCTCGTGGCCTTCCTGCTTGAGCCGCTGGCAGTAATCCGCGGTGCGCCGGTCCTGCCAGACGATGGCCCGGGCCACCGGTTCGCCGGTGGCCCGGTCCCAGAGCACGGTGGTCTCGCGCTGGTTGGTGATGCCGATGGCGGCGAGCTGGTCCGCTTCCACCTGAGCGTTACGTAGCGCCTGCCGGCACAGCGCCAGGCAGTCGTTCCAGATCTCCTGGGCATCGTGCTCGACCCAGCCGTCGCGGGGAAAATGCTGGCGGAATTCCTTCTGCGCCTGCCCCACCGCGACCCCGTCCCGATCAAAGACGATGGCGCGGGAGCTGGTGGTGCCCTGGTCGATAGCAAGGATGAAAGCGGACATACACACCCCGAAAATAGAAATAGAGTTAACAGTGAACAGTTAATAGTGAACAGCGAACCCCGGCGGACGCCCGGGGCTATCCGAGAGGTGTGTTCGCTATTAACTGTTCACTATTAACCATTCACTGTCTTTTGTCGTACCAGCACGTGCTGGCGGCGTTGTTCTCGGGGCAGGATAACCCGGAAGCGGGCGCCGCCCCAGTCGCTCTCCGCCACGGCCACGTCGCCGCCGTGCCAGTCGACGATGCGCTTGACGATGGACAGCCCCAGGCCGTAGCCGCCGCTGGCACGGTGGCGGCTCTTGTCGAGCCGCGCGAACGGCTTGAAGACCCGTTCGCGCTGGTGCTCGGCGATGCCGGGGCCGTCATCGTCCACGTCCAGCACCAGGTTGTCGTCCTGCTCGGTGACCGTCATTCGTACCCGGGTTTTCGCGTACCGCAGGGCGTTGGTGACCAGGTTCTGCAGAATCCGGTGCAGGTAGCGCGGGTCCCCCTCCACGGTCAGGTCCCGGGAACCGCGCGCGTCGATCAGGATGTCACCGCGGATGTCCTCCAGTTCACCGATCAGCTGGTCGCACACTTCCAGCAGGAACACCGGTTGGAACTCGATGTTGGGGGTGCCCTCCTCCAGCCGTGCATAGGTGAGGATCTCATCGATCAACTCGTCCAGTTGCTCGATGTCCCGGTCCAGGGCGTTGAGCTTTTCCCGGCGCTCCTCGGTGGATTCACAGTCCGCCAGCATCTCCAGGCCGAAGCGCAGCCGCGCCACCGGGGTGCGCAGTTCGTGGGACACCGCCCGGGTCATTTCCCGCTGCGCCTCGATAAGGCGGCGAATGTGCGCGGTCATGCCGTTGAAGGTGGCCGCCACCTGGCCGATCGGGTCGTTGCCGGGGATATCCGCGTAGGCGCCCAGATCGCCGCTGCCCAGCCGCTTCACCGCCCGGTCCAGGCGCCGCAGACGGGTCTGCAGCGGCCGCACCTGCAGGTAGGTGGACAGCGCCACCAGCAGCAGGGCCACCACGCCGGCGATCACCAGCAACTCCCAGGGGAACTGATCGAACAGATGCAGCGGGCCCATCACCAGAATGCGTTCGCCGCCGGGCACCGGCACCAGCACCCGCACGCCGGCGTCGCGCCGGGTGCTGTCGGTGAGGGTGAACACCACCTCGTCGCGCTCCAGGCGCCGCTGCTGTTCCACATCCAGGTCCAGCTCGGTGCGCGGCAGCAGCGTCAGGGGGTAGCCGAAGTGCTGGTTGAGATCGGCCAGGGCCTGGTCCTGCCGGTTGGCCGGACGGGCGCGCAGATAATCGAGCACCAGCATGGCGGTGGCCCGGGCCTGCTGTTCGGAGAGACGCGTCATGACGGCGCGGATATAGAGCGGGTCACCGGGGACCGCGAACAGCACCTCCACCCGTTCGCTGTCCGGATTGCCGCGCAACACCACCCGGCCCTCCTGCAGATGCAGCGCGTCACGGTAGGAGAGCCCCAGTTCACCGGCGTCGCGCAGGGTCACCGGCGCGCCGAACATGCGGCTCAGCGAACGCGACCAGGCCTGGCGTTCCTCGTCGCCGGCGCGCTCGCGGTAGCCTTCCGCCATTAAATAGAAGGTGCCGCGGGCCATGCGCTCACGGTACAGCTGGGAACGATAGTCGTTGACCAGCTCCACGCCGGCGTAGGTGAGCGCGCCGATGATCAGCAGGGCCACCAGGATGCCGCCGTAGATTCGGACGAAGATACTGTTCAATTCACACCTGCTGGCGCGGGCGGGCAACAGCGCCCGCCCCCGTCATCCGCTGCTCATTTCCTTAACGAACAGATAGCCCTTGGAGCGTACCGTCTTGATTCGCTTGGGGTTTTCCGGGTCGTCGCCGACCTTGGGCCGGATGCGGGAAATGCGCACGTCGATGGAGCGGTCCTGACCGTCGTATTGAATGCCGCGCAGTTTCTCGAAGATGGTCTCGCGGGACAGCACGGTGCCGGCGTTGGAGGCCAGCAGCCAGAGCAGGTCGTATTCGGCGCTGGTCAGATCCACCGACTTGCCGCGCAGGCTCACTTCCCGGGCGGAGTTGTCGATCACCAGGGCGCCGAACTCCAGCCGCGACGGCGAGCTGTCGCGCTCGCTGTCGGTCTCCACCCGCCGCAGCAGAGCGCGGATGCGGGCCAGCAGGACGCGCGGTTTGACCGGCTTGGCGACATAGTCGTCGGCGCCCATTTCCAGACCCAGGACCTGATCCATGTCATCGGTGCGTGCGGTCAACATAAGGATCGGGTTCTTGAAGGTGGCGCGCACCTCCCGGCAGACGGTCAGCCCGTCGGCGCCCGGAAGCATCAGGTCAAGAACCACCAGGTCCGGCTGTTCGGAGCGGATACGGCGGATGGCTTCCTCGCCGTCGCTCACCACGCTGACGTCGAGGCCGTTGGATTGAAGGTATTCGCAAGTGAGATCGGCGAGACGCTCATCGTCTTCCACGATCATGATGGTCGGCGGGTTATCCTGCACGCTTGTCATTCCCGTCGTTATCCTTATCGATTCATTGTTGTTGCGGCGCGGCCGCCAATTCTGTTTATACGCATACCCGTGCGGTTGAGCAACCGGAATGAGCCGGCGGAGGCGACACAATATATAGTGGTGGTCGGGCCACTCTCAAGTGACCCTGTTTTTCGCCCACACCGCTGCACAGCCCGCGCACAGTTTATCCACAGGATTTCCCCAACCGGAATGCTTGCAAAAGCCGGAACCCATCTATAACTTGTACTGTTATCGGTCACCGACCCCAACATATTGGGTTTTGTAAAAGTTTTCCGGTTCAGCAGGCCAACGTCTTTCCGCCCCCCGGAAAATGCCGCCGGATCAGCCGCTTACGAGTCCCGGCCCGAATTATGCAGTCCTGAAGTCGCCGACAGTCCGGCCCCCGGCGCGCGCCGCGAACACAACATATGGTGGTTTCGACGCGCCAGCCCACCATCGGCGCCGGGCCGACGGCTTCCGACCCAGAGTCACAACGGTTTTTACAATCAGAACAGTCAGCACAGAGACAACGGAGAGGGCATCATGCACACGGATATGAATCGCGATCAGTCCCACGCGGGCGCGCACGGCGGCGAAGTCAGCGCCGAGCAGGACGTCACCGCCACCGCCCCCGGCCAGCTGCGCGTCATCAAGCGCAACGGCAAGGTGGTTGCCTACGATGACGACAAAATCACCGTGGCCATCACCAAGGCGTTCCTGGCCGTGGAAGGCGGCACCGCGGCGGCCAGCTCGCGCATCCACGACACCGTGGACCGCCTCACCGAGCAGGTCAGCGCCACCTTCAAGCGCCGCATGCCCTCCGGCGGCACCATCCATATCGAGGAGATCCAGGACCAGGTGGAACTGGCCCTGATGCGTAACGGCGAGCACAAGGTGGCCCGCGATTACGTGCTGTACCGCGACCAGCAGGCGCGCAAACGCGCCGAGCGCGCCCGCGACCTGCCCGAGCCCAAGCACAAGGTCGACATGACCGTGACCATGGAAGACGGCAGCCGCGCGCCGCTCGACATGGCCCGCCTGGAGTATCTGATCCACGAGGCCTGCAGCGGTCTCGAAGAGGTCTATCCGGACAAGATCATCGCCGAAACCGTCAAGAACCTGTACGACGGCGTCTCCATCAAGGACGTGAACACCTCCATGGTGATGACCGCGCGCACCATGATCGAGATGGAGCCCAACTACTCCCAGGTCACCGCCCGGCTGCTGATGGACAAGATCCGCGCCGAGGCCCTGCAGTACCTGGGCGTGGGCGAGCGCGCCAGCCAGCAGGAGATGGAAGACCTCTACGCCAAGGCGCTGGCCGCCTACATTGAGAAAGGCATCGAGTACGAGCTGCTGAGCCCGGAGCTGGCCGAGTTCGACCTGAACAAGCTGGGCGCGGCCATCGACGGCAAGCGCGACCTGCAGTTCTCCTACCTGGGCCTGCAGACCCTCTACGACCGCTACTTCATCCACCACAACGAGACCCGCATCGAGCTGCCGCAGTGCTTCTTCATGCGCGTGGCGATGGGCCTGGCGGTGCGCGAGGACAACCGCGAAGAGCGCGCCATTGAGTTCTACAACCTGCTCTCCAGCTTCGACTACATGAGCTCCACGCCGACCCTGTTCAACGCCGGCACCCTGCGTCCGCAGCTGTCCAGCTGCTACCTGACCACGGTGCCCGATGACCTGTCCGGCATTTACAGCGCCATCCACGACAACGCCATGCTGAGCAAATTCGCCGGCGGCCTGGGCAACGACTGGACCCCGGTGCGCGCGCTGGGCGCCTACATCAAGGGCACCAACGGCAAATCCCAGGGCGTGGTGCCGTTCCTGAAAGTGGTCAACGACACCGCCGTGGCGGTGAACCAGGGCGGCAAGCGCAAGGGCGCGGTATGCGCCTACCTGGAAACCTGGCACCTGGACATCGAAGAGTTCATCGAGCTGCGCAAGAACACCGGCGACGACCGCCGCCGCACCCACGACATGAACTCCGCCAACTGGATTCCCGACCTGTTCATGAAGCGGGTGATCAACGAGCAGGACTGGACCCTGTTCAGCCCCAACGACGTGCCCGACCTGCACGATCTGTACGGCGAAGCCTTCGAGAAGCGCTACGAAGAATACGAAGCGATGACCCGCGACGGCCGCATGAAGCTGTACAAGCGCCTGCCGGCGGTGAACCTGTGGAGAAAAATGCTCTCCATGCTGTTCGAAACAGGCCACCCCTGGTTCACCTTCAAGGATCCGTGCAACCTGCGCAGCCCGCAGCAGCACGCGGGCGTGGTGCACTCGTCCAACCTGTGCACGGAAATCACCCTCAACACCAATAAAGAAGAGATCGCGGTGTGCAACCTGGGCTCGGTGAACCTGGCCCAGCACGTCGGCGACAACGGCCTCGACCGCGACAAGCTGGCGCGCACCGTGAAGACCGCCGTGCGCATGCTCGACAACGTGATCGACATCAACTACTACAGCGTGCCCCAGGCGGAGCGCTCCAACATGAAGCACCGTCCGGTGGGCCTGGGCATCATGGGCTTCCAGGACGCGCTCTATAAGCAGGGCTTCAGCTACGCCTCCAACGACGCGGTGACGTTCGCCGACCAGTCCATGGAAGCGGTCAGCTACTACGCCATCGAAGCCTCCGCGCAGCTGGCCGAGGAACGCGGCGCCTACCAGAGCTTCGACGGCTCCCTGTGGAGCCAGGGCGTACTGCCGATCGATTCCATCGACATCCTGGTCAAGCAGCGTGGCGAGGACTACTGCAAGGTGGACCGCAGCCAGACCCTGGACTGGGACCGGGTGCGCGAAAAGGCCCGCAAGGGCATGCGCAACTCCAACGTGATGGCGATCGCGCCCACGGCCACCATCGCCAACATCACCGGCGTGTCGCAGTCCATCGAGCCCACGTATCAGAACCTGTACGTGAAATCGAACCTGTCCGGCGAGTTCACCGTGGTCAACCCGTTCCTGGTCAACGCCCTCAAGGAGCGCGGCCTGTGGGACAACGTCATGGTCAACGATCTCAAGTACTACGACGGCTCCGTGCTGCCCATCGAGCGGGTGCCGGACGACCTGAAGGAAGAGTTCCGCACCGCCTTCGAGATCGAGCCGCGCTGGCTGGTGGAAGCGGCCAGCCGCCGTCAGAAGTGGATCGACCAGGCCCAGTCGCTGAACCTCTACATCGCCGAGGCCAACGGCAAGAAGCTGGACGTGACCTACAAGATGGCCTGGCTGCTGGGTCTCAAGACCACCTATTACCTGCGCGCCATCGGCGCCACCCAGACCGAGAAGTCCACGGTCAACGACAACAAGCTCAACCGGGTGTCTTCCGGCGGTGGCGAGCCGGCCGCCGCTTCCAGCGCCGGCGCCTCCGAGGCGCAGTTCAATCAGGCGGCGGACGTGCCCCAGGCCTGCTCCCTGGACGACCCGGATTGCGAGGCCTGTCAGTAACGGACCGGTTAGCGCCGGCCGGGCGCGACGCCCGGCCGGCCCAAAGAATGCACCATCGGCGATGCCGAGGCGTCACCCCGAAAGAATGGAGAAAGATCATGCTGAGCTGGGACGAATTTCATGCGCCAGAAACGCCCAACCACAAGCAGCCCGGCGGGCGGACAGCGCCGCCGCAATCTCAACCGGTATCTGAGGAAGCGGCACCTGCACCTCAAGCACCGGCAACGGGAAGTGGAACGGATGCGGGAAATGAAACCGGACACCCCGGACACGAAGAACTGCAAGGTGAATCCTCACGGGAGCGAGCGCTGAGCGACGCGGTACTGCGCGCCCAGCAGGCGGTGGCCGAAATGGACACCGCCGAAGGCATCGCCGAGCTGGAAGGCGCCGCCGGCCGGGTCGAGGTGGACGACAAGCGGATGATCAACTGCCGCGCCGACCTCAACCAGCTGGTGCCCTTCAAGTACGACTGGGCCTGGCAGAAATACCTGGACGGCTGCGCCAACCACTGGATGCCCCAGGAAATCAACATGAACGCCGACCTGGCGCTGTGGAAGAAGGAAGGCGGCCTCACCGAGGACGAGCGCCGCATCGTCAAGCGCAACCTGGGCTTCTTCTCCACCGCCGATTCCCTGGTGGCGAACAACCTGGTGCTGGCCATCTACCGGCTGATCACCAACCCGGAGTGCCGCCAGTACATCCTGCGCCAGTCCTTCGAGGAAGCGATCCACACCCACGCTTACCAGTACTGCATCGAGTCACTGGGCATGGACGAGGGCGAGATCTTCAACATGTACCGGGAAATCCCCTCGGTGGCCAAGAAGGCGCAATGGGGGGTCGACTACACCCGTGAAATCTCCGATCCGGAATTCACCACCGGCACCCCGGAGACCGACAAGGCGCTGCTCAAGAACCTGATCGCGTTCTACTGCGTGCTGGAAGGCATCTTCTTCTACTGCGGCTTCACCCAGATCCTGTCCATGGGCCGCCGCAACAAGATGACCGGCGTGGCTGAGCAGTTCCAGTACATCCTGCGCGACGAGTCCATGCACGTGAACTTCGGCGTCGACGTGATCAACCAGATCAAACTGGAAAACCCGCACCTGTGGGACCAGGAGATGCGCGATCAGGCCACGCTGATGATCCTGGAGGGCACCGAGCTGGAAATCCAGTACGCCCGCGACACCATGCCGCGCGGCGTGCTCGGCATGAACGCCGCGATGATGGAAGAGTACCTGCAGTTCATCGCCAACCGCCGCCTCACCCAGCTGGGCCTGCCCGAACAGTTCAAGGGCGTCACCAACCCGTTCCCCTGGATGAGCGAGATCATGGACCTGCGCAAGGAGAAGAACTTCTTCGAAACCCGGGTCACCGAGTATCAGGTTGGCGGCGCGCTCAGCTGGGATTGATCCCGCTATAACTATAACTTTTAATAGCAAAGGCACCGGCTCTTTGAGAAAGCACGGTGCCTCTCCAAAAACTTAAAATCTTACGAGGCTCAATCATATAAGCAATCATCCTAGCTCAGACTTTGATTCCCAGGTTTTCTAAGCTGCAAGACCAGTTTTTCAAAGCAATTAAAGAATGAGCGAACAGATCAAGTTTCGGGAATCAAAATGACTAATAATTTAAAAGGATTCTTTGCATATCCAGCATCGCCAAGCCAAATCGGCGACACTGTTGAAGCAGCAATTACGGCAGCTTCAGAAGACCATAACTGCATAGTTCAATCATGGTCTTCCTTGGACATTCCAGGAAGCTTTATTGCGGCAGAAGTCTTATCTGGAATTGATGAGGCCGACTTTCTTGTCGCCGACATCTCAATCCTAAATTTCAACGTGACCTATGAAATAGGATATGCGATAGGCTCCGGCAAACGAGTCCTGATATGCAAAAACAAATCCATTCTCGAAAAATCACCAACAATTAGAGAAGTCGGAATTTTCGACACCATAGGATATGAAGAGTATGAAAATTCAGGCGAGCTAAGCTCTTTTATATCCACTGCAAACAAAATCAAGTCGATCCCAATAAGAGCAAAAATTAATACAAAATCTCCTGTTTACCTGTTGTACGGTCTTCATAAAACAGATTGGATGACGAGAATAGTTTCTCGAATTAAAAAATCGCGGTTTCTCTTCAGAACTTTCGACCCTAATGAACAACCCCGACTCGCAGCAAATGAAGCCATATCACACGTATCCCAATCTCTTGGCGTAATAGTACCATTACTTCCTAGCACGAATGTAGATGCCTCAAGCCATAATATGCGAGGCGCATTTATTGCGGGCCTTGCTAACGGAATGAATAAAGCGCTTTGCCTACTTCAGCAAAGGGGCGATGATCCCGTACCATTGGATTACCGAGATTTCGTCAATACGACAAATCATATTGACGATGTAAATGACTTTATTGCGGATTTTGCAGGAAAAATCGTCGAGGGATTCCAAGCTGACACAGAGGTCAGATCAAATGCGGAAGACACCTTCCTAGAATCTTTGGACTTAGGTGCAAGCTCTGCAGAAAACGAGATGCGAAGCCTTGAAGATTATTACCTCAAGACCGACCAATTTCTTAAGGCGCTTAGAGGCGAATCAAATATCGTTGTTGGCCGAAAGGGCTCAGGAAAATCTGCTATTTTTTTGCAGATCAGAGATCGAGAAAGAAGCAAAAAGAGCAATGTGGTTTTAGATTTAAAGCCAGATGGATATAAATTAATAAAATTCAAAGAAACAATTTTATCGTTCTTGCAGGAAGGAACGTTCCAACACACTATAATGGCGTTCTGGGAGTACGTCCTCCTCCTGGAGATATGCTACAAAATTTTAGAAAAAGATAGAGAGTACCATTTGAGGGATCATGATATATATGAACCCTACAGGCGACTAGCTGAACTCTATCATGCAGAGGGTTATGACACCGAGGGAGACTTTTCTGAACGCATGAGCGTGCTCATGGAAAAGATTTCTACAGAGTACCAAGCTCGCCATGGAGACAAACAAAATGTTCGCTTGTCGGCCAGCGAACTAACCGAACTACTTTATAGCCATGATGTAAAAAAGCTATCGCAGCAGATTGCCGAATACATGCAACACAAAGATATGTGCTGGCTATTGTTCGACAATATAGATAAAGGCTGGCCAACCTCAGGGCTAGAGCACAACGATCTTTTAATCATAAGAACTCTTTTAGATGCAACCAGGAAAATCGAGAAGATATTCAACAAGCATAGAGCAGCTGTTAATAGTATTATTTTTCTTCGTAACGATGTTTATGAGCTATTAGTACAAGAAACAGCTGACAGAGGAAAAGAAGCGAAGGTATTGCTCGATTGGACCGACCCAGACCTTTTAAGAGAGCTTCTTCGCCTGAGGATAGTCGCCAACGAAAACATCGAAGATGAAAAATTTGAAACCCTCTGGATACGCATTTGTATAAGCCACTACAAAGGTGAAGAGGCATCTCAATATCTGATCGAGCGTTCCTTGATGAGACCGCGCTTCCTCATCGATCTAGTTAACCAGTGTAAAAGCTTCGCCGTCAACTTAAACCATGACGTGATAGAAGAGTCTGATATTGAAAAGGGCTTATCCGCATTCTCCACAGACTTATTAACTGACATCGGCTACGAAATATGCGATGTCGCCCCCCATGCGAAAGATATTCTATATTCCTTTATTGGCAGCCCGTCGCGCATCTCCTTCCAGGACGCAATATCCTCCCTCTCCGAAAGCGGTGCCGAACCTGCTCTGGCGCAAGAACTAGTAGAAATTTTGTTATGGTATGGTTTTTTGGGCGTCATGGTCAGCGGAGAAGAAAAATACATTTACGATTTTAATTACAACATAAAACTTTTAATCGGGATTTCCAAAAAGAATGGCGGAGAGAAGCCGTTTGTCATCAACCCGGCATTTTGGCCAGCGCTATTAATTGAGCAATAAATGGTGTTGACACCTATATAGGTTCGATGGTCCGCTCGGCGCTCACTTCAGAACCAGAGGTCAGTGACTTAATGTGCGCTTTTGAAAGAGAGTGGCCTCTGCACACCACTCTACTAATCGAATAAGTTTAGGAGACGAGAATCAGCCCGAAGCATTTATCATAAATGGCAACCATCAGAGCGGGTCTTGCCTACCGCCGCAAAGCTTTGGCACCATACGCTTACCCTTCACGGAGGCGTCCATGAGCGACCACGAAGACTACGACGATTTCGACGACTACAAGCAGGAAGCCCAGGAGCTGCTCAGCACTATTGAGCAGGTGGAGGAAACCCTCTCGGTGGTGACCACGGTGGTCAGTCAGCTCAAGGAACAGGTCGCCACGCATCTCGACGGCGACGACACCGTGGAAATGAGCGCCGAGGAATTCCTGGAGCAGTGCGAGAACGCCGAAGGCACCTGGCACTGACGCCGAATCGACTCTCCCAATCCCAAGCATCAGCATTGACCATACCCCCCTGCCCCGCCTGCGCGTTATAGTGTCCGGCACGATGATGGCGCGTTCCCGGCGCCGGAAGGAGAAGGTTGAATGAAAGCTTCGGATTTGTTCGTTCGCGCCCTGGAAGCCGAAGGCGTGGAATACGTCTTCGCCATCCCCGGCGAGGAAAACCTGGATCTGCTGGAAGCCCTGCGCGGCTCCCGCTCCATTAAGCTGGTGGTGACCCGCCACGAGCAGGGTGCCGGCTTCATGGCCGCCACCTACGGCCGCCTCACTGGCAAGGCCGGCGTCTGCCTGTCGACCCTGGGCCCCGGCGCCACCAACCTGGTGACCGCCGCCGCCTACGCCCAGTTGGGCGCCATGCCGATCGTCATGATCACCGGCCAGAAGCCGATCAAATCCAGCAAGCAGGGTCAGTTCCAGATCATCGACGTGGTCGATATGATGCGGCCGCTCACCAAGTTCACCAAGACCGTGGTCAGCGGCGACACCATCCCGGCGCGCATTCGCGAGGCGTTCCGCCTGGCCCAGGAAGAACGCCCCGGCGCCACCCACCTGGAGCTGCCCGAGGACATCGCCCGCGAGCATTCTTCCATGCCGGTGCTCGAGCCCAGCCTGACGCGCCGCCCGATCGCCGAGGACAAGGCCATTTGCCGCGGCGTGGAAGCCATCCAGAACGCCCGCAAGCCGCTCATCGTGGTGGGCGCCGGCGCCAACCGCAAACTGACCAGCAAGATGCTGCGCCAATTCATCGAGAAGCTGGGCATTCCGGCGATCACCACGCAGATGGGTAAAGGCGTGGTGGACGAAACCGGCCCCCACTTTCTGGGCAACACCGCGCTCTCCGACGGTGATTTCGTACACCGCGCCATCGGCGCCGCCGATCTGATCATCAATGTCGGCCACGATGTGGTGGAAAAACCGCCGTTCTTCATGCAACCCGGCGGCGCCACCGTGGTGCACGTAAACTTCAACTCCGCCCAGGTGGACCCGGTCTACTTCCCGCAGATCGAACTGGTGGGCGACATCGCCAACAGTCTGTGGCAGCTCAAGGAGCGCCTGGAGCCCCAGGAGCACTGGAGCTTCGCCGACTTCCACCGGGTCCGCGACGCTCTGCAGGCGCACATTGCCGACGGCGAACGCGACGACCGCTTCCCGATCCTGCCGCCGCGCCTGGTGCGCGAGATCCGCAAGGTGATGCCCGACGACGGCACCATCGCCCTGGATAACGGCATGTACAAGATCTGGTTCGCGCGTAACTATCCAGCCACGCACCCCAACACGGTGCTGCTGGACAACGCCCTGGCCAGCATGGGCGCCGGCCTGCCGTCGGCCATGGCCGCCAAGATGGTGCACCCGGACCGCCGCGTCATGGCGGTGTGCGGCGACGGCGGCTTCATGATGAATTCCCAGGAACTGGAAACCGCCGTCCGCCTGCGGCTGGACCTGGTGGTACTGATCCTGCGCGACGACGGCTACGGCATGATCAAGTGGAAGCAGAAGCAAATGGACTTCCACGACTTCGGCCTGGACTTCCAGAACCCGGATTTCGTCGCCTACGCCAAAGCCTACGGCGCCCAGGGTCACCGCGTGGAAAGCACCGAGGGCCTCGGCCCGCTGGTGGAGGAATGCTTCGCCGCCGGCGGTGTTCACGTGATCGACCTGCCGGTGGACTACAGCGACAACGACCGCGTTCTGAACCAGGAAATCCGCGAGCCCAGCCGCAAGGTCTGACACCCGGAACGGCTTCCCGACGAGCGGTACGCCGCTCGTCGGAAAGCACTCCCAGTGCGCCCGGTGGCGGTGCTAATCTGCCGCTCCCCACCCAATCCGCGCAGGGAGCGCCCACATGGCAACCGCCTCTTTATCCAACCTTCTGCCCTCGGTGCTGAGCGCCGTTCTTTCCACCGGCACGCCGACCGCCCCGGCCACCGATCCCGCCGTCACCAGCGGCGACTGGTATCGCCCGGCGGTGGACGTGAACGCCCAGGTTCAGCTTCAGGGCACCCCCAACATCAGCTACGACGTGGAACTCTACGTCCTGGATCTGTTCGACACCGACAGCGCCGTGATCGACGCCTTACACGCCGACGGCCGCAAAATGATCTGCTACTTCTCGGCGGGCACCTTCGAGAACTGGCGCGACGACGCCGGCCGCTTCACCGCCGCCGACAAGGGCCGCCGCCTGGGCAACTGGCCCGGTGAGCGCTGGCTGGACATCCGCTCGCAAAATGTCCGCGCGATCATGACCGACCGCCTGGACCTGGCCGTGCAGCGTGGCTGCGACGGCGTCGACCCGGACAACGTGGACGGCTACTCCAACCGCACCGGCCTGCCGCTGACCTACCAGGATCAGATCGACTACAACACCTGGCTGGCGGCACAGGCCCACCAGCGCGGCCTGGCGATCTCGCTGAAGAACGATCTCGGCCAGATCGACGACCTGGTGGCGCACTTCGATTTCGCCATCAACGAATCCTGCCATGAGTGGGACGAGTGCGAACTGCTGATGCCCTTTATCGAGGCCGGCAAGCCGGTGGTGCACATCAATTACCTGTACGCCGACGACCCGATTGGCCGCGCCGAACTGTGCCTGTACACCCAAGGCCTGGGCTTCAGCACCCTGACCCTGCCGCAACTGCTCGACGGCAGCTTCCGCTACAGCTGTAATCCGTAACGCCCGTCCTAGCGCTTATCCGAGATCCATGCCGGCGCGGGCCGGGCCGACACAAAACCGACCCGCCCCGGTAACATCGCTTTCATCGCCCCTTGCTTAGCTGGGGAGTGTCGGCCAAGGCCGCCTCCCCAATCATTGCTAATAAAAGGTCGGACGATGGACACCAGCGCCCTGCGAAAACTCACCACCGCCTGTCTGGCGGCCCTTGCCCTTTCCGCCTGCGGCGGCGACGACGATAACGATCCGGCCCCGGCGCCGCCGGCGGAAGCCGGTTTCCAACTGCAGCTGCTGCACTTCGCCGACATGGACGGCGCCACCGGCGCCCTGCAGAACGTGGAACCCTTCTCCGCGGTGCTGGAAGCCCTGCGCGCCGAATACCCGGACAATACCCTGGTGCTCAGCTCCGGCGACAACTTCATTCCCGGCCCGCGCTACTTCGCCGCCGCCGACCCGGCCATGGACGCCGTGCCCGGCGTCGCCGTGGCCGGTAACGGCCGCGCCGACATCGCCATGCTCAATGCCATGGGCCTGCAGGGCGCCGCCGTCGGCAACCACGACCTGGACGGCGGCACCGCCGAATTCGCCGGCATCCTCACGGCCGAAGGCAACTACCCCGGCGCCCGCTTCCCCTACCTGAGCGCCAACCTGGACTTCACCACCGACGCCAACCTGGCCGGCCTGGTGGACAGCGACGGCCAGAGCCTGGCGGCCATGCCCAACGGCCTGTCCGGCTACGGCACCGTGGAAGTGGGCGGCGAAACCCTGGGTGTGATCGGCGCCTCCACGCCGTCGCTGGGCAACATCACCAGCACCGGCGACATCACCATCAACCCGTCCAGCGGCGGCAACCAGGCGCTGGCCGACGTGCTGCAGCCGAAAATCGACGCGCTGCGCGACCAGGGCATCAACAAGATCATCATGCTCGCCCACATGCAGACCCTCAGCGTGGAAAAAGAGTTGGCCACCCTGCTGGAAGGCGTCGACATCATCGTCGCCGGCGGCTCCAACACCCTGCTCGCCGACGACAACGACCGCCTGCGCGACGGCGACAGCGCCGCCGACGGCTACCCGCTCGCCTTCACCTCGGCCGCCGACGAGCCGGTGCTGGTGGTCAACACCGACGGCGACTACAAATACCTGGGCCGCCTGGTGGTGCGTTTCGATGACAACGGCGTGTTGCTCACCGACAGCCTGGACGACACCGTCAACGGCGCCTACGTCACCGACGACACCATGGCCGAGGCTCTGGAAGGCACCCCCAACAGCGACGTCACTACCATCGTCACCGCCCTGGAGCAGGTGCTCGCCGCCCGCGACGGCAACATCCTGGGTCGCACCGCGGTGTATCTGGACGGCCGCCGCGGCCAGGTCCGTACCCAGGAAACCAACCTCGGCAACCTGACCTCCGACGCCAACCTGTGGCTGGCGCGCCAGTACGACCCCAGCGTGCAGGTATCGATCAAGAACGGCGGTGGCATCCGCGACGACATCGGCTACTTCGTGATTCCGCCGGGCTCCACCTCCGAGGACGATCTGGCATTCTTCCCGCCGGTGGCCAACGAAAGCGCCGGCAAAGCGGAAGGCGACATTTCCCAGTTCGACCTGGAAGGTTCCCTGCGCTTCAACAACACCCTCACCGTGGGCGACGTCACCGCCGCCGAGCTGCACCAGCTGCTCGAACACGCGGTGGCCAAGGTAGAAGGCGTGGCCGGCCAGTTTCCTCAGGTGGCGGGTCTGCGCTTCAGCTTCGACCCGACCCGCCCGGGCCTGCGCAGCACCGCTAACGGTGACGATATCGACCAGGCCGGCGAGCGGGTGCGCAGCCTGGCGCTGGTGGACGACAACGGCGCGGTGCTCGACACCCTGGTAAGCAACGGCGCCGTGGTCGGCGACGCCAACCGGGTGGTCCGCCTGGTGACCCTGGGCTTCCTGGCCACCGAAGGCGGCAGCGGCCTGGGCGGCGACGGCTACCCGTTCGACTTCCCGCTGGAGAACCGCATCGACCTGGACGCCGAGGCGATCCCCGGCGGCGGCAGCAACCTGGCCACCTTCGCCGACCCGGGCAGCGAACAGGACGCCCTGGCGGAGTACCTGCTCGACCAGTTCGGCGAGAGCACGCCCTTCAACCAGGCGGAAACCGACGCCGACCAGGACCTGCGCATTCAGAACCTGAGCCGCCGCACCGACACCGTCCTGCCCTGAACCCACCCCACCCCGGGGCGCCTTTACCGGCGCCCCGTCTCCTTTCCGCTCCGCGCATGTATTACAGTACCCCCGTGAACAACAGGCAGGGGGACCACAGCATGACCGGAGCATTAACCCAGGTAGTGGTCCTGCTGGCCATGGCGGTGCTTGCCGTGGTGCTGTTCCGGCGCCTGCATCTGCCGCCGATTCTCGCCTACCTGAGCGCCGGGGTGCTGGCCGGCCCCGGTGGTCTGGGTTGGGTCGGCGACACCGAGGGCATGCTGCACCTGGCGGAGTTCGGCATCGTCTTTCTGCTGTTTTCCCTGGGGCTGGAATTCTCGATTCCCAAAGTGATGGCCCTGCGCCGTGTGGTGTTCGGCGCCGGGCCGCTGCAGGTGCTGCTCACCGGGCTGCCGGTGGCGGCGCTGATGTGGCTGCTGGGTTTCACGCCGGCGGTGGCGCTGATCGCCGGCGGCGCCTTCGCGCTCTCCTCCACCGCCATCGTGATCCGTGACCTGATCGCGCGCGGCGCGGTGAACACCGGCTACGGCCGCGCCACCACCGGGGTGCTGCTGTTCCAGGACCTGGCGGCGGTGATCATGCTGGTGCTGCTGCCGGTACTGGCCAACCCGGACAGCGGGCATCCCGGCATCGCGGCGGCGACCACGCTGGGCAAGGCCCTGGCGCTGTTCATCGGCATCTATGTGATCGGCAAGTGGGTGCTGCCCCGCGCCCTGGAGGAGACCGGCCGGGCGCGCTCCGACGAAGTGTTCGTGATGACCGCCCTGCTGCTCGCCCTGCTCGCCGCCTGGGTGACCCATGCGCTGGGCCTGTCCATGGCGCTAGGCGCGTTTCTGGCCGGCATGATGCTGGGCGAAAGCCACTTCCGCCACCAGATCGAGGCGGACATCCGGCCGTTCCGGGATCTGCTGCTGGGTTTGTTTTTCATGGGCGTGGGCATGCTGGTGTCGCCGGCGCTGTTCGCCACCCACTGGCACTGGATCCTGCTCGGCGCGGCGGTGCTGATGCTGTTCAAGCTGGCACTGATCAGCCTGCTGCTGCGCTGGCTGGGCGAGCGCACCGAAACCGCCCTGCGCAGCGGCATCCTGCTGGCCCAGGGCGGCGAGTTCGGCTTCGTGCTGGTGGCCCTGGCGGTCAGCCACGGGCTGATGGACAACGAACAGGCCGGCGTGCTGGTGTCGATCACCGTGCTCACCATGGCCGTCACTCCGGCGCTGCTGGACAACAGCGGCGCGCTCACCCGCCGGTTACTGCGCCAGTGGGAGCAGGAGCCGGACACCCCGGCGGTGGACGAAGCCACCACCGGCCATGTGCTGCTGTGCGGCTACGGCCGCGTGGGGCAGAACCTGATGCGCTACCTGACCCGTTTCCACCACCAGGCGGTGGCCATCGATACCGACCTGGTGCGCCTCCAGGAAGCCAGCCAGGCCGGCGAGCGGATTATTTTCGGCGACGCCACCCGCAAGGAAATTCTGGCACGGGCCGGCATCCACCGCGCCAGCCTGCTGGTGATCACCTTCGACGACGCCCGCCAGGCGGAGCGCATTCTGCACACCGTCCACCAGCTCTGTCCGGACCTGCGCGTGCTGGTGCGCACCCGGGATGACACCCACCTGGACGAGCTGATCGAGGCCGGCGCCGCCGAGGTGGTGCCGGAGGTGCTGGAAGCGTCGCTGATGCTGGTGGCCCACGCGCTGATGATGCTCGACACGCCGTTCGGCAAGGTGCTGGCGATGCTGCGCCAGAGCCGCCGCGAGCGCTACAAGCTGCTGCGCGGTTACTACCACGGCGAATCGCTGCCCACGTCCGACAGCGCCGGCAACCCCTACCGGCTGCTGCACGCGGTGACCCTGCACGGCCGCGCCGCCTGCCTCGGCAAGCGCCTCGACGAGCTGGGGCTCAACGAGAGCAAGGTGGAAGTGCAGACCCTGCGGCGTGGCGACCGCACCATCGACCGCCCGACGGACGACGAAGTGCTCCAGGACGGCGACATCCTGATTCTCTACGGCCCGCTGGAAGCGGTGGAAGCCAGTGAGGAGAAGCTGCTCGGCGGCTAAGGAAATTGCTGTGGGCCCGCTCCTACAAGCGCCGGCGCCAGCGGGCGGGGCTTTCGCCGCTCCAGTGGCGGAAGGCGCGGGTGAAGGCGCTGTGCTCGGAATAGCCGAGCAGCGACGCCACCTCGGTGAGCTCGAGACGCGGGTCGCGCAGGTATTCCTTGGCCAACCGGTAGCGGGTGCGGGCCAGCAGCGCCTGGAAACTGTCGTCGCGCTCGCTGAGGCGCCGCTGCAGGGTGCGCACGCTGAGGTGGTTGGCCGCCGCCAACGCCTCCAGGGTCGGGCGCCGCTCGCGCATCAGTCGCGCCAATTGCCCTTCCAGCGGGTCAGCGGTCTCACCCTGGCGGGCCAGCAGCGCCTCCGCCTGGCGGTCAAGAATGGCC
>ERZ724563.95-NODE-95-length-22857-cov-2.969248_pt1 | contig 22857 bp, 27 predicted proteins | sample MGYA00375857_ERZ724563 | MGnify/ENA primary metagenome ERZ724563 (study PRJEB28725, sample SAMN03264850) | marine sediment metagenome | biome: marine pelagic biome; feature: marine oligotrophic desert; material: marine snow | place: Pacific Ocean:North Pacific...
GTGCTTCAGCGTTTACGCCGCCTGCCTAACAGCAGACAAAACGAGTGGTTGCGGCAGCTGTTGCTGGTGGGATTTCGAAGCGAGTGTCAGGCCATCAGATCTGAGCAAGCGCTGCCGGCACACGCAATTTCTATGAGCCAGCCGTGTACATCCACCGGGATAAACGGAAGTCCCGGAGCGGGTTCCGTCCAGCCGCGAACAACCGAGACGATGGTCGATCACACAGTGCGCTCACCTGGCAGCTCACACAACAGCGAACGCGCTGGGCTTGCTCCTCAAAAAGACACCAGAAAACCCTTTACGCACCTGAGACGAGTGATCGGTGAGTAAAGACATCTAACCCTGATATCAGGAATCGCACCATGACAGAACTGACCGATGAGAAATTTTCTGACGAAGACAAACCACCCGTGGCTACTAATCCCATGGCGGTGGGACAGGTGGGCCTCGATGACGGCTATGCCTATACCAAAGTGGCGTTACCGGATGGTCGCCTCCTGGCGGTGCCTTCGCGGGCACGTATGGGGTCGGCCGGTGTCACCTGGATACGGGATGAGGAACAGAAAATTTTTGAGTATGAAACCGGTGGCAGTGTGTATTCCGTCGGTGCGGTCGATGGTGAGCCCACCCAATTCGATGAATACCCGGGCTCGGCCCTGAATCGGGTGATCGTCCAGCATGCACTGCAACAGGCGGGTTTGTCGGGCCGATCCGTCCATGTGGTGACGGGGTTGCCGGTCTCCGCCTTTTACCGCAACGATGGTCAGCAACGACGACAAGCGATCCAGGCCAAAAGGGATGGTTTGAAAGTGGCGGTTGAGCCTGTTGTTGCCAGAAAAGCATCGCAAAGGTCAGCGCAACAGGGGCTCCTAAAGGTGGGCATCGCCTTTCATGAAGTTATTCCGGAGGCGCTGGCTGCCTGGTACGACTATGTGATTGTTATGACCGATGATGATGGTGTGACGTTGGATGCGGATCGCGTCAACGCGCCCATCGCCATTGTCGATATCGGTGGCCGCACCACGGATTACGTGGTGGTCCAGGATCAGGGCATTGTGCACGGTTCTTCGGGCTCTCTGAATCGCGGCATGCTGAACGTCAAAATTCGCGTGGCAAACCGTATACAGGAACAGTTCGATATCAGCGAACTGGGCGAGCAAAGTATCAGTCGGGCCGTCGATACACATCGGTTGCGCCTGCATGGCAAGGATCACGATGTCTCGGCCATGGTGGCGGAAGCAAAACGCGAGTTGGTGGAACGGCTCTATACCGAAACCCGCCGCAAGCTTGGACTCGGTGTGGAATTGGATCGTGTGCTGTTCGTCGGCGGTGGCAGTGCTGCGTTAGCCGCTGATATTGCCAACTGGTTTCCCAATCAAAGCATTGCCGACCATGCCGCTTTTGCTAACGCAAGGGGCATGCTCAAGTACCTGCAGTTTGTCTGCGACGCCCCGGTGAGAGAGGGTTAACGACTTTGTACGTGGCCACTGCGGTCTCAGTGGCAAAGAAGATGTCAGCGGATTGTGCAAGTGACATCGCGGTTTTACCGTCAATCCAGTGTCAGGGCTTGCCCTGATTTTACTCACCCTGCCGGGAAACACCTTCCCGCCAGGGAATCGTGTTCTCCGGCTTCCCATTATGTTCAAGGAGAAACTGTTATGACTAGTAGACAAACTACCCCTGAAAAATCGAAGTATTTCGATCTTGATATCCACGGCATCGGTTACCTCAACCGGGTTCGCGAAGTGACACCCGAGAATGGGTTCCCCTTTCTCAGTGTCACCATCGCGGCGCTACGAGGGCCAGCCGATAACGTTCAGCACACGCATTTCGAGTGCGTGGTGGTGGGTGAAGAGGCGAAGGATCTGGTGCGTCAGCTGCTGCCAGCGGTGGAAGCTGACTTTAAAGTGCTGGTGGGTTTTCACCTCAGTGATCTGCAAGCCGAAACCTTCATCTTCAAAAACGGTGATCGAGCCGGTATGACGGGCATCAGCCTGAAGTCCCGATTACTGCGGTTCCAGTGGATCAAAGTCGAAGGCCAGCCCTTTCCGGCGCCGACGGCTGAGACCCACAACGCCGTAGCCTGACGACCAAATCTGATCGCATCTTGTGATGCGATCAATCTTTCAACCCAGCGAGGGAGATTCTCCCTTGCCGGGCAGGTCTCCTCGACTCTTCAAGGAGACCGCTCATGGCTTCCAAATCCTCACCCTCCCGGGTGATTCCTAAAAACCGTTTTGCGGCCATTCGCATGGCGTCGTTGAACGATCCTGAAAAGCAATCCCTGCTGCAGCTGGCCTTTGCGATATTGCAGGACCTGCACCAGCCGGGCCTTGAGTTACCGAGCCCCAACCACACCCGTGATTACTTGCGGATGTTGTTGGCTGAACGCAAAGCGGAAGTCTTTGGTTGTGTGTACCTGGATAACCGGCATCGGGTAATCGAAGCCGCAGAGTTGTTCCAGGGAACCATTGATGGTGCCTCGGTGTACCCCCGCGTGGTGGTGCAACAGGCGTTGACGCTTAACGCGGCAGCGGTGATGTTTTTTCACAATCACCCGAGTGGTGCCGCCGAGCCCAGTCACGCGGACGAAGCGATTACCCGTCGCTTAAAAGAGGCGTTGGCACTCGTTGACATCCGTGTGCTGGATCACTTTGTGGTCACGGTGGGGGAATCAGTTTCCTTTGCCGAACGCGGATTGCTGTAAATCCATTCAATCAACCCATTGGGGAGTCTTCTTCCCCAATGGGAAGGAGGTGCTCCCTGAATTTCTTAATTCATTTCTCCAGGGAGAAACCTTATGAAAAATTCAGAGCACAAGTCGTTGGAAGATGTCTTCGGTCCTGTTGTCGCAAGTTACAGTCGTGCACAGGCTATCGAAGATGGCGTCCTGATCGATGTCACCGCTATGGCACGTGAGGCTGGCTTCAAATGGCCAGTCGCACTTACCCATACCGCTTGGTGTGATTGCGTCGCCTGGACAGAGCGGGATAACCGCTTTCAAGTGCACCAGGACGAGTCTGGCCGTTTGTGGGACGTGCTGTTTATGGCCTTCTACGCCATTCGAACGGCTACTGCTCCTGGTGATCGGTTGCTGTTCTCGTTGTACCGCGTGCCGAAAGACGGGCATTCGACAGAAGCCGGCGAGGTGAGTTTGAAACTGATGGTTGGCCCCGGTGATGCCGGTGAACCGGTCGTCACGATCATGCTGCCCAGCGAAGATTAATGTCGCCGATCGAATCGGCTCCTTGCCCTGGCCACTTGGGATAAAGTGGCACCTCTTCTGCTCCCGCCTGCCGTTTCGCTTAATCCTGCTTTCAATCGAAAGTGCCAACACTGCATCAAACTGACGTTTTGCTTATGGTTCCACTGTAACCGTGGGTCGAACAGATTTGTCTGTTCAACTGCCATGACAGGTCGCAGACCTGGCGTGGTGGTTGATGCGAACGAAGCCCTCGTCACTGCTTAGCGAAGCGGGGTAGTGACGAGGGCGGCGGAGCACGGAACGACAACGGATTGCGCTCGGATTGATGCGTTCCCAGCGAGTTCGCTCTAACTATACTAGCGGCCAAGAAAGGTAAACAGTTCCATACGCGGCCACGGCGGTAACGTGGATGAGGAATGTCGCCCTCGCCATCAAAAATGGCAAAAACGGCAACGGCGCCAGCCGAGCTACCATGGCGCACAGCATCAGCTGCAGCTCATCTTCAATCAATAACGGGACGTTCGTCCTCGCTTCAATCTGGCTAACGCCACCTCAAACCCGGCTCGCAAGCAGTCGACTTTTCAACGCGCCGTTTCATCGACGGTTTCTTTCAACTCGCGGACCGATGGTTCCGCTCATTTAAAAGGAGGTGAAGTACTCACGATCACAACTGACTCTTAGAGTCCATTGGTTTACCCGGCACCATCTTCAGCAGAAGAGCAGCCAGGTTGCCTGCGACCAGGCTTATCAGGTCGAACGGGGAGTAGTGTCCCTTGACCCTTCCGCTTCGGCGGACCCAGTCAGGCTACGAGCCTGTGGTTGGTCAGAAACACTTACCAGACTGGAAAGTACACGATGAGAGACCTGAACTACCAATTGAAACAATTGTGCAAACGCAATCGCGATGGCAGTTACAGTACGCAAGCCAATCGCGCGCGCATACTTAACCAGATTGCCAATCAATTGCAGGAGATGGGGTATCGGCGCATGACCACCCGATCCCTAAAGCCGAAGCACGTGGACGCCCTGGTGAAACGCTGGCTCAGCGAGGGCATGGCGGCCGGTACCATCAAAAACCGTATGAATTGCTTGCGCTGGTGGGCTGCCAAGGTGGATAGACGCAATGTTATCGCCCGATCGAATGAGTTCTACGGCATTCTCGATCGGCAGTTCGTCAGTCAACACTCCAAGGCGGTGGTTGTCGGTAATGATGCGTTGAGCAGCGTTAAAGATGAGCATGTGCGAATGACTCTGGAGTTACAGCGTGCCTTCGGATTGCGCAGGGAGGAGGCGATCAAATTTATCCCAGCTTATGCCGACCAGGGTGATCACGTTCGCCTGAAAGCCACCTGGACGAAAGGGGGCAAAACGCGGATCGTGCCGGTGCTCACCCAGGAACAGCGTGCCGTCTTGAACCGTGCCCACCGTCTGGTGGGATCTGGTTCCCTTATTCCACCGCAGAAAACCTACATCCAGCAGCTGCGGACCTACGAACGTCATACCACTCAGGCAGGTTTATCGAAACTGCATGGCCTGCGCCATGCGTATGCCCAGTCACGCTATCAGGCGTTGACCGGTTGGGTCTGTCCTGCGGCGGGTGGACCGGTCGCAAATAGTTTAAGCATCGAGCAACGACAGCAGGACCATCAGGCACGACTCACCATCAGTCGCGAATTGGGCCACGCCCGCGAGCAGATCAGCGCTGTGTATTTAGGTCGATGAGTTTGGGTCGAGGCGTCTCATGGATAAGCACGACACTCACCGAGTGGATTAACCATTCACGCCAGAAGATCACTTGGCGATCATGATGCCATTATCACGATCGAGGCCAAAACATGTCTTCGTTTAAACATCATGGAATCCTTCGTCTCCTAACGATACTGGTGTGCTGTTCTGGTGCTGTCGTCGGTAGCCATTCGGTAGTGGCGGCCGAGCGGCCCGTCACAACCATATCCACGCTGACCCAAACGGGTCGCTATTCAGTGATGGCCGCTCAGCCGACCACCGGGCAGCGCGATCTGTTATCGGTGACGAGAGCGATCATTATTCCGGGCGACATCGAAAGTGTGGGGGAGGCCTTCCACTGGATGTTGCGGGATTCCGGCTATCGCCTGGCGGCCGATGCTGTGCTGTCGGAGGAGGCGAAAGCCATGCTGGCGCTGCCACTGCCAGCGGTGCATCGCCGCTTTGAACCCATGCCACTTCAAACCGTGATGGGACTTATGATCGGTCCTGCTTTTCATCTCATCCAGGATCCCGTTCGCCGCCTCATTGCATTCGAGCGTTGCGCGGATATTTCAGAACCCAAAACGACGGGAGGTGCGCAGTAATGGAAGCCTTTGTCATTGCCATCGTTTTTGTTACCGCATGGTTTTTGGGTGCTGAGTCCAGGCAAGTTGATCCGGAACCGCGTGCTGAAAGTGAGGCGGTTTCGATCGGCGATCAGATAGACGATCGAGAATGCTCCGTGCGTATTTGTGATCAGGAGTATCAGCTGATCATTCAGCGCGATCTGACCGTGCCCGTTGATCAACAGGTCAATGAAGATGACCATTGAGCATCGCATGAGAAAACCTGCCATCGCATTAGTCGGGTTCTGCCTTTGCATCACGTTGCCCGTGAACGCAGATACTCAACAGGCAGCCGAGTCACAACCTTCGAACACTCTGGCGATCAAGCAATCTGCGACAGAACGTATCGATTCTCAGACGTTTCGTGCTGACTCGTGGGGATTAGATGAATCGGAATGGCAACGTTACCACTCTTTACTGCAGGGTATCCGGGGCAGCGTGAGTCCTGCGACCTTGTCACCCCTCGAAGTGCTGGGCATCCACGCCCGTAGTGCCGATGAGCGTCGGCGCTACGCTGAACAGTGGGCCGTGATGATGCGTGACGACGCCAAGCGCATCCTGGCGTTTCAGCGGGCCTACGACGACGCCCAGCGGCGCTTGTTCCCCAACGGTTTGTTGATCGACCCCGGTGTTGCAGCGTCCACCAAGCCGGATCAAGGTCTGGCTGGAAGATTCGTGTGGCAGTCGTCGGACCGGGTGTTGTTCTTTACCGATACCCAATGCCCGACCTGTGATGCGGTGCTGGAGCGATTGGTCAGCCAGATCAAACAGTTCTCCGGCATCGATCTGTACCTGATCGATGTGTTTGCCGGTGAGGAATCTCACATACGTGACTGGGCGGCCTCGAATCAGATCGATCCCCAGTGGGTGAGCGAGCACAAGATTACCCTGAACATCGACGCCGGTGCGCTAGGTAAGGTCTCCGCACATACGGGGCTGCAAGGAAAAGATTTGCCCGTACTGATACTGCGGCGGGATGATCGCTTGATGCCCTTGCCGGTATCACGATTCTAGCGGGCGCCGGTCATGGGGAGTTGGCCGATCATACCTTGTGTCATAGGTTTGCTGTGGTGGTCGACGGCCGCGCAGTCGCAATCCGTGCCAGTGGGGTATCAGCAAGTCGCGAGCGAATACGGCCTGCCTCCGGGCCTGCTCTACGCGGTGGCCTTGACCGAGAGCGGACAAAGCTCGCTTAGCGATGGACAGTTCCGCCCCTGGCCGTGGGCTCTCAATATTGATGGGGAAGGACACTATTTCCCGTCGCGTCAGATGGCATGGCAGGCACTGGAGACGGTGTTGACGGAAACCAAAACCTCAGTGGATATCGGGCTGATGCAAATCAGCTGGCGTTACCACCGTTCAGTCCTGGGTTCATCCTGGCAAGCGCTGGATCCCTACCACAACCTGCGTGTGGCCGCCGCGATCCTGCGCGACTGCTTCGTCGAGCACAGCCACTGGATTCAAAGCGCTGGCTGCTATCACGCACCCAACGATCCTGCCCGAGCTGATCGCTATGGTCACCGGGTCAAGGCGCACTGGATGCGGTTGACCGATACATCACAGGAGGTGCGCCTTGAGAATCCGTAAGCAACGATCGTTACCAGTCCCCGTGCTCGGGCTGGTCATGAACTCTTCCGCATTGGCTGAGCTGGCGGTGATTTATGACAGTGGCCAGACCCGGCCCTTAGCGCCGTTACTCAGCCCACTTTTGTCAAAGAAGGCTCAATCGACCGCCCTAGCTGAATCGAGCGACCAGAATCTATCTTCAACGTCCTTGCTCGGTCCGGCGACTCTCAGCAATTTATTGCCCATACGGTCACCCGGATTGGCGGTTGGCGATACCGCCGATAGCCAACTGAATCCCGAGGTTCTGGCGCGTTTGGCGCAAGGGAATCCACGCCCCTTCTTTCTCATCGGCTCGGATGCGGTGTCAGTGCAATGGTTGGCGACTCACCACAGCACTCTCAAAGCTCTGGGTGCGGTGGGCATGTTGGTACAAGCCAATACCGAGGCGGATGTTCGACGGGTTGCTAAAGTGGCGCAGGACTTATCCATCACTCTGGGGTCCGGGAGCGATCTGGCCGCCGCACTGGGTATTCATCATTACCCGGTATTGATTACCCGTGATGGCATCCGGCAATGAGCACGCATCTGATGGAAGCCCTGTTGCGGCCCCCCGTGGAGTTGTGGTCCACCTGTACGGCGTTTGCGGCGGGTACGCTGGCTTGGCTCGCCCCTTGGGCCTTGATGATGCCACCCGGTATTGCTACAGCTACGAGCCTGACTTTTTTCGGTTTTGGCTTGTGGCGGGGCCGTCAAGCATGGCGTGTGTTGCGCTACCAGCATCACATGAAGCGGCTGCCGGATTACCAAGTGCGGGCCAATCAGATACCTGTCAGTCGCCATAAGCTGTTTTTGGGCAAAGGCTTTCGCTGGGCCCAGCAACACACCCAGCGCCTGCGCGATACCCTGAAGCCCGAGGTTCAACGTTACGTTCAGCCGGGCACGCTCTACCAGTGGGCGCGACAAAAGGAAGTGGCCTGGGAATCGATTCCTGTCCTGTCTTTGCTGGCCAAAGCCCTGCGTAGTCGCAGCCGCTGGAACCCGCTGGCGCCACTACCGGCCGTCGGCGGCAAGCCCGCCCTGCACGCGGTTGAACCGCAAGAGCAGCTCGTGTGGATGGATCTGGGTGAACGGGTCGGGCACACGCTGGTGTTGGGCACCACGCGCGTCGGTAAGACACGCCTGGCGGAACTGCTGATTACCCAGGACATCCGCCGGGGCGATGTCGTCATCGTCTTCGATCCGAAAGGGGACGCCGATCTGTTGCGTCGCATCTACGCCGAGGCGAAGCGCGCCGGTCGGCTGGACGATTTTTATCTGTTCCATCTCGGCTTTCCGGAACTGTCGGCGCGTTACAACGCCATCGGTAACTTCTCCCGCATCACCGAGGTCGCGACCCGCATCGCCAATCAGTTGCCCAACGAGGGCAACTCCGCTGCCTTCAAGGAGTTCGCCTGGCGCTTCGTCAACATCATTGCGCGCGCCTTGGTGGCCCTGAAACGCCGGCCGGACTACCAGCAGATCCGTCGCTACATCAACGACATCGAGCCCTTGTTTGTGGAATACGCCGGGCACTGCGCCGACGTTGCCGGCATCGAAGCCTGGGCGTCTCTGGTTGAAGAGCGCGCGGCGGATATCAAAGAGCGCAATCTACCCAATGCCCTGCGTGGGCGGTCGATGGAAGCCATCGCTTGTATGCGCTTGCTGCAGGAGAAGGCCATTTACGATCCCGTCCTGGACGGGCTGATTTCCGCGTTCAAATACGACAAGACTTATTTCGACAAGATCGTCAGCTCCGTCGGCCCGCTGATGGAAAAGCTGACCACCGGCACCATTGCCGGGCTGATCTCACCGGATTACCAGGATGAGCACGACGCCAGGCCGATCTTTGAATGGATGGATGTGGTGCGCCGCAAGGGCATCGTGTATGTGGGGCTGGATGCGCTCACCGATACCACAGTGGCCAGTGCGGTGGGCAATTCCATGTTTGCGGATCTGGTGTCCGTCGCGGGGCATATCTACAAGCACGGTGTCGCGGCTAAGGGTACTGATGCGCCAGACCCGGAAACCACATCACGCTCGACCCCCACTATCTCTCTGCATGCGGATGAGTTTAACGAGCTGATCGGTGATGAATTCGTGCCACTGCTGAACAAGGCCGGCGGGGCGGGCTTTCAGGTCACGGCCTACACCCAGACCTGGTCGGACGTGGAAGCACGGATCGGCAGTCGGGCCAAAGCGGGGCAGGTGGCCGGTAACTTCAATACCATGCTGATGCTGCGGGTGAAAGAGCTGGATACAGCCGCCATGCTGACCGAGCAGTTGCCGCGGGTAGAGGTCTTCACCCTGATGAGTGTCTCTGGCGTCGATGATTCATCGGATCCTGGTTCCGGGGTCGACTTCAAATCACGCAACGAAGACCGGATCAGTGTCTCGGAAGTACCGATGCTAACTGCCGCCGATATGGTCACACTACCCAAGGGGCAGGCCTTCGCCCTGCTGGAAGGCGGCCAGCTCTGGAAAATCCGCATCCCGCTGCCGGACGACCGCGAGGATACGGCTATGCCCGATGACTTTGAGGCGATAGCCGAGGCTATGCGCCGCAGCTATGTCACCAACGATCACTGGTACCGGGTCACCGACCACTGGTGGCACGCCGTCTCCGAGGCCGCGATTCGACCCTCAGACGCCGGTGAGCAGACTTGAGCACGGCGGAGTCCCGTGATCCCCGACGACCGGTTGCACAGCCAGGTACCGTATCCCGGCTGCTGACGGGCATCGCCCAGTGCCTTAAATGGCTGTTTCTCTCCCTGTTGTTCTCCATTCTGGTGGAGTGGATCGGCATGGTGTTCTGGTGGGAAGAGCAAGGACTTGGCCACAGTCGGCAGATGCTGGTGAATGAACTTCAGTTCCTCGGCGCCGACTTTCATCGCAGCTGGTTAACCGCCCAGCCTATGGTGTTCGCCAGTAACCTCTCGGATCGCGTCTACCAGTTTGCCTTCGAGTGGACGGGGCTCGTGGATCTGATTCATTGGATCACACCTGTACCGTCTGCGGAGGAGACCGGTCTGAGACCCGTACTGCACCGATTTTACCGGCTCGTCGCTGACTATGTGCTGGCGGGTATGCAAATCACCCAGGTCTTTGCGGTGCGACTCGCCATCCTGACGCTGGCCACGCCGGTATTTGGATTGTTCACCCTGGTGGCGCTGGTGGATGGACTGGTGCGGCGCGACCTGCGGCGTTGGGGCGGCGGCAGGGAAAGTTCTTTCGTGTACCACTACGCCAAGAAAGCCGCCATACCGCTGATCATCATGGCCTGGGTGTTGTACCTAGCGCTGCCGTTCAGTTTGCACCCGTCCTGGATCATCCTGCCATTCGCGCTGGCCTTTGCCTTCGCCGTCACCATTACCGCCAGTACCTTTAAAAAGTACCTTTAATACAAAGTCATTGAACTAGTTGACTGTACCGTTACAGTCTGCTAGGCTGCATTTAAGCACTGTAAAGGTACAGTCTTAATGCTGTTTAGGAGGTAATCATGATCGCTCAAGCCGAACAACTGCTGCAACGTGGTTCCAGTGTGACCAGTTCACTGCTGCCGGCGATTTTTACTATCTTCAGCCAGTGGCGCCTCACTGGTGCCCAGCAGATGACGCTACTGGGGCTCAGCAATGAGAAGACCCTCTATAACTGGAAGAGCCAACCCGAGAAGGCCAAGCTGACGCGAGACCTGTTGGAACGGGCCAGCTACATTTTGGGGATCTACAAGTCCTTGCAAATCCTGTTGCCTGATCAGGTGCTGGCTGACCAGTGGCTGGCCACACCGAACGACAACCCGCTGTTCAATGGCACGGCGCCGCTGGACCGGATACTCGCTGGTCAGGTGGTCGACCTGGCGGTGGTCAGGGATTTTCTCGATGCGGAGCGGGGTGGCTGGTGATCGCTATCGATACGTTACCCTCTAGCGAGGTCAATGAATCGGTCTATCGGATCATCCTGTCGCGCTACCCGCAGATCCACCTGTTCGAACGCGTCTCCAACCCACAGGATTGGGAGGTGCTCTACGCTGTCGAGTCCCTGACCAACCCCCGGCTACGGGATGAAGTCGGTGATATTCGCCTGGTGCCGCCGGAAGACCGGGTGTATGGCGATGGCGCATCCTGGATCATGGCGGCCTTCACCCACCCGCCGGTGGATGGCCGGGGAGGGCGATTCAACCGGGATTTCGGCGTCTATTACTGTGCCGCTGACGAAGCGGTGGCCATCGCCGAATCATCTTTCCATCGGGCACGTTTTCTGCGGGAGTCCAGAATTGAAAAAACCACCCAGGAAATGCGCGTAATCCGCGCACAGCTGGGGCCGATAACCCTCCAGGATGTGCGGCACCTGGACGGACACGCCATCTACGACCCTGATGGTTATGGTGAAGCGCAGCAGCTGGGCTACGCGTTGCGGGATGCCAAAAGTTATGGCGTTCACTACCAAAGTGTCAGAGCGGAGGGGGAGTGTTATGGCGTGATGCGCCCCAGAGCGCTCTCGGATGCCATCCACTGGCGTTATCTGCGCTACCACTATGAGCAGGGATCGGTCGACGAAGTTGAATCCCTGGACGGCAGTGGCAGGAGGTGATGGCAATGTATAGTGAACTGCTGTGGATCTTCACCCAACTTCCCGACGATTACATTGTGCTGGATACCGAAACCACCGGCCTGCCTGACGAAAATGGCCTGCCGGATATCGTGACGATTGGTATGACCGTGATGAGAAATCGAGAGATAGCGGAATCCGTAGAATTTAAAACACGACCGCAAAAACGAATTTCAGAAGAAGCGCAGGCGATACACGGCATTACCAACGAACAGGCCACCGAATTTGAATCCTTCGATTCCCAGTGGCACCAGATTGCCGAATACCTGAAGGATCAGCTTATCGTTATTCACAACGCCAGTTTTGATTGGCCCATCCTGCTGGATCACGTGGCGCGATACGATTTAACTATGCCGCCAATACTAGGTGTATTTTGCAGTCAGAAAGCAGCCACTCCCTGGGCACAAGCGATGAATTTACCGTGCAGCCACAGAGGACCGTCATTAGATACGTTGACCCAAGCACTTGGTGTTAAAGATCTTAGAGCTAAGGGGCATGGTATTCATGCAGCGGGGATAGATAGCCAGCAGACTGCTTATGTTGACGAAGTTCTGAGACGTTACGGAAATAGGTATGAGGTTGTGGAAGGAATTGGTGATGGCGTGGCGTGATCATCCAGGCACAGGATGATCTGTCCACCATTTGATGTGGCAGCACCGTCGTAATTCCTAACGATTTACATAGGAGGTTTAGTTTGTGGAGTGACAAGGAATCGGATAGCGACTACCTGAATTTTGGTGAAGTATCACAACTGGCGGTCGACATACTTACGGCAGATGGTATGTTGCCGGTGTCCATTGGCGTGTTCGGCAACTGGGGTGCCGGTAAGTCCTCCCTATTGTCACTAATTGAGCAAAAGCTTGAACAAGATGAGAAGGACTGGATTGTCATCAAGTTCGATGCCTGGCTCTATCAGGGATATGATGACGCCCGGGCAGCTCTCCTTGAGGTTATCGCAACGGCCCTGACCGAGGCCGCGGATGGAAATGCGAGCCTGGCCACGAAAACCAAAAAACTCCTTGCCCGAGTCGATGGATTCCGGGCCATGGGGCTACTAGCTGAAGGTGCTGCCTACTTCGCTGGAATCCCCACCGGTGGCCTAATCGCCAGAAGTGTTGGCGTCCTAGGGAATGTCGCTGACGGTATTCAGGACCAGGAGGAATACGAAAACCTGGGTAAGACAGCCAAAGAGGCGAAGGAACAGGCTGGTGGCCTGCTCAAGCCCGAGGCCAAGAAAAGCCCGCCTCAGCAGATTGATGCCTTCCGAAAGGAATACGGGGAAATACTGGAAGAACTCGGTAAGCCCCTGGTGGTGGTAATCGATAACCTTGATCGTTGCCTGCCGACCAACGCCATCCATACGCTTGAAGCCATCCGGCTGTTTTTGTTCTTAACAAATACGGCCTTTATCATCGCGGCCGATGAAGACATGATCCGTTCCTCGGTGGCTGATTACTTCAAGGGAGCGTCAGACCGGCACCAGATAGACTACCTGGACAAGCTGATTCAGGTCCCCATCCGCGTTCCCAAGGCCGGTGTGCGAGAGATCCGCTCCTACTTGTTTATGTTATATGCCATCGATCACCGACTGCCCGTGCAGAAGCTCGAAAACCTCCGAGATGGATTGGAGAATGCCCTGCAGCAGTCCTGGAAAGACGAACCAATTACCCGTCAGGATGCGCTGGCCCTGACCGGAGAGTCTGAGGATGGCGACTTAGCCAAAGCGTTTGCCCGGGCAGACCGCATTGCACCGGTGTTGGCCAACTCCCCTATCATCCACGGTAACCCCCGGATCGTGAAACGGCTGTTAAATGTCGTAAAAATGCGTTCACATATTGCACGCCGCCGCTCAATGCCTTTGGACGAAGCGATAATCACCAAGTTGGTGATTTTTGAGCGATGTGTTGGTGTGAAGGCAACGGCTGACTTCTACCGATTGGTGGATGCTGAACAGGGAATGCCCGCACTGCTCAGGCAGCTGGAAGAGGCTGGTGGCCAGATACCCGATGACGCACCGAAAACATGGACGGACAACCCGACCACCAAATCCTTCATTAGCGAGTGGGCCCAACTCGAACCTCGCCTTAATGGGGTCGATCTAAGAGCCGCGATTTACCTGTCTCGGGAAACCATGCCGGTTGGAGCCTATGTGGTGGGGCTCTCTCCTGCAGGGCGCGAAATCCTGGATGTTCTAGTGGATACGAAGAACACCAGTTCTCCAACAGCGGAAAAGCTTTTGGACACCCTCCCTTTGGAGGAACAGGTCCCAGTAATGGAAGGCGTTATCAGCCACCTGAGACAGATCTCCGACTGGTCTCGGAAGCCCAAAGGATTTGCAGGAGCATGCCTGCTGGCCCGCCACTCGGCAGACGCGGCGAAGATCCTAGTTCGATATCTACAGGAACTGGATTTGGGAGACAAGCGCCCGCCGTGGATGGCAGCAGCACTTAAAGAAGAGCAATGGCATAAGGACGGTTAATGGGAACTTCACAATCGAGTAGCGGCCCCGGGGGAGGTTCACCACTGGTACCACCCTGGGCGGATGACCAACCACAGCAGCCACAAACTACACCTCAGCCGGCAAGGTTTATGGCCTTCCGGCAGTCGTTGGGTCGGTTTGTATCTGGAGGCGATAGAAACGACCTCAAGAGCGCAGTTGGTCACTACGCACGCAAAGCCAGTGGAGGCGGCGGTAGTGCTGCCAGGCGAATGGGAAGTGTCACCCAGGCCGGTGTCGGCCTTTTTGGGGCTCTGGCGGGAGCTCCAGCTGGCCCGAGTGAGGCCATAGTCGATCTTGGCAGTTTGGCGGGCCTCCCCTGCGAGTTGGCAATTTCTTTTATTACCCAGGCGCTAACTACTGAAGACGGGGATTCGGATAAGATCCGCGCGGCAATGAACCATGCTCTAGTTGAAGCACTGGATGGAGTGGATACTTTTGACCCTCAGTGCATCACCGACGACGTAATTGTTGACACCATGATTGGGTATTTGGCTGAAAGTATCTTCCTGCAGATGGTGATGGACTCAGACAAAGCCTGGAACAAAGCCGACACTCCCTTCCAGGCGATTAGAGCCGAAACGGAGCTGCGTGAGCTGATTAAAGTCGTGGTCGACAAACATATGGCCCCCAAACTAGTCGGTAATGTGCGGACCCTTAACAGGCAGCAAATGGCTCAGATTGAACGCCAGACCATCATCGATGCATGGACGGAATGGGAGGCCTACCAGTGACGCAGTTAGTATTCCACCACAATCACCAGCTGCTGCCTCCGGCCAGCGACGATTTGTTACCAGTGCAACTGTATGGATTAAGCGGCCAGGGCCGCGGTGATATCTCCGTAATCGGGAATCCGGTCATCGACAAGGTGAAACGCTTGGGGGTGCGAATCCCTGGCCAAGTTATGGATTTCCTGACAATCGCTCTTGCGGTGACAGCTGCGGATACCTTTGTTCGCCGGGCAGACGCTGAAGATGGCTGGACACGCCGATTCTCCATCCATCTACCACTCCATGAGTCTGCTCGATGGCTTCAACTGAAAAAGGATCTTGAGCGCGTCCTCCACTTCCTGAGTGGCGACATGTGGGACTTCGACTTTCAGGAAGGTGGTTATCCTCCTCCGATGCCGTATCGCCGGCGAGACCGGTTCCAGTTGGTGCGGCTCAGAGGCCTTGACTGTGTAAGTCTCTTCTCAGGCGGACTGGATTCAGCCATTGGAGTAATCGATCTGCTTGCCCAAGGGCGAGCTCCACTGTTGGTAAGCCATGCCTATAAGGGTGACAAAAGACATCAGGACAAAATCGCTGAAGTTCTGCAGGGGCGATACTCACGTTTTGAGATCAACGCGGATCCTCATCGGTATACGGGTGAAACGGATATCACCATGCGGACGCGAAGCCTCAACTTCCTTGCATTTGCTGCTGTCGGCGCCTGTGCTGTTCAGGCGGTTTCTCGGCAAGATAGGATTGACCTGTTCGTGCCCGAGAATGGCTTTATCTCGTTAAATGCACCTTTGACGCATCGGCGGATTGGTACGTTGAGTACGCGTACCACCCATCCGCATTTTATCGAAAGCATCCAGAACCTCTTTGGCGCGGTGGGTATTCCCTGCCGAATCATCAATCCGTACCAGTTCAAGACGAAAGGTCAAATGGCCTCCGAATGCCAAAACAGACAATTGCTGGAAGATATCTTGGACAGTACGGTGTCATGTAGTCATTGGAAGCGATCCAATCAGCAGTGCGGTGTATGTGTGCCCTGTATCATTCGTCGAGCTGCACTTCATGCAGGCGGAATTGGTGAGGATGCTGAATACACCTTCGGTGCTGTAGCTGATGTTCTGAATCAAACCGACCGTAGGGATGATCTCCTGGCGTTGTCCATCGCTGTCACACAAAAAGCAACTCGAAAACTTGGGCCATGGATTGCGGATAGTGGTCCACTTCCCCCGGCGAAGTTCAAAAGCTTTCAGAAAGTCTTTCTGGATGGACTGGATGAAGTGGAAGCCTTCCTGAAAGCTGAAGGTGCCCTGTGAGTATCGATATGCATTGCCACCTGGATCTGTATCCTGATCCATTCACAGTGGCGGCAGAGTGCAAAGCGAGAGGGACCTATGTGTTATCGGTGACAACAACGCCCAAGGCGTGGGATGGGACATGTCAACTTGCTGAGGGCAGTCAGCGGATCCGCACTGCGTTAGGTCTACATCCGCAACTCGCCCACCAGAGATCACACGAATTGGAGCTATTCGATGCCTTGCTACCGCGCGCGAAGTATGTAGGAGAGATCGGACTTGATGGAGGAAAAGTCTTTAAAGATCACTGGGAGGTTCAGCTTAAGGTGTTTCGCCACATACTCAATAGCGTGAGTCGTGCTGGTGGGCGGATCATGACAATACATAGTCTTGCCAGTACAGCTGCTGTATTGGATGAACTCTCGCGTCTTGAAGGCATTCCCATACTGCATTGGTTTACCGGAACAAAAACTCAGCTAAAGAGAGCAATTGACCTTGGTTGTTGGTTCTCAGTTGGGCCAGCAATGCTAAATACGAAAAAAGGATCTGAATTAACGCTCATGATGCCGAAAGATCGAGTACTAACAGAGACAGATGGTCCATTTGCGAAAAGTAATGGGCAACTTTTACGGCCTTGGGATAGTGAAATTGCTGTTAACCAGCTTGCTAGTCTATGGGGGCTTTCTGTGTCAGAGACTACTATTGTTTTAAAGAATAATCTTCGATCGCTTCTCATGATTTAAAAATTGGGTACTGCCAGCCGTAAGTGAATAAACCAGACAGGTTCCAAAAACCACCCCACCCACCGAATAGATTTCCCATCGTCCTTCCCAGTTAATTCTCGCACTATGCCCCGTAACAACTCACGGGAGCAGCAGTGCTATGAAACGCCATCTCTGGCTACCTTCTTTTCTGATTATAGGCTTGGTTGTCACGCCGGCGGCTTTTGCCGATGCAGACGCCGAGCGCGAGGCGCTCGCCAAAGTCATCCATGAGCTCAATGCCCTCGACTCATTAATCAAGCGTGCCGAGGCCAACGCCGAGCAGGATTCCCGTATCCGATTTCGCTATGACTGGCTGCGTCAGGATCTGAAGCAGATCAAGGATGGCGTCCATTCACACATCGACTCTCCCCGTGCTCAGCCTCGCTCATTTCCGCCATTGCGCGGCGATTACCGTCGATAGGTATCGTCATGAACGCCGCACAACAAACAGCTTTTCAAGCCGGTTCCGGTATTACCCCAGCCACCATGCTGACGGCCATCGCGTCGATAGTGTTGCTGTTGGCGTTTGTCTGGGTGATCTGGGTAGCGTTAGGCACTTTTCGGGCCTGGCAGGAAGGGCAGGCCACGATCTTTGATCTGACCTGGAGCACCCTGCGGGCAAGCATTGTGTTGATGGTTTTGGGTTTCTATTTGCGGTGAGTCGATCGAGTTGAGACCGAGAAAGTCCGGTAAGGGCAAACGGCGATGCAGCGCAGTGAGATGCGGGGGTTGTTCCCCTTTTTATCAGCGTTACAGAAGAGGACATTTGTTATGGACACATCAAATACAAAAAACGGTTTCAACAAGCAATCTGTTGCCATCCGAAAGTCGCTATCGGCAGCGGTCGCGGTGTTACTACCACTGCCGCTCTGGGCGGCGTTGCCGACGCCGGTTGCGCCGAGTACGGCGCCGCCAGCGGGTGACTGGATCGGCCTGATTCAGGGCTACATCAAGGATGGTGGTTTGGTACTCGGCCTAGCCATCGCAGTGCTGGGCTTTCTCTGGATCGCCTACCTGGGTTTCGCCAAGTTCAATGAGGCGCGCCAGGGCAAGGCGGAGTGGGCTGAAGTGGGGGTTCTGGGCATCGTCGGTGCGATCGTGCTGATTTTCGCCAGTTACCTGCTCACGGAAGCGGCCGGCGTTATTTAAGACACAACGTCAAAAGTTTGTGGAGGGAGAAGCACATGGCCAATTCTCATGACATCCTGGCGGATCGGCTTAATGCCGAGCCCGCCATCTTTAAAGGCTGCTCTTCCTCAGAGCTCGGCATGATTGTGGGGTTGGCCATTGTGGTCTGGCTGCCCCTCAGTCTTTTGCTGGCCTGGTTGCTGGGTGCAATCACCATGGGTTTTGGTATCGCCGGTGTCGGTGTGGTAGCCTCAGTCGTGGTTATGGCGACATTGTTTCAGCGTATCAAACGCGGCCGGCCTGAAGTCTATTACCAACAATGGCTACGTATCCGTCTGCAGACGATGGGGCTGTATCGCACACCCTGGGTACTACGGAGCGGGTCCTGGGATATTGGGAGAACTCACTATGCGCCGCTACCGTCTCGAAATCGATAACGTGCGTTCCCATCTGCGCTCCCTGTGGGTCGTCATCGGTTTACAAGGGTTCATTATTCTGGCGCTCTGGTTCGGCTGGAGTCAGGCACCCAAACAGTTGCGGGTTTATGTGCCACCCGATCTGCGCTCGGGCGCTGTTTTGGCAGCCGAGGAAGTGCCTCCAGCGAACGTCTATGCCTTTGCGTTCTATATTTTTCAGCAGCTCAATCGCTGGCCCGAAAACGGCGCAACGGATTACGGCAGTGCAATTTTCCGGATCTCGCCCTACCTGACACCGCGCTACCGCAATGACCTGATCGCTGACATGGAACTCAAAGCTCGCCGCGGCGAGTTGGCCTACCGGGTGCGCGGTGTCCATGAGGTTCCGGGGCACGGCTACGAGGAGCGCCGCGTCGATGTGTTGTCGCCTGATGTCTGGATTGTCTGGCTGGATCTGGATCTGCTGGAGTCCGTGAAAGGCATGACCGTCAAGCAAACTACGATTCGATACCCGATTCGCGTAGTGCGCCAGGCCATCGATCCGGAAACCAATCCCTGGGGCTTGGCGCTCGATGGGTATGCAAGTGACGGCCCGCGTCGATTAACCGATGCCGAGCTGGCTGAGCCCAGCGTGACTGGCGCCATTACCAATAAGGAATCCTCCCAATGAATTCTCGTGATTTCTGTGCGTCATTGAGTTTGATTGCTTTGCTCGGTCTCTGTTTCCCGTTGCTGTCCTTTGCACAAGTCGATGACGCGGCATTGAGCACTCCGGAACGCGTTGTCTGGAACAAAGCGCCCATCGCAATTCCATTGGTCGTTGGTGAAGAGCGCCTTGTGCATTTTCCGGATTCGGTGAGCATCGGCCTGCCGCAGTCACTGACACCTTTGCTGCGTAGTCAAAGTATCAACGGCACTTTATACCTGTTGGCCAGGCAACCTTTTGAGGCCACCCGTGTCATGGTGCGATCAGAAATCGATGGCCCGATCTACGTCCTCGATATTTCAGCGGCGCCAGGTGGAGCAGAGAGTCGATCATTGCCGGATGTGCAGGTACTGCTCCAATCACCACAAAAGCCACCGCAAGATGCCGGTGCCGATCAATCGACATCGGACAACCGCTCACAGCCTTTGGGTTATGCCGCCTTAACCCGTTTTGCCGCACAACAACTCTATGCGCCAACACGACTGATCCCCAATCAGCCGGGTGTGGTTGCCATGCCCGTGAACGCCGAACCGGTCGATCTGGTGTATGGCGGCAAGATCGAAGCCGTGCCAGTTGCCGCCTGGAAGGCGGGTTTACGGTACGTGACTGCCGTAAAGTTGACCAATCGTACCCAAAGCCCCGTCGTGCTGGATCCACGCGAACTGCGCGGGTCATGGCTGGCGGCAACCTTTCAGCACAATCGCCTGTTACCCGCTGGCAGTGAGGCCGATACCACAGCCGTCTATCTGGTGTCGGATCGGCGCTTTGATGCGGCCTTTTGATGTGGCGCTTTGAGAGAGGATAGGAATCTACCCCATGTCGATGGTCACCAGTAATCGTTTGTTACCACTTCTTGCCGGTTCCGTTGTGCTGATGGCGGTGCTCGTTTCGGTGAAGTCCTTTTCCCCGAACGACGAACAACCGCAGTTGTTGGAAGCCGTGCCACAGGCACCGAAACCGGATGCCGATACACCGGCGGATACCATCAAGACACTGACGGCCAACGTCAGCGCCATGACGTCGGAACTCAATGCCCTGCGTCGGGATAACACCGCTCTCAAACAGGAAAACCGCGATCTGATCAAAGACCGAAAGCAGATCGAAAACAACGTGCTGTCGAGAGTGCAGACAGCTTTGGAGGCAAAACGTACGGACGCCGCGCCAAGCGAAACCACGTCGGCCATCGCCGCGTTGACGGCGAGGGTGGATTCCCTGGCCAACCGCTTTGGGACATCATCGACACGGTCGTCTTCCACGGGTTCTGATATTCCGGTCGGGCTTGGTCTGGATGGTGTCAGAGGATCATCTGCGGAAGCGGAATCACTGGTATGGGTTAGCCCTCTTGAGCTCACGCCGTCAGCTGACAATGATAAGGAGACGTTGCTTAACCGCTTCACTCGCGGCAGCCGCAATGCGTTAGATAGCGCCGGTCCGGAGGTGACGTCGCTGGTAGCGAAAGGATCCGAAGCCCTCAATACTGCTCTGCCGGTCTACACCGTGCCGCGCAATGCCACTCTGATTGGCTCCATTGGCATGACCGCCTTGGTGGGCAGGGTGCCAATTCAGGGACAGGTGCGCGACCCCATGCCGTTCAAGGTGATTACCGGTAAAGAAAACCTGGCCGCCAATGGACTGCGCATACCCGGTATTGAGGGCATGATCTGGAGTGGAACGGCTGTTGGCGACTGGACGCTCTCCTGTGTGACCGGGAAATTGGAATCGGTGACCTTCGTGTTCGAGGACGGCACCATTCAGACCATTTCCTCTGATGAAAAGTCCAGTGGCGGCAACCAACGGGGTGGTTCCAGTGGAAGCAGCGATAGACCGCTGGGCTGGATCTCCGATGCGCGGGGCATCCCCTGTATCACGGGCGAACGCAAGACCAACGCTCCCGCATTCCTGACACAACGCATTGGTGTGATGGCCCTCGAAGCCGCCGGTGAAGCGGCAGCACAGGCCGAAACCACAACGCTGATCAATGATTCAGGCTCGGCCACCAGTGTGGTCTCCGGTGAGACCGGTAAATACGTACTGGGCAAAACCCTGAGCGGCGGTAGCGACGAAGTCGCCCAGTGGTTGCGGGAGCGTCAGGCACAGAGCTTCGATGCGGTCTTCGTGCCCGCCGGTGTCCAGCTGGCAATTCACGTTGATCATGAACTCCCCATCGATTTCCATTCCAACGGCAGGAAACTTCATCATGAAACCAATCTTTTCCAGCAAGCGACGTTTACCACTGGTTCTGGTCTGGACTAGCGCTCTGATGGTCGGCTGCGCCAGCACTAAAGAGACAGTACTACCGCAGGACGGCCCGACCATGAAGTCCATTTACGATCAGCACATGGTGGATGTTCAGAAGCCAGACCACCGGCGAGTCATGGGTGGTCAACCGTTACCGCAATCTGGTATCGACCACTACCAGGGCTTTGTCCGAGAGGCTGCTAATGAAATCGACACGGTATTTCCTCGTCTGCCGAATCCTACGCTGGTGATGTATATCTTTCCCCACCTGTCGGGCAGTGAGCGCACCCCGGTGCCGGGTTATGTCACCACCTTTCCCTTTTACGAAAAGGTGGAGTACGCCCTACCTGGAGAAGTGCCGGGGGAAGTACCTGGTGAATCGTCCGCAACGGCCAATCATTCGACGTTGGATCAGTAGGAACGCTTGATGCCAAAACATAAACCTAACCTTCCCGAGGGTGCGCCCTTAACCACTGCCGCGGTCAAACAACACTATACCCGCCCGCCGTCGTTTACCGATTTGCTGCCTTGGATGGAATACATTCCCGAGAGTAGAGCTTTTCTGTTAGAGGATGGGGTCAGCCTCGGCGCGCTGTTCGAGGTGCAGCCGGTCGGTTGTGAGGCAAGGACGCCAGCCTTTATGACCCAGCTGCGTGACGCCATTCAAACGGCAATCAACGAGGCCATTCCCGAGCGCGACGATGCGCCTTGGGTCTTACAGATCTATGTGCAGGACGAGCCCAGGCTAACCCAATTCAATGAGTCTTTGGCCCGTTATCCTTCGCCGACGGTGCGCGCATCGGATTATTCTCAACATTACCAGTCGGTGATGTCGAAGCACCTGCAAGCGATTTCCCGACCGGGTGGGTTGTTTGACGATACCACCGTCACCGGTTCGCGTTGGCAGGGGCAGCAACGGCGGATCCGCGTTGTGCTCTACCGCCGTTTGAAAAACAACGGCAAAATGCCACCCGCTGTTGAAATGGAGGAGGCGCTCAATGACGTGGCCACCAAATGGATCGCCTCACTGGCCTCTGCCGGAATCAACGCCCAACGGGTCAATGGTCAAGCGTTTTATCAGTGGTTGCTGAGCTGGTTCAATCCCAATCCACCGCTGGCAGACGGTAATCCGGAATCACTGCTGCAGTTGGCACCTTATCCGGGTGATGACAATTTACCCTTCGGCTATGACTTTGCCGAACAGCTTACGCTGTCGATGCCACACTCCGACGAGGCATCCTCGAGCTGGATTTTCGATAAACTGCCGCACACCGTCGTGACCGTCCAAAGCTTGCGGCGGGCCCCGGACATCGGGCACTTTACGGCGG
>ERZ724563.96-NODE-96-length-22775-cov-2.457126_pt1 | contig 22775 bp, 16 predicted proteins | sample MGYA00375857_ERZ724563 | MGnify/ENA primary metagenome ERZ724563 (study PRJEB28725, sample SAMN03264850) | marine sediment metagenome | biome: marine pelagic biome; feature: marine oligotrophic desert; material: marine snow | place: Pacific Ocean:North Pacific...
GTGCCGCGCTTATCAACGCTGGTGGTGGCCACGGCCACGCCCTGCTGGCGTACGTCGTGCCCGGTCAGCGTAATGTCGCCTTCGGACGAGAGAATCAGACCGCTGTTGGTGACCGTGCCGGCGCTACCGTCGAGGGCGCTGGCGGCGGACTGACGGCTCGCCACTTCGTTGCCGTCGGTGGTGGAGGCCAGGTTCTCCTCGGTGCCACGGCCTTTACGAATATAAAAATCCTCACCGGCGGCCAGCGTGGTCTGGCCTTGCTCGGTCACGATCTCGCCCTGGTTGTGCACGTTCCGGCCGGCGAGCAGCGTGTAGCCGCCGCTCTGGGTGGCGGACCCGGGCGCGGCGGTGGTCAGCCGGGCGCCGGCCTGCACGTCGATGTCGCCCTGGGCGTTGGTGAACACCGCCTGGCTGCCCTCGTTATCACCGTACAAGCCGCGCTCGCGGAACTGTTCGTCGCTGATGTCCGCCGCCGCCGCCACCAGATTGCGCACGTTGACCTGGCTGGAGCCGCTGAACACCACCCCGTTGCGGTTCACCAGCATCACCGTGCCGTCGCCTTTGATCTGGCCCTGGATCTGGCTGGGCCGGGCATTGGGATCGTTGACCCGGTTCAATACCGCCCAGTTGGCCTGCTGGTCGAAGTCCACGGTGGTGTCGCGGCTGACGTTAAAGGTCTCCCAGTTAAGGATCGCTTTGTTGCCGGTCTGCTTGATATTCACCGTGGTGTGGCCGTCGTGGACCGACTGGGTCGGGTCTTCGGCGTTGAACCAGCCGGCGGTGTCCGGGTTTGCGTCTACCTTTAGGCCGCCTTCCGCGAGACCGTCGGGAATATTCGAGGCCGCCTGTCGGGCCGCCTGCCGGGCGGCTTCCTGGGCCGCCCGCTGGGCGGCGACGGCGCCGGCGGTGCGGGTCAGATTATCGATCGAGCGCCGCAGTTTCTGGTTGGCCTGGCGCTGCGCCCGCATCCGGGCATCCGCGGCGGCACCGGGACGGGACGCCGGCGCGCTGGCGCGGGCCGCCGCCTTGGCCGCCAGCCACTCGGAACTGAGCGGCCGGGGCGCGGCTTCCGCCAGCCCGGCCGTTCCCACCGCCAGAACTAACGCGACAGCCCGCGCCAGCGGCTTTACCGCGAAGGGCTGATCCACGGCGGTGCGATTGATTGACGCATTGGACGGAACGGCTTTTCTCATTTTCATCGGGAACTCTCTCAAGGCGAACACGGGTGCGGCCCGGTACACCACGAACAAGGGTGGCTGGACTCTTTGAACTAGATGGTTAATACGCCGCCCGACCGCAGCTATTTCATGGAAAATTCATAAATCCGTGCCAAGAAATATTTGTGACATCTTTCCGACATAAAGCAGCGGTACGGTGGCAATTTGCGCAATCGTTTCAGCCGTGCCTCCCGTCCTATGATTATTTCACGCTGTCTGGTGACCGTCCGTCGCTTGCTGAGCGTGGCCGCTTTGGGGGCTTTGCTGACGTGGCCGTCGGTGGGCCGGGTGGCCACCACGGTAATGTTCGATATGCCCGCGCAGCCCCTGTCTCAGGCGCTCGCGGCGTTCAGCGAACAAACGGGGATCTCGATTTTGGTAACCAGCGATCTGATCCATAATAAAATCGCCGCGCCGGTGCATGGCCGGTTAACGCCAACGACCGCGCTGCGGGCGTTGCTTGAACCCACCGATCTGGAAGTACGCCGGGTTGACGCATCCGCCTGGACACTGCTGCCACGCGCACGGCAACACATCGACACCGTCACGCCACCGGCCAGCACCGTGACCCGGGCCTATGCCGGGGCGGTGCAACGTCATATCGGCCGGCTGCTGTGTCGCGGACATGCCGATCAGCTCGGGCGAACCCGCCTGGCGTTGCAGTTGTGGGTGCGCGGCGACGGTCTTATCGAGCGCGTTCACGTACTCGACTCAGAGCACGCGCCACGTTGGAGCAGCGCCGTTCACGAGACGCTGGAGGGCAGTCGAATCGCCGCTCCGCCCCCCAACCAACCCACGCCCCTTACGGTGCTGCTGGTCCGTGACGGCGCGTCGCCCTGCGAACGGACCGGGGGAAACTAAGATGCCCGATACGTTCCACCAGCCGCTACGCGATCTGCTGGTGCTCCGCTACGACGAGTTTCGCCAACGCCTGCGCAGCCGGCTCGGTTCCCGGCAACTGGCGGAGGACGCCCTGCAGGAGACCTGGCTACGTGTGGATGCCATGCGCGACAGTACCGCCGTTCGTCATCCGGCCGCATACTTGTTCCGCGTCGCCCTAAACGTGGCCGAGGAGCAGCGCCGCAAACAGGCGCGGGTGATGACGCTGGATGAAGTGGAAGATCTTTATCTGATGGCTGATGAGCGCGCCGACCCGGCCCGGGAGGCGCTCGGGGAACAGCAGATCGCCATGCTGCGGCGGGCCCTGTCGGAGTTGCCGCGCCGCCGCCGCGCCATCGTCACCGCCGCGCGACTGAACGACGTCCCGCATAAAGAGATCGCCGCGCGCCACGGCGTCTCCCTGCGCACCGTCGAAAAGGAACTGAAAGCCGGTCTGGAGCACTGTTGCAAGCGCCTGGACCGGGATTACATTCAACGTTTCGGGCCGAAAATAAAAAGGCCGCCGTCATGAACAATCAACACACCGCTAACAATCCCGACAACGATCGGATCAGGCGGGAAGCCCGCGAATGGGTTGTCCGCCTCGCTTCGGGCCAGGCCACATCCGCCGACGGCGACGCCTTTCGACGGTGGTGCGCACGCAGCCCGGCGCATGCGCAAGCCTTCGCGGAGTGCCGCCAGGTGTGGCGGGGGATGCAACAGGCCGCGGAACCGACGGCATCGCCGGTGGCGTCCTTGGATGGCGCCCGGGAGCGACGCTTCAGCCGGCGCGCCCTGCTCGGCGGTGCCGTGGCCGCTTCCGTGGGTTGGGTGGCACTGCGTTCACCGCTGGACCTCTGGCCCGACGCCAGCGCGCTGTCGTCGGACCTGTGGACCGCCACCGGCGAACAGCGCGAAGTGGTTCTGCCACAGGCCGCCACCGTCCGCTTGAACACCCAGACCCGTGTCGACCTGCAACGCCGGAACGACACCGTTACCGGCCTTGTTCTGCGTTCCGGGGAGACCGAAATCACCACCGTGGCCAATACCCGGGACTTCATGGTAAGCGCCGGCCAAGGGCGGATCGCGGCGGGGCGCGCGCGTTTCAATGTGCGCTACACCGACGAACGGGTACGCGTGACCTGCCTGGAAGGCGAGGTCGATGTCGCCCATGGCGCCCAGCGATCACGACTGGGGCCGGCTCAACAGGTGGTGTATAACGATATTCGACTGACCGATGTGCAAGATGTTGATCCGCGGCGGGTCAGCGCCTGGCGACAGCGCGTGCTGGTATTCGACGGCATGCCGTTGAACCAGGTGGTCGACGAGGTGAACCGGTATCGGCCGGGCCGAATCGTGCTGCTGGATGATCGCCTTGGACGCACACCGGTGCAGGCGTATCTGTCACTGGACCGGCTCGACGATTTCGCCACGCTGGTGCGGGAAGTGCACGGTGCCAACGTTCGTTCGCTACCCGGCGGCGTCTTGATCATCAGCTGAGCCGGTCGCGCGATAGTTACGTAGATAGAGCAGGAACTCCCGCATCAACCGATCCCATAACTCCACTTGGGTGCGCAGGTGGCCCGCACCGACGCCGCCCGCCACGACCACATCCATCTCGAGAACCAAAAAGTCAACCTGGTGAGTGAGCCGGCTGAACCGCTTATCGCGGTTCCAATCGGATACCATGTTTTCGGGTAACGTCCCCTGGATACGCAACGCACAGCTCAGCGTAAAATCGAGCATTTCCGGGCCTTCGCCAACCGGGTTGCCCGGCCTGACCGCGAAACCGATGCCCTGGCTGGCGCTGAGCAGTTGTTTGCCGCCGTTCTGCTCACTTTCGTTGGTGCGGTAACCGGCGCCTTGTAATACTTCCGCCAGATATTGCAGACTCACCGCTTCGATCATGTCGCTCTTTTGTTCACTCATTGTTCCGCGCCTCCTCGGATTGTTCCGTCTTCTCGCCGTCGTCGGACGGCGTCTCCGTTACTTGCACCTGATTGTTGTAAAGGCGATCGCCGAACGCCTGGGCCTGGTTTTCAAACTCCACCCGCGCCGAGGCCGCCAAAGGCTGCCGCATACGGAACAAGCTTCCCGAGCCCAGATTCTGATAGGCGTCGAGAATTTCCCGGCCGGCCGAAAACAACGCTTCATTGCGTTCCACGCAGGTCCGCAGTGCCGCGGCCCGCTCCCGCGCCTGCTTCTCCCAGGTCATTCGTTGCGCCTCCTTCTCTCTCGCCAACGCCAGCAGCTCGTCATAGGCGTTCCGCACTTGCTGGGCGCGCTCCTGAGTGGCGGCGATTCGTGACTGGCTTGCCCGGCGTTCGGCAGTGAGCTTGCCTTCGCGGTCATCAAGGCGCGCCTGGAGCGTCTCCACTTGCGCCAGGGCGTCATCCCGCTGCGACTCGGCCTTGGCGCGTGCCGCCTCCAGGCGTGCCTGCCGGGACTGAAGATCACGCAGCTGCTGGGTGGTGTTACGCAGCTCAGCCCGCAGCCTCTGTTCAAGGCTCTCCGGCGCCTGCGCCCATGCGGCCGGGACGGAGACCAGGCCGAACATCAGCGCCAGCACCAGCAACCAGCGCGTGCCCGCCCTATCCTTGTCATTCCGATTCATGACTTGCCTGGTTAGCATTGTTCCCATTTTCCTTCTCCTCGTGCGTCAGAAGCGGGCATTCAATTCGATCTGTAACACATCGATGGCCAGCGGCGGACCGTATACTTCATCCGTACTCAGCCAGCGTCCCTGGGCGAAAACCCCATCGGTGAAGGCGTAGGCGCCACCCAGGTAGTAGCCCTTGGCGTTGGTGCCACCGAGGTGAAAGTCGGAATCGTTAAAGGCGTCCGGCAATGCGTCCGGCTTAATGTGTTTATAGCCGGCGAATACCTTCCAGTCGCCGACGCGCTCGAGATCCAGGGAGGGGCCAAAGGCAGCGTGTACCATCCAGGCATCGCGGCCGCTTTTTAGCTCGCCGTTCTGGTCGAAGTTATTGATCACTTGACCTTCCGCGTTGCGGAACATCTCTTCCTCGCTGTAGCCATTGTTATAGACATAGTTGCCGGCGAGGCGCAGCTTGTAGCCGCCGATAAAAGGGGTGTCCCAGCGCAGATTGAGGTCGAACAATTCGAACTCAGAGGCCAGGCCGACCAGTTGCGGCATGGCGGTACCGGCTTCGTCAGCCGGGTTGAGAACGATGTCACGCAGTAGGAAAAGGGTGTTACCTTTTTGCATGAAGGCCGGTGCCGAGTCATCCGTGTCGCAGGTGTTGTCGCCGTAATAGAGCACGCACTCCGAGGATCGCTCACCACGGAGGTTGTGGAAGTCGTAGTAGGACAGCGCCACCAGGAAACGGTTATCCTCATTAAAACGCCAGTCGGCGCCGATCTGCGTACCCAGCAGCCACTTGTCATCGCTGCCTTTCTTATCAAACTCCCGCGACGGGAAATCGTCCGATGTGTAGGAAAGAGGGAACGCACCCAGGGTGCCGAAGAAAGCGCCGTTTTCGCTGAATGTAACGTCGCCCCAGCTCGCGGACACGCCATCGAAGTTCAGATCGCCGTCGTACAGCAGATCCGACGAGACAAACGGGTTCTCGGCGCGGCCGGCGGTGAAGCTCCACGCCCCCGGCGCCCAGGTGATTCGCGCCCGATCCAGCCAGATATCTTTCTTACTGAGGCCGCCGCCCAGGGTCTGGTTGGTGGATACCGGGCTGTCGCTACTGCCGGTGGCGATGCGCAGGCCCGCGCTCCAGGTGTCGGTCAGCGCCGCTTGCAAACCGAAACGGGCACGCACACGCAGCCGGTTCTCCCGAGACTCTCGCGTGTTCAGTAGCGGTGGCTGTGTCAGCCCCCGCAAGTCATAGTTCTCATCATTGAACTCGTTGAAGTCGAAAATTTCGACGCTGTTGTCTCCGGAGTAAAAGCGGGATTCATTCCGCACGCGCACATCACCGAAGAGCGTGATCCGTGAGGCCCAGTCAGGCAAGGTATTGGGCGCCGCCCAGTTTTCCTCCTTGGCCTGGGCCATCACCTCGTCCTTGATCTCGGCGCGGATTTCATCGCGCACCGTCTCCGGGATATAGGGCACCCGCACGTCGCCTTCGCGTACTTCCGGTTCGGCCCGCTGTTCCGCCGCCACCGCCTCCCGGCGAGCCTGCTCCATCAGCGCCTGTGCCTGCTGCGCGGTGATCACGCCCTGCTCGACCAGAAGGCGAATCAGATGGACGGTGGTGTTGGGGGTAGTGTCCGCTTGCGATGGCGTGGCGGTTTGCGCCACGGCGGGGCCGGCCAGCGCCGCCGCGAGGGCCAACGCCAGGGCCCAACGATGAGATTGCCTGTTCATGCTATGTCGCTCCTGAAACGTTCATCTTGTGAGGTTGCCCTGGTCATCCAGGCCGCCGCCCCTGCAGCGACATACGCACCGGCAGGGTGAGAGACTCCGGGGGCGGTTGATCCAATGGTTGAATGGCGCGCAAGGCGGCGATTACTTTTTCGTCCACGTCTTCATCGCCGCTCGATTCGAGCAGCTGTACCCGAGTCACCTGTCCATTACGGTCGAGCCACAGATTGACCTCGACCCGGTAACTCAGATTGCGGATGCTCCGGTTCTCGCGAAGCGCCTTCTGAAACGCGTAAGAGAGGTACTGGCCATAGGTGGCGTTCCCCACGCCGGCACCAGAACCGCCCATACCACCGCCGCCGCCGGCGGCAATGTTGAAGGCGTCGGTTCCGGCCTGCGCCTCGCCATCGATCTGCATGGCCTCGGAGAGATCCTCCGCCGGCGACGGCGGCTCATCCGGGGTCGGCTCTTCCACCGGCGTAGGCTCTGGTTCCGGCTCCGGTTCCACCGCTTCCTCGGGCTCCGGCTCCGGTTCGGGTTCCGGTGTCTCCTCGGGCGGCGGCGGTGGCGGCAGCGGAATGATCATCTCCTGCTTCGCGACCTGGCGACGCACTCCGGCGGTGTCGTTGGCCCACAGCCAGACCAACCAGCTCAGCACGGCCAACCCGATTAGAGCGGCGACGACCCACACGGAGCGTGGGATCGGGGTTGGCGGTCGCCGCTCGGAACGGCCCGGGCGCGGCCCGTGCCCTCCGGCTTTTCCACGGCGCTTCCATTTCGATGATTCGGTTGGCATCTCGGCTAGGGTCCGTGCAGTCAGTTCTTGGGCTTTCCGGTAACCAGCCCGACCTGGGCCAGTTCAAGGCGACGCAGAATATCCAGCACCTCCACCACCTTCTGGTACTGCACCGCGGCGTCGCCGCGCAGGACCACGGGGAAATCCGGATTGGTGGCTTTCTCGGTGCGCAATCGGTCTTCCAGTTCCTGCAGCGTGACCGGGTAAGCATCGAGAAAGACCTGCCCGTCGTTGTTGACCGAAACCGCCTTGGTCTTGGGTTCCGACAACGAGACGGAAGCGCTCGCCTTGGGCAAATCCACCTGGATGCCCGCCACCTGCGCGGTGGCGGTAAGAATGAACATCACCAGCACCACCATCAGCACGTCCACCAGCGGGGTGATGTTGATGCCGTCCACCGGGCCGTCCATTTCTTCGTCGTCCATCGAGGCTTTTACGGAAGCCATGTCGCTCTCCTTATGCGGTTACATCACGAGGGGCGGTTCGATTCTGGCCATCACCGGCGACAGGCGCCGGCGCCGTGCCGCCACCGCGCTGCTCGGCCAGACGGGTGACGAACTCATCGAGAAACACGCGCATATCGGAACTGATATCGCGGTTGCGCCCGTTCAGCCGGTTGTAGGCGAACAGCGCGGGAATGGCGACGAACAGGCCGGCGGCGGTGGCGAGCAAAGCGGCCGCCATACCCGGCGCCACCGCGTTGATATTGACGTTGCCGGCCATGGCGGTGCCCAGGAACACAACCATGATACCCATTACGGTGCCCAGCAGACCGATGTACGGACCGCCGGCTATGGCGTTCGACAGCACACCCAGCCGATGTCCCAGCGTGCGGTTCTCCTGGGTCCGCACCGCGTCCATGGACGCGCGGATCGCCTCCAGGGTTTCCGACGAAATACGGTCGGTGTCCGCGCCTTGCTCACGCCGGACTCGCAGTTCGTGCACCGCCACCTGGTAGAGCCGCCACAGCGATGAATAGTGCAGCCGTTCACCCAGCGAGCGATCGTCGGCAAGTTGTTCCAGACGGGTGCCGACACCGGAGAAGGCCTCACGGAATTCGCTGTTGGCTTCGTCCACCCGACGCGTATGGCGGAACTTCTGGAACATCACCACCCAGGTCTGGACCATCATCACCATCAAGACGGCGATGATCACCCAGGCGTCGATGGGCACCGCGCTGAGCAGGAAACCGAGCGCGCCAAAGCCGAACCCGGATTGCTCTTCGTCGACACCAAACTCCAGCAAGCGGGATTCGCCGCCTTGGGACTGCACGCTGGCCTTCAGAAACGCCGCGGACCTGGCGACCCGGGAGAGACGTACTTCATCCATGGCGCCGCTAAAGCCGGCGGCAACCGGCGTGGCGCTTGCGTCATTCGCGGCCGCCTCCTCATCCGCCGGTGTGGTGGCCGCTTCCTCTTCATCCGTGCCGGCCACGGCCGCCACGCCGTAGCCCGGCACATCGCCGCCAAGGGCGGCCGGCGTATTGAACGCCGGCAATGCACCATCGAGGGAGGATATCGGCTGTCCATTCAAATAGAGGGTGATCTGGCGTCCGTCGGCGGTCACCGCTAAGTGCTGCCATTGGTCCGCGGTCAACGGCTGTGCCTGGCCACTGCGCTGCCCGTTTACCTCCACGAAAGGCAGCCCGTTTTCCAGGCCGATCAGCAGCGAATTACCGGCGTCCCGGCGGGCGTAGAGGAGCTGCTCGCCGGTGGACTGTGGTGTGCGTACCCAGGCGCTGAAGGTGAACTGGCCGGACTCCGGGATCGAAAGCGACGGCGACGCCGGCAGCAGCAAGGGCTCGCCGCTGAATTGCGCCGCCTGTGCGATCACACCCGATGTCGTTCCAGGCACCGCGTTTTGCGTGTCGTTGGCGTAAGCGGTGGCGTCATCGACGGTGGCCCCCGGGGCACTGTCAAAATGGTAGACGGCGGCGTAATCCGCATCGAAGATCTGGCTGCTGTCCAGGGCCGGCGCGTCAGGATTGCCGTAGTACATCCAGATATCCTGGCGCGCGCCGCCCTGCATCTCGGGCACGTCCACCCAGATATAGGCGACGCCCAGCAGAGAATCGAAACTCTCAATGCGATGGTTGAAGACGGTTTCGTCGTCCGCCGCCACGAAGCGCAGATCCGTGCCGTTCGCTTTCACACCGTCGAAACTGAAGTTGCCGGTATGCAGACGCACCAGCAAGGGAATGCGCCCCACCTGATCGGTGATGGCCGCACCCTGTTGTGTGGTGTCCAGGGATATCTGCTTGCGGTAGCTCCAATCTTCTTGCCACCAGGCATGGGCCAGGGTCGGCAAGAGCGTCCCCAGGCAGGATAAAAGAAAGACGAGTAAGCGTTGTCGCATGGTCAGGCACTCCGAAGAACTGGCTGTGTTAGGTGTTATTCAAAATCCGGCGGTCACACTAAAGTGGACTCTGGGGTCGTATCGCTCGGTATCGGCGCCGTCGGTAAGCGGATAACCGAAATCCACGGAACCACTGAGGCTGTCGCCGATCTCGGCGCGTGCGCCGATACCGACGCTGGCGAGATCAAAGGTGTCATCCTGGTCCGGCAATGGGTCCTGGAGTTGCAGCTGGGCACCTTCCGCGAGGACGTGGAAACGAAACATCGACCAGGGATTGCCGAACCACTCCGCCAGCGACGGCGTGCGCAATTCGAAACTGGCCAGATAACCGTCATCCGCGGCCTGCTCGGCGGCCAGATAGCCGCGTACCGAACCGCTGCCGCCCACCGCGAACTGCTCGTTGGAAACCAGCGGGCCGGAAGCCAGCTGGGTACCGAGCTTGGTGGCCAGAATCCATTCACTGAGCTGCCACTCGCTGCCGGCGTCCACTTTCAATACCGCAAAGTCGGGACTGGCCTGGTAGCGCTTGTAATCAAACTCCTCCCAGCCGCTGCCGTTGGAGGGGAACTCATCGGCGGCGGTGATCACGCTGACGTTGAGATACCCCTGTGTTTCCTCGGTGTAGAAGTAACCGTTGTAGGCAAAGGTGAATGGCGCGTATTGCAACGGCACCTGGTCTTCGGACTGACCGAACACCAGCGCTTCCTCGAAATCCTTGAAGTCGATGCCCGCCGAAAACGAATGCCCCCAGTTGCCGTCGAACGGCAGGCTGTACACGGCGGCCACGCCGTACGAATCGCCGCGACCCAGTACATTGGTGCCGCCCACGGTGGCGACGTCACTGTCGGAGGTATAGCCGGAAAAGCGTGCCGACCAGCGCTTGCTCAGCGGTGCTTCGTAGCTGAAGGACCAGACCTCGGCGTTGTCGGTATCCTGAGGCGCGGTAAAGAAAGTGAGCGAGGCGCTGTGGCCTTTTTGCCAGAGATTGGCGTGGCTGAGCGTGGCCACCGTGCGTAGCTTCTCGGTGTCGGCACTATAGTCATTGTTCAACGTCAGGCTGGCGCTCCAGGGGCGCTCGTCTTCAACGGCCAGATCCACATCCATGGTGCCGGGGATACGCCCCTCCTTGACCAGCGGCATGACCTGCCGCTTACCGGTACGGTTAACCTCGGTGAGCTCCTCTTGAACCAGATCGAAATTGGGGACCCTGCCGCTGGTCAGCGCGGGCACCTGGTTTCGAATTTCGAGAGGGGATTGATATTCAGCGCCGACCACCCGCACCCGACCGACTTTCACTTCCACGACCTCAAGGTAAACCACGCCGCCGCTGACCTTCTGCTCGGGCAGCTCCACATATACCGATTGATAGCCGGAGTCCTGGTACACCGCCTGCAAGGCCCGTTGCGCCTCTCGTATGTCGTCCAGCGTTTTATCCGGCCCCAGATAGGGATAAACCGCGCGCTCGATATCGCGTGCCTGCAGCACGGTATTACCACGCACGATGTACTCATTAATGGTCACCGTTGTCGTGACAGGCGTCCCGGCGGCATCCGGTTCAGCACTCTGCTGCGCCCATGCCAGCGGACTGATTAATAGAAGTCCGCTGAAACACATCCCCGTCATGGAACGACACCGTCCAGTCTTTCGTTTCTTGTAAAGCATGGATTCAAAACTCGGCATTGATGCACCGGGTCGTGGCACCACCACCGTAGTGGTGTCCCCGTAAGCCGCTGCCACAACCAACAACTCACCGGCCCATCCGGCCAGTGATCCAGTTAACACTCTCTAGATGACTGGAACCCACCACGACCGAACCTTTGTCATTGAAAATTCATGAAACGAAGCAAAAAAAGCCGCTGGTCCGGGGACATTGCGGACAGCGGCTAACTGATTGCTGACCACCGCGGCTTTCAGCGACAGCCGAGGAGTGCTCCGGTCAACACCAGGGAAGAGTGTTCGATACCTCTCAAACCGAAACAGTGTCATTAAAAATTCATCAGGGTTGCGTGCTTACGCCTTGTACGGCGCAGTGATCCGCACCAAGGTGAGCCTTCATTTCCCGTCCCGGAACGACCCCATGACAGCCGAATCCACCCCGTGGTGCTCCATGCCGGCGTTTGCCGTGCTCACCCTGGCGTTAATCGCCGGCCCACCCACCCGGGCGGACAACAACCAGGACGCACCCAGCTGTGTGACTGTCGAAATCGACGGCCACAAGGCGCTGCCCTACGACTGTTATCAGCGGAAGATGGCGCCGTCGTCCGTCCCGGAACGCGGCACGCCCGCGATGCACTCCGCCACCGTCGCCGGGCAGGCGCCCAACCGCCTAGGCCTGTTCAACCTGTCCACTTTGCGCAATCGGATGGGCAATACCCTCGGGCAAGGCGTACGGCCGCAACGGCCGCCCGCGCCGCCACCGCTACCCTGACCGTCCAGCCACCCGGCCATGCACAATGATGGCGCGGACGCCCCATGAAGACGCATCTCATACCTTTCCCGACTCACCTCGCCGTTCGCCGGGAAACAGAAAAACCTATTTTTAAACAATAGCTTAGCCCCGCGCTCCCCACGCTGGCACCCGCCTTGCACTGGTCGGCATACCCACTGGTATACAACGAGGTATGCGATCGTGCTTGGCTGGACCATCGATCAATGGCGCGCCGCCTACCGGAAGAAGAACGTCACTCCGGTATCGGCCATGAAAGCTCTTTCCGCTCAGCTGCAGGACAGCGAGCGGGCCCTGTGGATCCACCTGCTGGACGAGTCCAGCCTGCTGGCCCAGGCGGAGCGCCTCAGTGATCCCAGCCTGCCGCTCTACGGCGTGCCGTTCGCGGTCAAGGACAACATCGACGTGGGCAGCCTGCCCACCACCGCCGCCTGCCCCGCCTACACCTACACCGCCAAGGAAACCGCGCCGGCGGTGCAGGCGCTGCTTGACGCCGGCGCCATTCTGGTCGGCAAGACCAACCTGGATCAGTTGGCCACCGGCCTGGTGGGAGTGCGCTCGCCCTACGGCGAAGTGCCCAACCCCTTTAACCCGGACTATATCTCCGGCGGTTCCAGCGCCGGCTCGGCGGCGGTGGTCTCCCTGGGCCTGGTGCCGTTCGCCCTGGGCACCGACACCGCCGGCTCCGGCCGGGTGCCGGCGGCGTTCACCAACACCGTGGGCCTCAAGCCCACCAAGGGCAGCATGAGCACCCGTGGCGTGGTGCCCGCCTGCCGCACCCTGGACTGCATCAGCGTGTTCGCGCTCAGCGTCGAGGACGCGCAAAGCGTCTACGACCTGTTCCGCGGCTATGACGAACTGGACGGCTTCGCCCGCCCGGCGCCGCAACCGCTGCCCGCCGCCCTGCCGGAGCGGCCGCGCCTGGGCATTCCCAAGGACACGCCCTGGTTCGGCGATCAGCGCGCCGCCGCCGCCTGGCAGCGTCACCTGGAAGAGCTGGCGGAAATCGCCGAGCTGATTCCGCTGGATACCGGCGTGCTGCGCGAAACCGCCGAGCTGCTCTACCAGGGCCCCTGGGTCGCCGAACGCTATACGGTGGCCGAGCCGTTGCTTGAAAAAGACGCGCTGCTGCCGGTGATCCGCGATGTGATTCTGCCCGCCAGGGACATGAGCGCCGCCGACGGCTTCCGCGCCCAGTACCGGCTGGCCGACCTGCGCCGCGAGGCGGATCAGCTGATGGCCAAGGTGGACGCGCTGGTGGTGCCCTCCACGCCGGGCATCCATACCCGCGCGGCGGTGGCCGAGGAGCCGGTCAAGCTCAACAGCCAGCTCGGCACCTGGACCAACTTCGTCAACCTGCTGGATATGTGCGCGCTGGCCCTGCCCGGCGGCTTCCGCGACGACGGCCTGCCGGTGGGCATCACCCTGATCGGCGGCGCCTGGCAGGACGGCGCCCTGGCCGAGTTCGGCCGCCGCTGGCAACGCCACCGTCCCTGGAAGGCCGGCGCCACCGACAACGCCCTGCCCGCGCCGGCGGAGCCGGAAGCCGGCAGCGACGACGGCATGGTCACCGTGGCGGTGGTGGGCGCCCACCTCACCGGCATGCCGCTCAATCACCAGCTCACCGACCGGGGCGCCGTGCTGCTGGAAAGCACCCGCACCGCGCCCTGCTACCGGCTCTACGCCCTGGCCAACACCACGCCGCCCAAGCCCGGGCTGATCAAGGGCGCCGACGGCGCCGCCATCGAAATCGAACTGTGGAAGCTGCCGGTCAGCGAATTCGGCAGCTTCGTGGCGCTGATCCCGGCACCGCTGGGCATCGGCACGCTGGAAACCGAAGACGGCCGTCAGGTGAAGGGCTTCATCTGCGAAGGCTGGGCCATCGACGACGCCACCGACATAACCGCCCTTGGGGGGTGGAGGCACTACATAAGAGGTTTGAGCAATGCATGAAAAAGGGCTGAGCAAAGTTCTGATCGCCAACCGGGGGGAGATCGCGGTACGCATCTGCCGCACGCTCAAACAGATGGGCATCGCCTCGGTGGCGGTGTACTCCGACGCGGACCGCAACAGCCAGCACGTCAGCGCCGCCGACGAAGCGGTGGCGCTGGGCGGCCAGACCGCCGCCGAGAGTTACCTGCGCGGCGAGCTGATTCTGCAGGCCGCCAGGGACACCGGCGCCCAGGGCATCATCCCCGGCTACGGCTTTCTGTCCGAGAACGCGGACTTCGCCGAAGCCTGCGCGGAAGCCGGCATCCGGTTCATCGGCCCGACCCCGGATCAGCTGCGCCGCTTCGGCCTCAAACACGAAGCGCGCGCCCTGGCGGAAGCCGCCGGCGTGCCGCTGGCGCCGGGCACCGGTCTGCTGCAAAGCCTGGACGAAGCAAAAAGCGCCGCCGCCGAGATCGGTTACCCGATCATGCTGAAAAGCACCGCCGGCGGCGGCGGCATCGGCCTGAGCCGCTGCAACGACGAACAGGAACTGGTGGACGCGTTCGAATCAGTGAAGCGCATGGGGGAAAACTTTTTCTCCGACAGCGGCGTCTTCATCGAACGCTTCGTGGCCCGCGCCCGCCATGTGGAAGTGCAGATCTTCGGCGACGGTAACGGCAAGGTGCTGGCCCTGGGCGAGCGCGAATGCTCCCTGCAGCGCCGCAACCAGAAGGTGGTGGAGGAAACCCCGGCCCCCAACCTGCCCCAGGCCACCCGGGAAAAACTGCACGCCAGCGCCGTGCGCCTGGGCGAGTCGGTGAACTACCAGTCCGCCGGCACCGTGGAATACATCTACGACGACGAGCGCGACGAATTCTATTTCCTGGAAGTGAACACCCGCCTGCAGGTGGAGCACGGCGTCACCGAAGCGGTGTTCGGCGTCGACCTGGTGGAGTGGATGGTGATGCTGGCCGGCGGCGAACAACCGCCGCTGGACGCGGACTACCGGAGCCGTGGCCACGCCATGGAAGTGCGCATCTACGCCGAGGACGCGCTCAAGGATTTCCAGCCCAGTCCCGGCGAGCTCACCGAGGTGTCGTTCCCGGACGACATTCGCCTGGACGGCTGGGTGGACACCGGCACCCAGGTGAGCCCGCACTACGACCCGATGCTCGCCAAGGTGATCGTGCACGGCGACGACCGCCCGGCGGCGCTGAAGAAAATGCAGGACGCCCTGGCCGCCACGCGCCTGTCCGGCATCGCCACCAACCTGGATTATCTGCGCCGCATTCTGATTGATCCGAACGTGGTGGCAGGCAAGGTCTCCACCCGCTACCTGGAAAGCTTCCAGTACACCCCCACCGCCTTCGAAGTGGTGGAGCCGGGCACCTACACCACGGTGCAGGATTACCCCGGCCGCGCCGGCTACTGGGACATCGGCGTGCCGCCCTCCGGGCCCATGGACGACTACGCCTTCCGGCTCGGCAACCGTATCGTCGGCAACCACGCCAGCGCCGCCGGCCTGGAAACCACGCTGGTGGGCCCGTCGCTGAAATTCCACAGCGACACCGTGGTGGCGCTCACCGGCGCCGCCTGCGACGCCACCCTGGACGGCGAGCCGGTACCCATGTGGCGGCCGGTGCCGGTGAAAGCCGGCCAGACACTGGCCACCGGCAAGGCGTCCAGCGGCTGCCGCACCTATATCGCCGTGCGCAACGGCATCGACGTGCCCGATTACCTGGGCAGCAAGGCCACCTTCGTACTCGGCCAGTTCGGCGGCCACGGTGGCCGCACCCTGCGCAAGGGCGACGTGCTGTCGATCTGCCAGCCGCGGCTGGCCGGCTGCCCGACGCCGGCGCCGGAGCATGAGCCGGCACCGATGCCGGAAGCGATGATTCCGGACTACCCACAACAGTGGGAGATCAAAGTGCTGTACGGCCCCCACGGGGCGCCGGACTTCTTCACCGAAGAGGCCATCGAGCAGTTCTTCGAAGCGGACTGGCAGGTGCACTACAACTCCAACCGCCTGGGCATCCGCCTGGTGGGCCCCAAGCCGAGCTGGGCGCGCACCGACGGCGGCGAAGCCGGGCTGCACCCGTCCAACCTGCACGACAACGAATACGCCATCGGCTCGATCAACTTCACCGGCGACTTCCCGGTAATTCTCACCAAGGACGGCCCCAGCCTGGGCGGCTTCGTCTGCCCGGTGACCATCGCCAAGGCGGAGCTTTGGAAAGTGGGCCAGCTCAAGCCCGGCGACAGCATCCGCTTCACGCCCGTCGCCTTCGCCGAGGCCCTGGCGCTGGAACAGGCCCAGGACGCGGCTATCGAAAAGCTGGCGCCGGTGCCGGTGGTGTCGCCGGATATCCACGACGCGACCGATCCGGCGTTCACCTCCGCCACCATGGTCGCCGAGCTGGACGCGGCCGGCCATGTGCCGCGCATCACCTACCGCCAGGCCGGCGACAAATACATCCTCATCGAATACGGCGACAACGTGCTGGATCTGGCCCTGCGGCTGCGCGTGCACGCACTGATGGAAAACCTCAAGGCCGCGCCGGTGCCCGGCATCCTGGAGCTGTCCCCCGGCGTACGCAGCCTGCAGGTGCACTACGACTCGCGGCTGATCGACCAGGCCAGCCTGGTGAAGGCGCTGCTGGAGCGGGAGAAGGCGATCGGCTCCGTGGACGATATGGAAGTGCGCTCCCGGGTGCTGCACCTGCCGCTGGCCTTCGAGGACAGCGCCACCCTGGACGCGGTGCAGCGCTACCAGGAGACCATCCGCTCGGACGCGCCCTGGCTGCCCAACAACGTGGAATTCATCCGCCGCATCAACGGCCTGGACAGCACCGAGCAGGTCAAGGACATCGTCTTCAAAGCCAGCTACATGGTGCTGGGCCTGGGCGACGTCTACCTGGGCGCGCCCTGCGCCGTGCCGGTGGACCCGCGCCACCGTCTGATGACCTCCAAGTACAACCCGGCGCGCACCTACACCGCCGAGGGCACGGTGGGCATCGGCGGCTTCTATATGTGCATCTACGGTATGGACTCGCCGGGCGGCTACCAGCTGATCGGCCGCACCCTGCCGATCTGGAACAAGCATCTTAAAAACCGCCAGTTCCAGCCCGGCGAGCCCTGGCTGCTGCGCTTCTTCGACCAGGTGCGCTACTACCCGGTGAGCGAAGCGGAACTGGCGGGCATGCGCGACGCCTTCCGCGAGGGGCGCCTGGAAGTGGAGATCACCGAGGAAACCTTCAACCTGGCCGAGCACCGCCGCTTCCTGGAAAGCATTGAGCCGGAAATGGAAGCCTTCCGCGAGCACCAGCAGGCGGCCTACCGGGAAGAAGTCACCCGCTGGCAGAACGAAGACGAACAGATCGAATCCGCGCTGATGGGCAGCAAAGCCGACATCGGCGAGGTGGACGGCCATCTGGTCAGCGCCGAAATCAGCGGCAACGTCTGGAAGCTGCTGGTGGAAGAAGGCGCCAGCGTGGAAGCCGGCCAGACTCTGGTGATCGTGGAAGCCATGAAGATGGAATTCGAGATCACCGCCAGCGTCGCCGGCACCGTCACCGGGCTGCACTGCAAACCCGGCACCGTGATCAACGCCGGCGACCCGGTGGTGGTGATCGACACGGAGAGCGCGGCATGAAGATCGGGCTCAAGAGCGGCCGTGGCGAGAACCTGGCCGAGCGCATCTACCGGCAATTGAAGAAAGACATTTTCGATTTCCGGCTGCTGCCCGGCGACCGTTTCAGTGAAAACGAAATCGCCGAGCGCATGGGCGCCTCGCGCACCCCGGTCCGCGAAGCCCTGTTCCGCCTGGAGCGCGAGACCTATGTGCAGGTGCTGCAGCGCAGCGGCTGGCAGGTGAAACCGTTCGACTTCGATTACTTCGAAGAGCTCTACGACGTGCGCACCGTGCTGGAGTGCGCGGCGGTGCGGCGGCTCTGCGATCTGCAGCAGCCGGAAATCCTGCTCGAAGATCTGATGCGCATCTGGCGGGTACCGCCCGCCGAACGGCTGCGCGACGTGAGCACCCTGTCCGGGCTGGACGAGCGCTTCCACGAAACCCTGGTGGAGGCCGCCGGCAACACCGAGATGGCGCGCATCCACCACGACCTTACCGAACGGCTGCGCATTATCCGCCGCCTGGATTTCACCAAGCCGCCGCGCGTCGACGCCACCTACGACGAGCACGGCCGCATTCTCGACGCCATTGCCCATCACCGCACCGAACAGGCGCTGATGATGCTCAAAGCGCATATCGAGACCAGCCGCAACGAAGTCAGAAAAATCACGTTGCACATGCTGCACGAAGCGCGCGCCAAAGGCCGCGAGCCCGAAGCGGCCAATAACAATTTCCAGTGAGACCTAACCATTTACGGATCGGAAAAGAGAAAGGGGAACACCATGAAGACCAAAAATTTCAGTCTTAAACGTCTGGCACAGGCGGGCATCGCCGCCGGCGCCATCTCCTACAGCGGCCTGGTGATGGCCGCCGACACCATCAAGGTGGGGGTGCTGCACTCCCTGTCCGGCACCATGGCGATCAGTGAATCCACACTGAAAGACACGGTGCTGATGATGATCGAAAAGCAGAACGAAAAAGGCGGTGTCATGGGCAAGAAGCTGGAGCCGGTGGTGGTGGACCCCGCCTCCGACTGGCCGCTGTTCGCGGAGAAAGCCCGCCAACTGATCACCCAGGACAAGGTCGACGTGATCTTCGGCTGCTGGACCTCGGTGTCCCGTAAGTCCGTGCTGCCGGTGGTGGAAGAACTCAACGGCCTGCTGTTCTACCCGGTGCAGTACGAGGGTGAGGAATCCTCCAAGAACGTCTTCTACACCGGCGCCGCGCCCAACCAGCAGGCGATCCCGGCGGTGGACTACCTGCTCGACGACCTGGGCATTGAGCGCTTCGTGCTCGCCGGCACCGACTATGTGTACCCGCGCACCACCAACAAGATCCTCGAGGCCTACCTGCAGTCCAAGGGCATCGCCGAGGACGACATCATGATCAACTACACCCCGTTCGGTCATTCCGACTGGCAGTCGATCGTATCGCGCATCAAGGAATTCGGCAGCGAAGGCAAGAAAACCGCCGTGGTCTCCACCATCAACGGCGACGCCAACGTGCCCTTCTACAAAGAGCTCTCCAACCAGGGCATGGACGCGTCCGACATTCCGGTGATCGCCTTCTCCGTGGGCGAGCAGGAACTGTCCGGCATCAACACCGGCCCGCTGGTCGGCCACCTGGCCGCCTGGAACTACTTCCAGAGCGTCTATACCCCGGAGAACAACCAGTTCATCGATCAATGGCACGACTACATCGGCGATGACGACCGCGTCACCAACGATCCCATGGAAGCCACCTACATCGGCTTCAACATGTGGGTGAAAGCGGTGGAGAAAGCCAAGTCCACCGACACGGACAAAGTGGCCAAGGCGATGATCGGCGTGGAAACCCCCAACCTCACCGGCGGCACCGCGGTGATGAACAAGAACCACCACCTCTCCAAGCCGGTGCTGATCGGTGAAATCCAGGACAACGGCCAGTTCGCGGTGGTCTCACAGACCGAAGGCGTGGTGCCCGGCGACGCCTGGTCCGACTATCTGCCCGACTCCAAGAACCTGATCGCCGACTGGACCGACCCGGTCAACTGCGGCAACTACAACACCAAGACCAAAACCTGCGGCGGCCAGACCGCCAAGTAAGCAGCAGCGGGTGATGCCCGCCCGGCGGGCCGGTGCGCCGGCCCGCCTTTATCTCCGCGAAGGCCAGGACCAAACCGAGGGACCACCATGCCAAGGGTTCTACTACTCATTTTTATGCTGCTCGGCGCGAGCGGTACGGCGGTGGCGCAAACCAGCGCCGCGCCGGCCGATGACGCCGGGCAGACCACGATGGCTTCGCCCGACGGCGAAGACCGCCCATCGGAGTCGGTGGCGCCCGGCGTTTCCAAGGAGGAAGCGCTGCGAACGTCATTGGCCAAATTCAAGAGCCGCAATTTCGATGTCAAAGCCAAAGCCATTGAGACCATCGCCCGCTCCGGCCACGAGCGCGGCGAAGCGCTGCTGCAGGCCCTGCTCGACCGCGAGCTGCTGCACGACCTGGCCGGCGACCGCATCGTGCTGGGCGAACAGAGCGAACAGGGCTGGGCCCTGCGCGACCCGATCAGCGAAGAGGACGTGGGCAGCGCCGAGGCGCGTGCCGCGCGCCCGGTGATCATCAACAACCGGCTGCGCCAGCAAATCCGCGACCTGAAATCGGTCACCGCGCTGGCCAACCCCAATCCGCTCGCGCGCCGGGAAGCGGCCCAGCGCCTGGTCGGCAACACCGACCCGGTGGTGCTGGACGCGCTGCGCCTGCGCCAGGCTGAAGAGGCCAACCCGCTGGTCAAGGGCGTCATCGACACGGCCCTGAACATCGCCGTGCTGCGCGACCCGGCCAGCCAGCTCAACGAGCGCCTGAACGCCATCGACGCGGTCGCCGGCAGCCTGGAGCCGGCGGTGCGCAACGTGCTGCGCGACCGCCTGGCGCAGAGCGGCGCCGCCGCCGAACGCAACGCCGCCGACCGCGCGCTGAAGAAAATCGACCTGCGCACCGAGCGCTACGAAACCGCCGACACCCTTTTCTTCGGCCTGAGCCTGGGCTCGGTGCTGCTGCTGGCCGCCATCGGCCTGGCCATCACCTTCGGCGTCATGGGTGTGATCAACATGGCCCACGGCGAGCTGATCATGCTGGGCGCCTACACCACCTTCGTGGTGCAACAGATTTTTCCCGACGGCCACGAGTGGTCGCTGCTGGTGGCGCTGCCCGCCGCCTTCCTGGTGTCCGCCCTCGTCGGCATCGTCATCGAACGCGGCGTGATCCGCTTTCTCTACGGCCGCCCGCTGGAAACCCTGCTCGCCACCTTCGGCGTCAGCCTGATTCTGCAGCAGGCGGTGCGGGTGATTTTCTCGCCGCTCAACCGCAGCGTGGTCACCCCGGAATGGATGAGCGGCGCGCTGCAGATCAACCCGATCTTCTCGCTCACCTATAACCGGCTCTACATCATCGTGTTCGCGCTGATCGTGTTCTTCGCCCTGCAACTGGTACTGAAGAAAACGCGCCTGGGTCTGCAGGTGCGCGCGGTCAGCCAGAACCGTGGCACCGCCCGCGCCATGGGCATCCGCAGCGAACGGGTCAACGCCCTCACCTTCGGCCTCGGCTCCGGCATCGCCGGTATCGCCGGGGTGGCGCTGGCGCAGCTCACCAACGTGGGCCCTAACCTGGGCCAGTCCTACATCATCGACTCCTTCATGGTGGTGGTGTTCGGTGGCGTCGGGAACCTGTGGGGCACGCTCACCGCCGCCTTCAGCCTGGGCATCGCCAACAAGATCATCGAGCCCATGGCCGGCGCCGTGCTGGCGAAGATCATGGTGCTGGTGTTCATCATCCTGTTCATTCAACGCAAACCGCGCGGGCTGTTTCCGCAGCGCGGTCGGGCCGCGGAGGAATAATGCGACATTCGGATCTCACCACCGCGCTCACCGACCGCACCGCCAAGACCTTCCTGGGCATTCTGTTCGGGGCGGTGCTCATCGTCGCCCTGCTCAACCTGCTGGTGCCGGCGGAATCCGGTCTGCATGTGAGCAGCTATACCGTCAGCCTGCTGGGCAAGTACCTGTGCTACGCCCTGCTGGCCCTGGCGCTGGACCTGGTGTGGGGCTACTGCGGCATCCTCAGCCTCGGCCACGGCGCCTTCTTCGCCCTGGGCGGCTACGCCATGGGCATGTACCTGATGCGCCAGATCGGCGACCGGGGTGTCTACGGCCACCCCACGCTGCCGGACTTCATGGTGTTCCTTAACTGGGAGGAGCTGCCCTGGTACTGGCACGGCTTCGACAGCTTCGGCTTCGCCATGCTGATGGTGGCGCTGGTGCCCGGCGTGCTGGCGTTCGTGTTCGGCTGGCTGGCGTTCCGCTCGCGGGTCACCGGCGTCTATCTGTCGATCATCACCCAGGCGCTCACCTACGCGCTGATGCTGGCGTTCTTCCGCAACGAACTGGGCTTCGGCGGCAACAACGGCCTCACCGACTTCAAGGACATCCTCGGCTTCTCGCTGCGCGAGGACAGCACCCGGGTGGCGCTGCTGGTCGCCTCGGCGGTGGCCCTGGGCGGCGCCTTCGTGCTCAGCCGCTGGATCACCGGCACCCGCCTGGGCCGCACCGTGATGGCGGTGCGCGACGCGGAATCACGCGCCCGCTTCCTGGGCTACCGCACCGAACACTACAAGCTATGGATCTTCACCGTCAGCGCCATACTCGCCGGCATCGCCGGGGCGCTCTATGTGCCCCAGGTGGGCATCATCAACCCCGGCGAATTCTCGCCGCTGAACTCCATCGAGCTGGTGGTGTGGGTGGCCGTGGGCGGCCGCGCCACGCTCTACGGCGCGGTTGTCGGCGCCATCCTGGTGAACTACGGCAAGACCGTGTTCACCGGCGTGATGCCGGAAGCCTGGCTGTTCGCACTGGGGGGCCTGTTCGTGGCGGTCACCGTATTCCTGCCCCAGGGGCTGGTGGGCCTGGCCAAGAGCCTGCTCAAACGCAAACGGCAACCCGACGCCACCGATAAGGAGGCCGACCATGAGCCTGCGTGACACCTTCCGCCGCGACCAGGTGTTCGCCCCCCTTAGGCCGGGCACCCGCCCGGTGCGCCCGGGGCAACTGGACACCGGCGGCAAGCACATCCTCTACATGGAAGACATCACCGTCAGCTTCGACGGCTTCAAGGCGCTCAACGACCTGACGCTCTACATCAAGCCCGGAGAA
>ERZ724563.97-NODE-97-length-22648-cov-2.602904_pt1 | contig 22648 bp, 25 predicted proteins | sample MGYA00375857_ERZ724563 | MGnify/ENA primary metagenome ERZ724563 (study PRJEB28725, sample SAMN03264850) | marine sediment metagenome | biome: marine pelagic biome; feature: marine oligotrophic desert; material: marine snow | place: Pacific Ocean:North Pacific...
TTCGACCGGCTGGGTGTGCCGCGTCTGTCCTGATCTCCTGACCTCAACGTCTCGAACCGCCTGGTGCGGACCCGCTTGCCAGGTGGTGTGGGAGGGGCGGAGCCAAAAGGCTCCCCCCTATCCCGATTTCTGGCTTTTCTGGTGTATATTGCGACCAGTTCGTCTTGTTTTGGGTGGGTTATGGATCTTGATGAAGAGGCGATACTAGAGAGTTATCTGGGAGGGAGTAGGAAATTCTCAAAGATTGAAGCGGCTAATTATGATTTTTATCTGTCATTTTTGAGAAAAACACACCCGGAAATATTCGAAAAATAGCTTTCTAGTTTGGCAAGAGAAAATGCAAGCGTGATAGGTATCCCGTTAAGTGGGCCCGTTTTAGATCAGATCGATTTGTCTGGCTCTGATATCGAGCAAGCTAACTTTTCTTGCTCTTCTTTGAGAGATGCGAATCTATCAGGCTGCTTGATTCGCAATGCAAGGTTTCAGAATGCTGACCTTGAAGGCGCGGACCTCTCTAAATGCGACCTTAGAGGCGCTGACTTTCAGAGAGCTAACTTAAAAGGCGCGAACTTTTCGGGCGCTATTTTAGATGGTGCCAATCTAAGGAGGGAGGATCTTTCGGGTAGCTTTTTTTCCGAATCGAGTTTGGTTGGTTGTGACTTTTCTCACAGCCTTATGCGAAACTGTAAAGTAAATGACTCTGTTTTCGATAGAGCATCCTTTTATCGAGCCAGTATAGATGGAATGGAGGGGAGCGGAATTTATGGATGGTCTTGCCATTTCTTTGAAGTGAACTTCTCTTTATCTGTAATTTTCGGTTCGAGCTTCCGGTGCTGTCATTTTAAAGAGGTGGATTTTTCGGAGTCCAGTTTTGTCAGGACAGATTTTTGTGAATCTTTCATGGATGAAGTTAACTTCTCTAAAGTTAAAGCAACTAGCTGTAAGTTTAATGACGTGAATTTAAGAAAGTCCAAGTTTGATGAGTCATATATGACCAACTCTAGCTTCGAAGGAGCTCGTATTGCTTCTGTCTCCTTTGAAGGGGCACAGCTCAAGAGCTGTGATATCGGCGGCGTTGCTTTTTCTGATCAAGAGTTGAATCCCTTTCTGCAGCATGAAATGGTCCGGACGGGTCGGCCATCGATTGATGTTTTCTCCTTAGCGAAAACCGTATCTAGCCAGGCGATTCATCCCTTGGATTTGAATCCCCGGCCAGACTTGATGCGCTTCATGGAGAAATCTGGCATACCTCATGTGGTCGCTATGTATCTGTTGGATTCTATAAGGTCACTCCAGCCTAGTGAGATGGTCAATTTGATGAAATCTACATTTATTAGTTTTGGCGGCCCGGATGAATGGTTCGCTAGAAAGCTGTACGACGATTTGCAGTACAATGGTGTTCCTGTTTTCTTTTTCCCCGAGACGGCGTCTTTTGGAGAGAAGCTTTACTCTATGATGCGCCGTGTTAACGATTATGATCGTATAGTTTTGATATGCTCCGAGAAGTCTCTTAACCGGAAAGGCGTCCAATACGAACTGGAGAAAGTTTTGGAAAGGGAGGCGCGAGAGGGCGGAGATTCGCGTCTAATCCCAATATCGTTAGACTCTTTTTTGTTTGACGAGTGGAAGCCGGATCGGAGCGAGTTAAAAGAAGAAGTTGTTAATAGAGTGGTTGCTGATTTTTCTGATGAGAATAAATATAGTGAGCAGTTTTATCGTCTTTTGAGCGCATTGAAAAGATCGTAATCTTCAAAACGGTAAAGAAATCGGTTAGAATAAGAGCACTGCCTCCGGGTGCGGCAACACCCGAAGGCAGCTAACCACAACAGACTGATACGGAGTCCATCATGGCTGAGCGCAATCATAAGCCACGCGCCCGCGTGGGTAAAAGCGAAACCCGCAAATCCAACCGCGATTTTCCCTACATCCGGCACCTTAAAGTGCATCCCGGGCAATATTACCAATCCTTCGACCCCGTCCGCGTCCACCGCCTCAAGCAACCCAGGCCGCCCGTCCCCTGGGTGCACGTGAAAGGCTATTGGCTTGCGGAAGCCGGCTTTGAGGTCGGCACACCCCTGCAGGTGGAGGTTAGCGAGGGTCGCCTCGTGATTTCCGCTGCCCCGGAGTCCTCCGGCGCCTGACCGCCGCCTGCGCCGCCGTTTTGCCGGGCGGCGGCGAACTGACACAGTATTCGATATATCGTATTCTGATCGGTGTTGAGGCTGGGTGTCCGTGGCACCGACAAGCCTTCATCATCGGAGATCGATATGGACCGCGCCCAAGCGCTAACTTTGCTGCAATCCCATCTGCCGACCTTGACCCGGGAGTTCGGGGTTAAGTCATTGGCGTTGTTCGGCTCGATGGCCCGCGATCAAGCCAGTGACGGGAGTGATGTGGATATTCTGGTGACCTTGGACGGTCCTGCTACGTCGGCCCGCTATTTCGGCCTGCAATTCTATCTTGAAGACCTGCTAGGGAGGTCGGTGGATCTGGTGACGGACAAAGCGCTCCGATCAGAGCTGCGACCCTATGTCGAGAGCGACGCGGTGCATGTCTGAGAACCGTACGCCTCACGTATGGCTGAGTTTAAGAATCATCCGGATATATCTCCCCTCAGAATAAATTATGCTAAAAATTAAACCATCCAAAAGTAGTCGGTGAGGCTGGACTGATGGCTGGCGCTGGATGGATAACTCTCGATAACACGATACCCAATTTGGGTTTGTTGTTACCCATTATGGGTAGGGGAAGGGCGTTGAGGCCCACCAGACTTCCGCTTGAGGAAAGCACCATGATCAAACGCATCTGGCACGGCTGGACCACCCACGCTAATGCCGACCGCTACGAAGCGCTGCTCAAGGAAGAAATCTTTCCCGGCATTGAAGCCAAGCATGTGCCCGGCTATCGCAGTATTCAATTGCTGCGCCGTGAACACGCCGATGAGGTGGAGTTCATAACGCTGATGGAGTTCGATTCCCTGGACGCCATAAAGGCGTTCGTGGGCGAGGACATCACGGCGTCCTACGTGCCGGACAAGGCCCGGGAGGTGCTGGCGCACTGGGACAGTCATGCCCAGCACTATGAGGTGCGCGAGCAGCGCCGGTACTGATTCCAGGAGCTTTCCGTGGCCGATTACCAAGCCTCCATCCGCTGGCAACGTCAGACCGACGAAGCCTTCAGCGATAACCGCTACAGCCGCGCCCACGATTGGTTGTTCGACGGCGGCGTGGTGGTGCCGGCGTCGGCGTCGCCGCACATCGTGCCGTTGCCACATTCCGTGGCGGAGAACGTGGACCCGGAGGAGGCGTTCGTGGCGGCGCTGTCCAGTTGCCACATGTTGGTGTTCCTGGGCATCGCCGCCAAGCGCCGCTACGTGGTGGACAGCTATACCGATCAGGCCGTGGGCACCATGGCGAAGAACGAGCACGGCAAGCTGGCGATTACCCGCGTGGTGCTGCGCCCGGACGCCCGCTTCTCCGGTGAGCGCCAGCCAAGCCGCGCGCAGATCGAGAAGATGCACCACCAGGCTCACAGCGAGTGTTTTATCGCCAATTCCGTGCGCACCGAGGTGGTCACGGAGCTGCCGGCGTAGTCCCATCCCGAAGCCGGATCCCATTCGCTCAGTGCTCTCATCTTGGGACATTTCGGGGTGTGATTGTTCGCCTGATGATAACGCTTTACGTTAATAACGCCATGCGTTATCATTTGCTAATGATCAGTTCGTTCAAATGCCAGGACACGGAAGCGCTGGCGAGCGGCAGGCGCGTCCGACGTTTCGTTGCTATCGAGCGCGTCGCGCTGCGTAAGCTTCGGCAGTTGCAGATTGCCGAGCGGCTGGACGATCTTCGAGTGCCGCCGGGCAATCGCCTGGAAGCCCTGAAAGGAAACCGCAAGGGGCAGCACAGTATCAGAGTGAACGATCAGTTCCGTCTCTGTTTCGGGTGGACCGCCGCCGGGGCTGCGGACGTTGAGATCGTGGACTACCACTAGGAGTGGCATCATGACTCGCATTGCACCCGTGACGCCCGGTGAGCTGCTTCTCGAGGAATTCCTCAAGCCTCTGGGTATCACCAAATATCGCCTTGCTAAAGAGATCGGCGTGCCGGCGCAGCGCATCGGCGATATCGTCGCCGGTAAGCGCGCCATCACTGCGGATACCGATCTGCGCCTGTGTCGTTTCTTCGGCCTGTCCCGTGGCTATTGGCTACGGGCGCAGGTGGAGCACGATACGGAGGTGGCGGAGCGTGAGCTGGCGGAGACGCTGGCGGCTATCCGTCCCTGGAATGAGCGCGAGAGCGCTTAGGCGTTGCCGTTGACTCTTGAAATACCCATTTCGGGGTTCGGAGTGCCCAAACCAGGTATGTTTTTCGTTTGGCGCGGATGAGCCGAATCCGAACTCTAATCGGCTCACACCCTGAGCCGATTACCGGTCAGTCATTCTCGTCATGGCCGTCATCAATGACTGGCAGTTAGGAAAGTGACGGTCAGGGTAGGAGGCGGGAGTGAACGGATCGACTTGGAGGTAGATTGTCTTGGCTTTAAAATAAGACTAAGCTAAGAAAACTAAGTCTTGGAGGTGTTATGGACATCATCAATATGCACGACGCCAAGACGCGGTTGTCCCAGTTGGTGGACAAGGCCGCGAAGGGCGAGCCTTTCATTATCGCCAAGGCCGGCAAGCCGGTGGCGCGGGTGACCGCCGTGGATTCTCCCGAGCCCGGTAAGGTTCGGCGCCTGGGATTTCTCAAGGGGCAGATGCAAGTGCCGGAGGATTTTGATCGCCTCGCTGAAACGGACATTGCCGATTCCTTCGAGGGCTGAATGAATCTGCTATTGGATACGCATTTACTGTTGTGGGCGGCGGGTTCCCCCGAGCGCCTTTCGGCGGAGGCTCGGGCGCTGATCGAGGACCCGCAGAACCGATTGTTCTTCAGCGCGGCGAGCATTTGGGAAGTAACGATCAAAAACGGTTTAGGCAAGCCCGCTTTTCAGGTCGATCCACACCTTTTCCGGCGAGGGCTGGTGGAACACGGTTATGAAGAGCTGCCGATCATCAGCAGCCATACGCTCGCTATTAGCCATCTGCCGCCGATCCACCGCGACCCTTTCGACCGAATCCTGGTGGCCCAGGCTGAGTATGAAGGGATCCTGCTGTTGACCAGTGATGAGATGGTGGCGCGCTATCCTGGGCCGATTAGGCGGGTTTGAAGCTGGGGCCAGCTTATCTTGTCACCGCCAGTCCGAGTCTGTGAAACTGGATGCTCATTGGCATAGCGGCTTTGATCCATGGATTACGATTTCCTCACCACCCTGCGTCGTCAGCACCCGGGCTGGCGGCTGCTGGCCGCCGACCATGGGCCGCTGGTGGCGGCGTTCCTGCACCGTTATTTTATCGAGCCGAACCAGCGGACTTTCGCGGAAGCGGAGCTGGCATCGCGGCTGGAGGATTTTCTGTTCCATTTGCGCGAGCGCTTGGGTGAGGGCGCCTTTCCCAAGCCGGCTGGGCAGTATCTGAACGACTGGGCGGCGGACGAGCGCGGCTGGTTGCGCAAGTATTACCCGCGCGACAGCGACGAGCCCCATTACGATCTGGCGCCGGCCACCGAAAAAGCGGTGCAGTGGCTGGTGTCGTTGCAGGGGCAGCGGTTTATCGGTGCCGAGTCGCGGTTGCTGACTGTGTTCGAGCTGCTGCGCGAGATCACCGAGGGCACCGAGACGGATCCCCGAGCGCGCATTGAAGAGCTGACCCGGCGCAAGCAGGCCATCGAGCGGGAGATCGAGGAGATCAATGCGGGCCGCTTACGGATGATGGACGACACCCGGCTGCGCGAGCGCTTTTTGCAGATGTCGGACACCGCCCGGGGCCTGCTGGCGGATTTCCGGCAGGTGGAGCAGAACTTCCGCGATCTGGATCGCCAGGTGCGCGAAAAAGTGGCGGCCTGGGACGGCGGCAAGGGCGATATGCTGGCGGAGGTGTTCGGGGAGCACGACGCCATCACCGATACAGACCAGGGCCGCACCTTTCGGGCATTCTGGGATTTCCTGATGTCGCCGCGCCGGCAGGAGGAGTTGTCCGCGTTGCTGGAGAAGGTGCTGTCGCTGGACCCGGTACGCGAGCTGGAACCGGACCCGCGCCTGCAGCGGGTACATTACGATTGGCTGGAGGCCGGCGAGGCGACGCTGCGTACCGTGGCGCGGCTGTCCGAGCAGTTGCGCCGCTATCTGGACGATCAGGCGTGGCTGGAGAACCGCCGCATCATGCAGTTGCTGCATGACCTGGAGCAGCACGCTCTGGCAGTGCGCGAGGCTCCAGCCCGAGCACCGGGCATGACGGTGGACGAGCTGGCGCCGTCGGTGATGCTGCCCCTCGAGCGGCCCCTGTATCGGCCACCGTTAAAGCCGCGCATTGAGCAGAGCGAGCTGGCTACCGGCGACGCGGATCTGGATGCCGGCGCTTTGTTCGATCAGTTCCACGTGGACCGGGCGGCGCTGCGCTCGCGACTGCAACGGGTGCTGCAAACCCGCGATCAAATCACGCTGGCGGCGCTGTTGGAGCACAGTCCCCTGGAGCGCGGACTGGCGGAGCTGGTGGCCTGGCTGGCACTGGCGGCCGACGACCCGAGGGCGTTGATCGACGAGGCCGGCGAGTGCGAGGTGAGCTGGCGTGACGATCATGGCATGGTGCGCCGCGCCACCGTTCCCGATGTGCTGTTCAGCCGGTGATTGTATGAGTGAAAGTGATATCGATACCGCGTCCGATCTGTCGCCCCTGCTGATTCATTTGCTCAAGGGCGTGCTCTATCGCGATCAGCAGGAAGCGCTGTGGCAGGCGCTGCTGAGCTTGCAAAGCCGGGTGCGCGATTACGTGGCGGTGCTGGGCCTGGAGCTCGTGCTGGACGAGGCGGAGGGCTACGCCTACCTGCGTCAGGTCGAGCGCGGTGACGACGAGAAGGGCCCGCCGCGGCTGGTGCCGCGCCGTCAGCTGTCCTATCCGGTCAGTTTGTTGCTGGCGCTGTTGCGCAAGAAACTCGCCGAGCACGACGCTGGCGGCGGCGACCCGCGTTTGATTCTGACCCAGGAGCAGATCGTGGAACTGGTGCGGTTGTTCCTGCCGGACACCGCCAACGAGGCGAAACTGGTGGACCGCGTGCAGGGCGACATCAACAAGGTGATCGAGCTGGGTTATCTGCGCCGGCTGCGCGGCCAGAGCGGCCGTTATGAAGTGCGCCGCATTTTGCAGTCGTTCGTGGACGCGCAGTGGTTGGGCGAGTTTGAGCAGCGCCTTAAGGAATATCGGGAGCAAGCCGGTGAACAGTGAGAACCTGGGGCTGGATTTCGCCACCTCCAACGAACAGGCCGGCTTTCGGCTGCAGCGACTGGAGGTGCTCAATTGGGGCACCTTTGATCGCCAGGTTTGGGCGCTGAATCCGTGCGGCAACAACAGCCTGCTGACCGGCGACATCGGCTCGGGCAAATCCACCCTGGTGGACGCGGTCACCACCTTGCTGGTGCCGGCGCAGCGCATCACCTACAACAAGGCTGCCGGCGCCGAAAGCAAGGAGCGCTCGCTGCGTTCCTACGTGCTGGGCTATTACAAATCCGAGCGGGGCGAGACCGGGCTCTCCGCCAAGGCCGTGGCGCTGCGCGATCATAACAGCTACTCGGTGATTCTCGGGCACTTTCATAACGCCGGTTACGACCAGAATGTGACGCTGGCCCAGGTGTTCTGGATCAAGGACAGCGCCGGCCAGCCGGAGCGTTTCTACGTGGTGGCCGACCGGGCAATGACGCTGGCCGATGACTTCGCCGATTTCGGCAGCGATATCGGTGATCTGAAAAAGCGGTTGAAAAAACAAACCGACGTCGATGTGCACGATACTTTCCCCGGTTACGGCGCCGCCTTTCGCCGCCGCTTCGGCATCGACAACGAACAGGCCATGGAACTGTTCAATCAGACCGTCTCCATGAAATCGGTGGACAATATCACCCGCTTCGTCCGCGATCATATGCTTGAGCCGTTCCCGGTGGGCGAGCGCATCGAGGCGCTGATCCGCCACTTCGACGATCTCAACCGCGCCCACGAGGCGGTGCTCAAGGCGCGCCGGCGTATAGAGATGCTAGAGCCGCTGGTGGCCGACCTGGACCGCCACGACGAGCGTGAGCGGCAGGTGGCGGATCTGCGGCAAAGCCGTGAGGCACTGCGTCCCTGGTTCGCCAGTTTGAAAATGGAGTTGCTCAACAAGCGTCTGGATAATCTGGCCGCCGAGGCGGAACGCCTGGCGCAGCGGCGCACCGCCCTGGAAACCCGCCGCCGCGATCAGCAGGCGCGCCGCGACGATCTGCGCCAATCCATCGCCGATAACGGTGGCGATCGCCTGCAGCGGTTGAAGGCGGAGATGCAATCCTGCCAGCGACAAAAACAGCAACGGCGGGACAAAGCGGAACAGTATCGCGCACTGGCCCAGGCGTTGTCGCTGCCCGACGCCGACACCCTGGATATTTTCGTCGACAACCGCCGCCAGCGCGAGCAACGGCAAGGTGAATTGCAGGAGCAGCGCGCGCAACTGCAGAACCACATCAATGAAGCCGGCGCGGACCTTCACGCGCTGAATCGCCAGCACGGCGAGCTGGAAACGGAGCTCGATTCCCTGCGGCGGCGCCGCTCCAACATTCCCGGCCGGGTATTGGCGATTCGCGAGGCGTTGTGCGAGGCGCTGCAACTCGACGAAGACCAGGTGCCGTTCGTGGGGGAGCTGTTGCAGGTGCCCGCCGAGGAGCGGGACTGGGAAGGTGCCATCGAGCGCCTGCTGCACAATTTCGGTCTGTCATTGCTGGTGCCGGACGCCCTTTACGACCAGGTCTCCGGTTGGGTGGAGCGCACTCATTTGCGCGGCCGCCTGGTGTACTTCCGGGTGCGTGAACCGCGTGGCGAGGTGCAATCGGCCGCACCGGAGTCCCTGGTGCACAAGCTGCGCATCCAGCCGGACAGTGCGTTCTATCCATGGCTGGAGCGGGAATTGGTACGGCGCTTCGATTACGTCTGCTGCGAGGATCTGACCCGCTTCCGCCGCGAGCAGCGCGCCGTGACTCGCGCCGGGCAAATCAAGGCGCCCGGTGGACGCCATGAAAAGGACGACCGCCACCGCCTCGACGACGCAAGCCGCTACGTGCTCGGCTGGGACAACCAGACCAAGATTCGCGCCCTGGAAGCGGAGGCGGAATCCCTGGCCCGGCGCGGCCAGGAACTGGCCGGGCGGGTGCAAAGCTGGGAAAGCGAGCGAAAGGCCCTGGAAGACGCCCTGGGCAAGCTGGGCCAGTTGGCCATGTTCAGCGACTTCGAGGAACTGGACTGGCAGCCGTTGGCCCGGCAACTGGAGCAGTTGGAAAACGAGCGTCAGGCGCTGGAAGCCGCCAACGACCTGCTGCGGGAACTGGAGCAGCAGCTCGAGGCACTGGAAAAAAGCCTGAACGAGACCGAGGACGCGCTGTCGGCCCTGGCTCAGGACGAAGGCGCCAACCGGAACAAAACCGAAACCGCCACCGCTCAGCGCGAGGAAAGCATCGCGCAGTTGGCCGAGGCCGATGAGGCGCAACGGGCCTGCTTCGAGACGTTGTCGGTCTACCACGATGAGGCACTGGCCGGGCGCACCCTGACGGTGGAGTCCTGCGACAATCAGCAGAGCGAACTGCGCGACTGGCTGCAAAAGCGCATCGACCAGCACGACAAACAATTGAAAGCACTGAGCGAGCGGATCGTCAGCGCCATGCAGCGCCACCAACACCAATGGCCGCTGGAAAGCCGCGAGGTGGACGCCACCCTGGCCGCCGGAGGCGATTACCGTACCATGCTGGAGGAATTGCAGCGCGACGATCTGCCGCGTTTCGAGCGCCGCTTCAAGGAACTGCTCAACGAGAACACCATCCGCGAGGTGGCGGCCTTCCAGGGGCAACTGCACAAGGAACGCCAGGCGATCCGCGAGCGCATCGACATCATCAACCGTTCCCTGAAGGGCATCGACTACAACCCGAGCCGCTACATCACGTTGCTGGCGGAGCCCACCAGCGATAACGAAGTGCGTGATTTTCAGCAGGAGCTGCGCGCCTGCACCGAGGGCGCGCTCAGTGGCAACGAGGAAGAGCAGTACACCGAGCAGAAGTTTCTGCAGGTGAAACACATCATCGAGCGTTTCCGGGGCCGCGACGGCACCGGCGAACTGGACAGGCGCTGGACCCAGAAAGTCACCGACGTGCGCAACTGGTTCGTGTTCTCCGCCTCGGAACGTTGGCGCGAGGACGATCGGGAGTACGAGCACTATTCCGATTCCGGCGGTAAATCCGGTGGCCAGAAAGAGAAGCTGGCCTATACCGTTCTGGCCGCCAGCCTGGCTTACCAGTTCGGCCTGGAATGGGGCGAGCAGCGTTCCCGCTCGTTCCGCTTCGTGGTCATCGACGAAGCTTTTGGTCGCGGTTCCGACGAATCCGCCCGCTATGGCCTGGAGCTGTTTAAGCGGCTTAATCTGCAATTGCTGATCGTCACGCCGCTGCAGAAGATTCACATCATTGAGCCCTATGTGCACAGCGTGGGTTTCGTGCACAATCGCGAGGGCCGTGAATCCCTGGTGCGCAATCTCAGCATCGACGAATACCAGGCGGAAAAAGCTGCCCGTGAACGGATTCGAGTGCAGCCATGAGTTGGACGTCACCAACGGATCTGCGCCAGCAGTTGGAGAAATACTGGCAACGGGGCGACATCCTTCGTGCCCGCCTGGACGAGAATGAGCTGTTTCCCCTGACTCTGCGGCTGCGTAAACCCGGTGCCCGGGATTTAACCGAGCATTTCGCCGCGGTCGCCGACTGGGTACGCGCTCTGCGTGACGGCTCCAAGGATAACAAGGGCTACGGCTATACGGTGCACTGGCGTCAGCGCCGCCACCGGGTGCAGGGCGCCAACGACTTGCCCGACACCATTACCGTGGACACGGAAGACGATGCCCTGCGCTGGCTCAACCGGCATGATGACGCCGCGAGGTTTTCCCAACTCGCCGAGCGGACTCTGGCGGTCTTTCCCGCCTTGCAAAGCTGGTTGCGTCAGCGTTCGGTGCGGGCCCTGGAACACGAGCCGATCTGGGATGATCTGCTCGCCGTGCTGGCTTGGTTCCAGGGGCACCCGCGACCCGGTGTTTATCTGCGTGAGCTGGACATTCCCGGCATCCACACCAAGTTCATCGAAGCCCATCGCGGCCTGCTCGCTGAACTGCTCGACGCCGTCCTGCCGGCTGATGCGATCGATGTCGCAGCGACCGGGGTTCGCGGTTTCAACCGCCGTTATGGCTTGCGCGACAAGCCGGCGTTGATTCGTTTCCGGCTGTTGGACGACAGGCTGGTCATCAACGGTCTTACCGACCTGACGGTGCCGGCGGACCAGCTCGCTCGCCTGGATCCGGGCGCCGATACGGTCTTCATCACTGAAAACGATATTAATGGTCTGGCGTTTCCGCCCTTTCCCAACGCTCTGGTGATCTTCGGCCTGGGCTATCGTGTCGAAGCGCTGCGTCACCTTCCCTGGCTGGCCAATAAGCGGCTTTATTACTGGGGCGACATCGACACCCATGGCTTCGCCATCCTTAACCGATTCCGCCAAGCCTTTCCGCACGCGCTCTCCCTGCTGATGGACAGCGCCACGCTCGACGCCCACCGGTCGGTCTGGGGACGAGAAGATGACGACAAGCGATTTAACGGCGCACTCGATCAGCTGACCAAAGCAGAACGTGACTTGTTTGAAACGCTCCGCGAGAACCGGCTGGCGCCCGCTCTGCGGCTGGAACAGGAGCATATCGCTCAGAGCTGGTTGCTTGAGGCGTTGAACCGCCTTTAACGGCCAGACCCAGCCACCAACCTCTCCCTCAACGGGCCCTCCACCGCCTCCATAAAATGCCGCACCCGCGGCGACAGCCGCCGGCTGTGTGGGAATACGAACTGCACGGGCATGGGCGGTGGATTGTAGTCGGTGAGCAGGGGCACCAGGGTGCCGCGTTCGAAGTCCTGTTGGGCCTGGTAGCTGAGCACGCGGCACAGGCAGAGGCCGTCGCGGGCGGCGGCGAGTTGGGTGTCGGCCTGGTTGGCGCGGATGATCGGGTCGATGCGCTGTGACCAGGGTTTGCCGTCCACCTGGAAGTGCCAGGTGCTGCCGGCGGGGGCGAAGCAGACGGTGGGCCAGTCGGCCAGGTCCTGGGGTGGTTTGGCTGGCCGCGTTGTTTGAGGAGTTCGGGGCTGGCGCAGAGCACGTAGCCGGTGTGGCCGAGGGGGCGGGCGATCAGGCTGCTGTCGGCCAGGTGGCCGATGCGCAGGGCCAGGTCGAAGCCTTCTTCGAGCAGGTCGGTGACGCGGTCGAGCAGGGTGAGGTCGGCGCGCATGTGCGGGTGTTGCTTGAGCCACTGGTTGAGCAGGGGCGTGAGGTGCAGGTGGCCGAACATCACCGGCGCGGTGATCGACAGGGTGCCGGCGGGTTCGGTGCGGCGGCTGTGCAGGCGGGCTTCGGCGCCGTGGATGTCGGCGAGGATTGAGTGCCCTGTTCCCTGAATAAGTGACCGTCAGAAGGCAGGGGCGCCATCGTGGCTAGGCGCGCTGTGCAGGCCATAGTGGTGCTATGGGCAAACAGTGCAACGCCGCCACGATGGCGCCCCTGCCTTCCCGAAGGGCGAGCCCCACAAAGCCCGTGGCTGTGTTGCCGTCCTTGCCAAGGACTATGGCCATTGGCTGCGGACGGCGCCTAACCACGGCCTTTGTGGGGCACGCTGACGGTCACTTATTCAGGGAACAGGGCACTAACGACAGTGCTGCAGGTAGTCGCGGCCTTCGTCGGTGAGGGCGAGACGGCGGGTGCTGCGGTTGAGCAGGCGCACGCCCAGGTGGCGTTCCAGGCCGGCCAGGGTGCGGACGATGGCGGCGGCGGAGAGGCTGCCCTGGTCGACGATGGCGACGAAGGTGCTCATGGCTTTGAGTTTGTCCATGGGAGGCGAGCGGCTCCATCTTTGCGAAAACATGAATAAAGCTAACAGGTTGGCGCCATTTATTGTGACCGCCGTCCATGGCGGCCACCCTGCGGGCCGTCGCTTACGCGACGTCAAAAATCGCTCCCGGCGATTTTTTGAATCCAGCGTTGGGCGTTTACTGGCGCTCCCTATCTCACATTTCATCGAGGGAGCCGGTGATGAAACAACCGCAGCCCATTCGCGAGTACGACCACGTGGGCATCCGCGTCAGCGACCGCCAGGAGGCGGTGGCGTTCTATGAGCAGCTCGGGTTCACCGAAGTACGCCGCTTCGAGCAGTTCGAGGCCAACGAGATGGAGACGCCGGACGGCGTGCGCATCAATCTGATCTTCAACGGCACGCGGTTGCCCCATGGCCGCAACGTGCTGCTGGACGAGCCGGTAAAGTTGCCCGGCGTCACCCACCCGGCGTTCGTGGTGGATGACCTGTATGCCTTGAAGGACTGGCTGGATCAGGCCGGCATCGAGATCACCGAGGGCATCCACCGCCTGGGCCCGCGCCGCATCACCCTGTTTATCCGCGATCCGGACCTCAACGTGGTGGAGTTCAACCAGCTGCTGCGCGAAACCGAATAAGGAGACTCGCCATGAAACTCTACGATATGGAACTGTCCGGTAACGCCTACAAGGTCCGTTTGTTCGCCGCCCTGGTGAGCCTGGACCTGGAGCTTGTACTGGTGGATTTGGCCGCCGGCGAGCACAAGCAATCGCCGTTTATCGATCTGAACCCCTGGGCCCAGGTGCCGGTGTTGGAAGACGGCGATATCGTCCTGCGCGATTCCCAGGCAATCCTGGTGTACCTGGCTCGCCGCTACGGCGGCCATCAATGGTGGCCGGACAGCGCCGCCCACCAGGGCGAGGTGATGCAGTGGCTGTCCACCGCCGCCAACGAGATTCACGCCGGGCCCAACGTGGCGCGCTTGATCGACAAGTTCGGCTACCCGTTGGACAAAGAAAGGGCACTGGAGATCGGCGCGCGGGTGCTGCCGTTGATCGAACAACACCTGAATGAGCACCAGTGGCTTGCCATGGGCCGCCCGACCATTGCGCAGTGCGCGGTGTTTCCGTACATCGCCCTGAGCTGGGAAGGGGGCATGTCGCTGGAGCCGTACCCGGCGATCCGCGCCTGGATCGGGCGCATCAAGGCACTGCCGGGTTACGTCGGGATGCCGGGTATCGGTTGAGCGTGCCGGCCTGGCGTGGCGGTTCGGATTGCCGGAGCCTCTGGTCACCCTGGCCCGCTTTCTGACATCCTTTGATTATGCTGACGTTTAAAGCCGTGTCGCCGGATGCGCTACCCCTGCCGCTGCTTCTTGTCGCGGATCCGTCGGAAGCGCGCATTCGGGGCTACCTGGACGGGGCTCTGTGCTTGGTCGCCGAGGAAGCCGGCGAGGTAGTGGGGCCTGCGTGCTGAGCCGTCTGGATGAGCGCTCGCTGGAGTTGCTCAATATCGCCGTGGACCCGGCGGATCAAGGGCAGGGCATTGGTGCGCGTTTGCTGCGGTACGCGATTGATGAGGCCCGGGCTTCGGGGTTCGCGCGTATTGAGCTGGGGACCGGCACCCTTGGCTACCGGCTGGCGTTTTGTCAGCGTGCGGGGTTCCGGGTGGAAGCGGTGGTGAAGGATCACTTCCTGGACTGTTACGACGAGCCGGTGATTGAATCCGGCATTCAGCATAAGGATCAGCTGCGCCTGGGCATTGATCTACGGGCCTGATGACTCCGGCAAAGCCGGGGTCCCGGGGTTAGTGTTGGGTGCCGGTAAGGGTGTGGAAGATCACTTCCAGCCCCGGCGCGAAGCAGCCGTCACCGCCGTACTGACCATCGCCGTGCTGGCCGTGGTCGTGCCGGTGGCCGGCCAGGGCTGGCGCCAGGCCCAGCGCCGGTGGGGCCGCGTCACTGGTGCGGGCCTCGCGGCGGAAGATGGTCTCCCCTTCCTTGATGGTTTCTTCCACGTGCAGGTCGATCAGGCGGGTCGTCGGTACCGTCAGCGGGTTGTCCGAGAGCACCACGAAATCCGCCAGCTTGCCCACTTCGATGGAGCCTTTGCTGTCTTCTTCGAAGTGCTGTCGGGCGGACCACAGCGTCATCGCTTTCAGCGCGGTCATCACATCCACTTTCTGGTTTTCACCGAGCACGCGGCCACTGCGGGTGGTGCGGTTCACCGTGGTGTCGAGCACGCGCATGGAGTCGGGCAGCGCCACCGGGGCGTCGTGGTGGGTGGTGAAGCGCAGGCCGCGCTCGCGGACCCAGCCGGTGGGCGAGATGTTTTCCGCGCGCTGCGGGCCAAGCACGGAGTCGCGGTGCCAGTCGCCCCAGTAGAAGGTGTGCATGGGGAACAGGGACGGCAGGATGCCCAGCTCCTCAAGCGCGGGGATCTGATCCTGGCGCAGGGTCTGGCCGTGGATCAGCACAGGCCGCACGTCCACGTCCGGCACGCGGGCCTGGGCCTCGCGCCAGCCCATGATCATCTGGTCGATGGCGCGGTCGCCGTTGGCGTGGGTGAGCGTTTGCCAGCGGTTCTCCAGGGCCCGGGTGTAGACCTCGACCACCTTGTCGTCGTCCACCACGCCGTAGCCGGCGTAGTCGTCGGCCTTGCCTTCCGGCGGCTGGTAATAGGGCTCGGTGAGCCAGGCGGTCTTGCCCTGGGGGGAGCCGTCCAGCGTCAGCTTGATGCCGCCGATGCGGAAGTGGTTGTGGTATTGCGGCGCGCTGTCAGTGTTTTGATAGAAGGGCGCCACCATCAGCTCTTCCACACCGGGATTGAGGATATCCGGGTAGGAGACGATGTCCGCTCGCAGGGCGCCGGCGTTGGCGGCGGCCTGGGCGATCTTAACGTGGTTCGGCGCGCTGCGGCCGTCCTGCAGGGTGGTGTAGCCGTAGCGGGTGTAGAGCTTCTCGCCTTCCTGCAACATGGCGATGGCCTGCTGCGGATTCATTTTCGGGAACAGTTTGCCCAGCGCCATGAAGAAGGCGTTCTCTTCCAGCAGCCCGGTGGGTTCGCCGGTGGCCGGATCCTTGACGATCACGCCACCCTTCGGGTTGTCGCTGTCGGCGGTGATACCCAATTGTTTCAGGCCGGCGCTGTTGACCACGCCGAAGTGGGCAGACTGATGAATCACCAGTACCGGTTGGTCCTGGCTGACCTGGTCCAGTTCGGCGCGGGTGGGGTGGCGCTTTTCGGCCAGTTGCGAATCGTCGTAGCCGAAGCCGTAGATCAGGCCGAACTGCTCGCGCAGCACCGAGTCCTTCGAAAACGTTTTCAGCGTCTCGATCATCGATGCCACATCGGTGACGCCGCCGTCCGGCGGCGGCAGCAGGTTGGCGCTCATCGCCTGGAAGCCGACGAAGAACACGTGGCCGTGGGCGTCGACGAAGCCGGGGAGCAAGGTACGGCCGTTGAGATCGTGCACGGTGGTGGCGTCGCCACGGTGGCGCAATACCGCTTTGCGTTTACCCACGGCGACGATACGACCATCGCGGACCGCCACGGCGTCCGCTTCCGGCTGCTCGTCGTCGAAGGTGATGATCGGGCCGTTCATCCAGATCGCGTCCGCCGGCTCGGCGGGCGGTGCGTGCTGGCACCCCGCCAGGGCCACCAGCGTTACCGCCGGCAGCAGTTTCCTTAACAAGGTCATAGCTCTCCCTCTTATCTTTATCGTTGTTGTTCAATCGACGGCGTGGGCGCCGCCGCGCCTTATCATACCTTCTTGAGAGAAGGCGCGGACCGCCTCAGCGGCAATCCGCCGCTGGCGGCTTAGCGTCATTGGGCGTAGCCAGGCTTTTACAGGGAGTGGTGTAAAGAGGTGTCAAGAGGCGGGCTCTTGCTACACCGCGCTCAGCCGCCCAGGTAGGCGGCTTTCACGCTTTCGTCGTTGAGCAGGGCGTGGCCGCTGCCGGTGGCGACGATGTCGCCGGTCTCCAGCACGTAGCCGCGGTCGGCGATGGCCAGCGCCTCGGAGGCGTTCTGCTCCACCACGAAGATGGTGATGCCTTCCTGCTGTAGCTCTTTGATGATGCCGAAGATCTCGTCGATGATCAGCGGCGCCAGGCCCATGCTGGGTTCGTCGAGCAGCAGCAGCTTGGGTTTGGCCATCAGCGCGCGGGCCATGGCCAGCATCTGCTGCTGGCCGCCGGACAGGTTGCCGGCGTGCAGGCGGCGCTTCTCCTTGAGGATCGGGAAGCGCTGGTACATGGCGTCCAGGTCGTTGGGGACGGTCTTGTCCCGGCGGCGGCTGAAGGCGCCAAGTGTGAGGTTGTCTTCCACCGACAGGCCGGCGAACACCTGGCGGCCTTCGGGCACCTGGACGATGCCGCGGTGGACGCGGTCGGCGGCCTTGCAGCGGGCCAGGTTCTGGCCGTAGAAAGAGACGGTGCCGGCGCTCAATGGCTGCAGGCCGGAGATCACCCGCAGCAGGGTGGACTTGCCGGCGCCGTTGGCGCCCACCAGGGCGACGGTTTCGCCCCGGGCGATGGTGACGTCGAGGCCGTGCAGCGCTTCAATGCGGCCGTAGCCGGTGCGGATGCCGCTCAGATCGAGCAGGGTCTCGCTCATGCCAGGGCCTCCTCTTCCGGTTTACGGCTGCCCAGGTAGGCGTCGATCACATCCGGGTTGGCGCGGATCTCATCCGGGGTGCCGTCGGCGAGCTGGCGGCCGTAGCAGAGCACCAGCACCTGGTCGGAAATGCTCATCACCAGTTTCATGTCGTGCTCCACCAGCACCACGGTGATGCCCTTGTCGGCGATCTTGCGGATCACCTCGCGCAGGGCGTCGGTTTCGGTGCGGTTGAGGCCGGCGGCGGGTTCGTCCAGCAGCAGGATGTCCGGCTCGGACGCCAGCGCCCGGGCGATCTCCAGACGCTTGAGCGCGCCGTAGGGCATCGCCGAGGCGTGGTGGTTCAGGTACTGGCCGCAGCCCACGAATTCCATCAGTTCGGCGCACTGCTGTCGGCAGTCCTGATCGCCCCGGCGCAGGGCCGGCAGTTTCAAGAGCGAGGCGAGCGTGCCCTGACCGAGATGCCGGTGACGACCCAGCATGACGTTTTCCAGGGCGCTCATGTTCATGCAGATCTGCAGGTTCTGGAAGGTGCGGCACATGCCCAGCGGCGCCAGCTCGTGGGGCTTGTGGCCGGCCAGGCTGCGCCCGTTCAGGTGCACGCTGCCGGCGCTGGGTTGATACAAGCCGGTGATCAGATTGAACAGCGTGGTCTTGCCGGCGCCGTTGGGGCCGATGATCGAATGGATGCGGCCTTTTTCCACCTCGAAGCTGAGGTCTTCCACGGCGTGCACGCCGCCAAATTCCTTGCTCAGGTTTTTAACGGAAAGCAGTGCGCTCATGCGGCCTCCTTCTGGAAGCGCCGCGCGATGGTGGGCACCAGGCCGCGCGGCATGAAAATCATCACCACCATCAGGATGGCGCCGAACAGAACCATCTCCAGCTCCTGGAAGCCGGTGAGGAACTGCGGGATCAGCAGCAGGATGGCGGCGCCGAGAATCACCCCGTAGGTGGAGGCCATGCCGCCCAGCACCACGATGGTGATCAGCTCGATGGAGTGGCCGAAGGAGGCGATGTCCGGTGTGATAAAGCCGCTGTAGTGGGCGTACAGGCTGCCCGCCACGCTGGCGTACACCGCCGAGATCACGAACACGCGCAGCTTGTATTTGGCGGTGTCGACGCCGGCCACCTGGGCGGCGATTTCCGAGCCGTGCAGGGCGCGCAGCGCACGACCCAGCGGCGAGTCGATCAGGTTCAGCGCCAGCCACACCGCCAGGAACAGGCCGCCGGCGGCGAGCAGGTACCAGAGCTGGGTGCCGGTGACGGTGATGCCGAACCATTCGTAGCTACCGAACACGCTCAGCTCATGGCCGAACATCGACAGCGGCGCCACCGGCAGGCCGTCCGGCCCGCCGGTAACTTGGTCTTCGTTGTTGATGACGATGGCGGCGATCACCCCCAGGCCCAGGGTGGCCATGGACAGATAGTGCCCCTTCAGGTGCAGAATCGGGCGGCCCACCAGCCAGGCCAGCACGCCCACGCTGACGGCGGCCAGCAGCATCGCCGGCACCGGCGCCATTTCGTAGTTCTGGGTGAGCAGTGCGCTGGCATAGGCGCCGCCGGCATAAAAGGCGGCGTGGCCCAGGCTTACCTGGCCGGCGTAGCCCACCAGCAGGTTCAGGCCCACCGCCACCGAGGCGATCAGGCAGATCTTGATCATCAGGTCGTAGTGGAAGTCGTTGGCGGCCAGCAGCGGGGCCGCCGCGAGGACCACGAACAGGGCGATCAGGCCGGGCGCTTTATGGTGGGTTTTGACGGTCGCCATTACACACGCTCCACGGCCCGGCTGCCCAGCAAGCCGTTGGGCAGGAAAAACAGAATGATCAGAATCAGCACGAAGGGCACCGCGTCTTTGTAGTCCGACGAGATGTAGCCGGCGGTGTAGGCTTCCGCCAGGCCCAGCAGCAGGCCGCCGAGAATCGCGCCGGTGCTGCTGCCCAGGCCGCCGATGGCGGCGGCGATAAACCCTTTCAGGCCGAGCATGATGCCGATGTCGTAGGCGGTGAAGGTGATCGGCGCGACGATCACGCCGGCCACCGCGCCCAGCAGCGCGGCGATGCCGAACGCCAGCGTTAGAATGGCGCCGGTCTTGATGCCCACCATGCTGGCGGCGTCCTTGTTCATGGAGGTGGCGAGCAACGCCTTGCCCAGGGCGGTGCGGGTGAAGAACCAGCCCAGGGCGGCGACCAGCAGCGCGGCGATGCCGAGAATCCACAAACTCTGGGTGAGCAGCACCGCGCCGCCCACCGACAGCGATTCGGTGTCACTGAACGCGGGCAGGGCGTGGTAGTCCTTGCCCCAGAAAATCTGCGCCAGGCCGCGCAGGAAAATCGAGGCGCCGATGGTGATGATGATCAGCGTCACCACGTCGGCGTTCTTCGCCGGGGCGATCGCCAGCTTGTGCAGCAGCACGCCGGCGACGCCGGCCATTACGATGGCGCCGGGAATCGCCAGATAGATGGGCGCGCCGGCGTCCATCAGCACCACGGTGCCCATGCCGCCGATCATCAGGAACTCGCCCTGGGCGAAGTTGATCACGTGGCTGGCGTTGTAGATCAGGGTGAAGCCCAGCGCCACCAGTGCGTAAATGGCGCCCAGGGTGATCCCCGAGAAACTGAACTGGAAAAACTCGCTGAACATGTTGGTGCCCGGAGTAGTCGGTGAAGGGAGGTCGGTGAGACGCGGTGGAGCAGGGCAGGGGCACGGCGCCGGCCGTGCCCCGTGGCGCTTATTCCGTCAGCGCCCAGTCGCCGTCTTTCACTTCCAGAATACGGAAGGACTCGGCGTCCAGGCCCATGTGGTCGTCCGCGCTCAGCCGGTAGGTGCCGGTCACGCCGACGTAGCCGTCGATGCTTTCCAGGGCGTCGCGCACCTTGGCCTTGTCGGTGGAGCCGGCCTGTTTGATGGCGCGGATCGCCAGCTGCAGACCGTCGTAGGCGTAGGCGCCGAAGGTGGAGACCGACTCGTCATAGTGGCCTTCGTAGTCGCTCTTGTAGCGGTTCAGTACCTGATACTGCGGGTCGGATTCCGGCAGCTTGTCCGCCACCAGCAGCGCGGAGGCGGGCAGGCGCAGGCCGTTGGCGGCGTCGCCGGCCAGTTCCAGGAAGCTGTCGGACGCGACGCCGTGGGACTGATAGAACGGCAGATCAATGCCCAGCTGGTCGTAGTTGCGGGTGACGATGGCCGGGCCCTGCCCGAAGTCGAAGTTCAGGATCGCCTGCACGCCCTCGGTGCCGCGGATGCGGGTCAGCTGCGAGGTCATGTCGGTGTCCTTGGGGTTGTAGGTTTCGTCGGCGACGATCTCCACGCCCATGTCACCGGCGATCTCCTTGGTGACGTTGCGGCCGGAGGCGCCGAAGCCGCCGGTGCCGGAAATCAGGCCGATCTTGGTGATGCCGCGCTCTTTCATGTCGATGAGCACGCGGCGGGCCGCCTGGCGGTCGGACTGCGGGGTTTTGAACACCCACTTTTTCACCGGTGTGGTGATGGTTTCGGCGCCGGCCAGGGAAATGAACGGCACACCGGCCTGTTCGATCAACGGCACCGCGGCCATGGTGGCGCCGGTGGTGGAGCCGCCGACAATGATGTCCACCCGGTCCTGGCGCAGCAGGCGGTTGGCGAAGGTGCGCGCCTTGGCGGCGTCGCCCACGTCATCGTAGTGCACCAGCTCCACCTGCTTGCCGAGCAGGCCGCCGTCTTCGTTCAGTTTGTCGATGTAGAGTTCCAGGGTTTTCAATTCCGGATCGCCCAGGAAAGAAGCCGGTCCGGTAACAGAAAGGAAGGAGCCAATACGAATGGTATCCGCGGCCAGTGCGGGGGCGGTCATCAGGCCGAGGCTCAGGGCGGCGACCGCGCCGGCGGCCAGCTGTTTCAGCGTTGTTTTCATTATCACACCTTTACACGTATGCCCGGGGGCGAATTGTTGTTTTCCTGCGGCCATCAGGTCCCATACGGGCCGCGCTATGAACACAGGTATAAAGCGATACGCCATACAAGTCAATAACGTGTTTAATGTGTCATAAAAGTGGACCGATCTCGCCAAGTGCCCGTTTTTGCTTGGATTTCGTGAGTGGTTTGTGTCATATAGAAAGGCCGTTTGGTAGTATGTCGAATCATTTCAAGGGGTAAGGGAACACCGTGGATTTGCAGTCTGACCACCTGGAACTGTTGATTAAGCGTTTTCAGCAGCAGCGCCCGCTGCGCACCGGATCACTGATCATCACCCTGTTCGGCGACGCCATCGTGCCGCGTGGCGGCACCGTATGGCTGGGCAGCCTGATTGAGTTGCTGGCGCCCATGGGCGTGAGCCAGCGCCTGGTGCGCACCTCGGTGTTCCGGCTCACCCGCGAGGGCTGGCTGATGGCCGAGAAAGTGGGGCGTCGCAGCTATTACGGCCTCACCGGCGCCGGTCGGCGCCGTTTCGAGAAGGCCTTCAAGCGCGTCTATTCCGGGGTGCAGCCGGCCTGGGACGGCGCCTGGACCCTGGTGGTGCTGAATCAGCTGAACCCGGATCTGCGCCGCGACACCCGTCAGGAGCTGGAGTGGATGGGTTTCGGCGCCTTCGCCCCCACGGTGCTGGCGCACCCCGGCGTGGACCGCGCCGAACTGAACGCCTCCCTGCAGGAGCTGGGCGCCCTGGATGACGCCATCATCTTCCAGACCGACACCCACGAGAGCTTCGCCGCCCGACCGCTGCGGCTGCAGGTGCGCGAAGCCTGGAACCTGGATCAGCTCGCCGACGGCTACCGGGCGTTTCTGGATCAGTTCCGGCCGCTCTGGAACCAGATGAAGAAGCAGAAAAGCCTGCCGCCCCGGGAGTGCTTTCTGGCGCGGGTGCTTCTGATTCATGAATACCGCAAGCTGCTGCTGCGGGATCCGCTGCTCCCCGAGGAGTTGCTGCCCGCCGACTGGGAAGGCCGCGCCGCCCGCCAGCTGGCCCGCAACCTCTACCGGCTGACCCATCAGGGCGCGGAAGCCTGGATCTCCCAGCACGCGGAAACCGCCCAGGGCCCCCTGCCCGAACCGGGCGAGAGCTTCTACCAG
>ERZ724563.99-NODE-99-length-22391-cov-2.622305_pt1 | contig 22391 bp, 19 predicted proteins | sample MGYA00375857_ERZ724563 | MGnify/ENA primary metagenome ERZ724563 (study PRJEB28725, sample SAMN03264850) | marine sediment metagenome | biome: marine pelagic biome; feature: marine oligotrophic desert; material: marine snow | place: Pacific Ocean:North Pacific...
CTATAATGTGATACGCCGCCAATATGACTAAGCTCCTCCGGCATAAGGCGGTAATATTTTTCCTCAATCTCTTTTGATTGCTCAGCGTAGGGTTTTGTCATCACTTCCTGTAATTCACGAAGGAGAATGTACTCACCTTCGGCGGCTTGTTTATAAGCAGCAACGAGCTGCCACTCTCGCAAAATATATTTCGGATTAACCTGTTTCATCTGATTAGAAATCGCTTCACGGGAGCGAGTCTGATTTGCACCGTTTTTATCACTGATACCTACCAGCGTTTGCCATTTATCAAGCCATGCTGACCAGTGTTTTTCAATGTCCTGAGCGTTTGGAGACGTTGAGTTAATGCCACTGTCAGATGCATTAAGTTCACCATAAAAGCTTTTTTTCAGCGGCCGGATGTTATCAGGTAACTCTGAGAGCTCACGAAAGAAAATGGTGTAATCGACGGGTGTCAGCGTCATCAGGCTGATGAGCTCGCTGAATAATGCCTCGTTATAATCCTCAAGCCCGAGTTTAGCTGCCCACATCTTTTCTAATTGCATTTGGATGACGTTGGCAAAACCCTGTTGAACTTCTTCAAGCTCTGACAGGTAATGCTGATCGCCCTTGAGTAAAGGCTGTAAGGCTTTACAAAACATGGCGAAGTTACGCCCTGCGGCGGCGGGTTGGTTAAAGAATGAGAAGTGACGTCCACCACCGATCCATGGCTGGTATACAGGATCAAACATTTCACAGAAGCCAAAAGGGCCGTAGTCGAGCGTAAAGCCGCCGACCGCGCAGTTGTCACTGTTAAAGTTGCCTTGGCAATAACCGACACGTATCCAGTTAGCGATAAGTGAGGTGAGGCGTTCACGAAACGCCTTGGCAAGTAAAATGACTTTGGTTTCGATATTCAGGTTGTTATCGATAACGTCAGCATATTCTCGATCGATGACGTGCAAGACGATCTTTTCCAGCTCATCCATGGCATTTTCATGTGCATGATTCACAACACGACGAGCAAATAGCTCGAGTTGACCCACCCGAATAAAAGAGGGGGCGACGCGCGTTGAAATGGCAACGGGTTCAGAGATGATAATATCCGGTTCAGCTGCTGTTGAACCCTCCGAATACCAGGGGCGTCTGACGCGTTCGGTGGTCGAGGCATACAAACTTAAAGAACGTGATGTGGGCACACCGAGTGCGTGCATGTGTTCTTGAGCAAGAAACTCTCTGATGCTGGATCGTAAAACGGCTCGACCATCTGCACCCCGACAGTAGGGAGTTCGACCACCACCTTTTAACTGCATTTCCCAGCGTTGGCCTTTTATAACGGCTTCTAATACGGAAATCGCTCGACCATCACCGTAGCCATTACCGGTTTGGAAGGGGCACTGTTGAGTGTATTCCGTACCGTAAATAGAGAGGGCGTAACCCGTCGCCCAACCGAGTGGGCGAATAGGCTCAGGAACATGAGTGAGATCGCCAGAGAACATCTGAGTGAAGTCTTGCGTGGTCGCTAGGTTGTCAGCGAAACCCAGTTCTTGGAAAAAGGTTTTGCTGTGCGTCACGTAAACGGGGTTGTCGATTGGCATCGGTTTGACTGGGACATAATGCCCCGAGAAGACTTGTCTGGGAGAGTGATCATTTCCATTTGCTGTCGCGTCAGGATCACGGTTAAGTGAGTCCATGAGCGAATAGCTTGTCAGTTGTGCCAGGTCGTCGAGTGTCGAGACTGTCGAAGTCATATTTTCGGAGGGCCTAATCATTAGTGTCAGCGTGTTTGATCTCACCATTATGAGTGGCTTAATCAGGTTAAATGCCAAGTTAACATTTAACTGAATTTACTCAAAATCAATAAGACTGAATGTTGAATTTATATATGAGTATCAACCGTAGAATTTATTGACTTATTTTTGCCTTTTTCAGGCTGAAATAGAAAATCAATACAGGCAAGGTTCCGTAGATTAGTAATATTCTCCAGAATGTAGTTGGCAGACTATAAAAATAACCATATGCAATTTTTAGTATGAATATAAAAAGAATGGTGGAGTACGTTATTCCAAACCATTTCGGAATTAGTACTTTCTTGCCAAACAGCAATAATGTTAGAACCACAATTCCTAAAATAATCATGCTAAACCCAACAAGAATAGAGCCGTCTACATCACCAGCTTTATAGACCAGCCATAATTGGGTAAGAATTATTAAAGTAAAAATAACGATGTACAGTCTAGATAGTATTTTCATAATTAATCTATCTTTGTCATAAAGGCTGGCAAAACATTACCCTGCTTATCTTCCACCAACAAACCGATATCAAACAATTGTCGTATGTCTCTTGAGCGTGTTTTATCTGTCAGTTTGCTATACATCGCCTGATACCACGCCGCTTGGCGTAGTATCTTGAGTTTAGTGGGCGAACCTTTGGCAACTATTTCATTCACGATGGCATATTGTCTATCGTTAATCTTTTTTTGATCATGGAATAACTTCACGCGAGCTTCATAAAGCACCATGTGGATCATCCTGTTCACTCGATCATGTAGTGCATTAATGGTATCCAGCATTCCGTTCAGAAAAAACATGATAAATGCTGTGTTGGGGTAATCCTGTTTTTTATCAGCTGCTTTTCTGCAGTGATTAAACAATGCGAAATAATGGTCAATATTTTTCAGGTAATAACGTGCTTGAGCAAACGGTGCATAGCGAAATCCATCAGCATAGAGAATGCCTGCTTCCAGTACCCTTCCCACCCGACCATTACCATCCCAGAAAGGGTGAATTAACTCAAAGTAAAAATGTATTAATGGAGCACGTATTAAGGCTGGAACCCCTTTTGTTACAAGCTGCTGATTCCACTGCAGTAGCTCATTAAGTAAATGACGAATATCGGTACCAAGTTGGGGTGGTTTATAAATACCACCATGGTCGTTATCACCTACTTTGGTGATGATGCCGTCAGGATTATCACGTAATATTCCCGGCTGATTTTGCTCACCCGACTTAGACAGCTTGAAATAGACCCGCTCATGGATGGCCATCACATCCTCAAAGTTCGGTTGCCAATTCGCTTTATCCGCCTGTTCACGAATATAGTCATAGGCGGTTTTAATATTTAATGCACGTTGTTGATGGATAGTTTGAATTTGTTCTGGAGTTAACTCGAGTGCTGCTTCTGTTTCTTGCTCAGAAAGTTCTCCACCTTCAATTGTGTTGGTGCCAAAGACCGAGCTGACAATCACTTCTTTTTCAAGTTGGGTGGCAACATGAGCCAATGGAGAAGCTTTAAAACGAGCCTGTGCATCAATGACCCTCTGCAACAGAATGTCAATTTGCTGAGAGTCCAGCCCAAGTTGCAGCTTGAATATACCCGAGCGTTTAGTCTCAAGGCGTTTTATACACTCATTGTCGGAAAAAATGTCCATAAAAATATTATGTATCTTTACTTCTTTATCAACAGCTTAAGATATCATGTTAAAAATAAATGTCCATGAAAATGTCCAGCTTTGATTGGCTTAAATATTTTTTGGTTACCCTGTATTTTGTTTATTGCATTACTCAGAACTTAGTTCTGTTCATATTTAATCACGCCTAGCCTAACTTTCTAAAAATCCAAGAAGCAGGACGAATCAGCAAAAAGTGAATCATTCTGTAAATCCAGATTATCAATATATAGATCGGACTAAAGATGCCAAGGAATGGCAGATAAAGAAGCACAAAACACAGCCGGTGCAGGAGATAACGGAGGGTGAATGGAAACCAGTGACGGTAATTGACTCTGAGTGGTGAAGCCCAGAGTTTGAGGTATAAGAACCAGGATGTTTTGTGGGCGACGAGGCCAATCACTAATGAAGCGATTAATGAAAGATGAACCCATGACGGGATAGCTGGGTGGATGCGATCATCCAGTTCTTTCGCTCGAGCCTCATTGGGCTGAAATAGCATGACGGATTTTGTTAAAACATGCAGTGGCATTAAGGCGAGTTCGAGGTTGCTGCTTTGCGGTTGGATGGCTTTTGTGGCAGAGCCGCCATGATCAAAATGCAGCGCAGTGCGTAATTTCCCGGATGAATCAATTTCTACCGGCACAGGTGATGAGGTGTTTTTGGGAGCAAAGGCATTATAAAAATCGCCGGTTGTGTATGAGTTTAAACTGCCATCATCTTTCTTTTTTTGCCAGTCTTTCGCCAAGGTTTGTAAGGTCTTTTTCGGTTCATCTGAGCCGAGAATGATCAGGCTGATATCTCTATCAGCAGCGACCTTTTCTAAATCCTTCACAGCGATTTTTTCTTTGCCATGCATTAAAAAGCCATTTTCTACCTTGGCTGAAATAACAAAGGTTTGCTGACGCATTGTTTTGAGTGCGTTCAGCAACTGATGAGTACCGACTTTATCCACCGGTATTTTTGAGCCGTAATTTTGTTTGGGTAGGGTGACTTCAGGATTATCAGCCAGTTGAATCAAGCGCATATTTGACGAGGAGATGGGGCGCTGTAATTGCCACATGGCTGTTTTTAATGCGCTGATATCACTAATGTTGATACTAATCTGGTTATCGATGAGTTTGGTTGCTCGTGGGCTGGTAGCGAGTGAATAGGTCTTGCCTTGTCGAGATTTGATGTTGATGGCTACGTCTGCGGGGAGTTTATTAAAGGCATCCAGAGAATAAGGGAGATGACTTTCAGACAGTAGTAAGGTGGCTTTTTTGTTTGCCTCTGCTGTATTTCCAGTGAATTGATGAACGGGTACGCTTTTACCATCGGGTGTTTTTGCTAGCCATTGATTTTGACTATGGTTAAAACTAATTTCAGCAACAGTGCCTTCTGGGTAATGAGCCAATTCATCAGTAAATCGAAAGGGGGAGGTGTGATGTGTATCCGGCGCATCTGCTTTTTTGCCTAATTTTGCTAAGCCGGAGATCAAACCTGCTTTGGCCGAAGGCTGAGCAACAGCGAGTAAGGCGGTCATAAGCAAGAAAAGCCAGTATGTTTTAGTGAATGATGCAGTCATTGAAGGCGCGTTCCTTATGGCCAGCCAAGATACAAAAAAGCGTATAAGCAATAAGTCATTGCAACTACACCCAGTACTTTGATCTAAACATTCTGCTGTTACGGCACAAATAAAAAAGCCCCGACACTTTGCAGTATCGAGGCTTTGATATTCTTATGGTACCCAGGGCCGGAACTTTAAATCTTTATTAATCAGTTGGTTAAATTGTATTGGTGCAGAAATGTACGTGCTTTATTAGAGCAAGTTAAGGCTTTCGTCATTTCGGATTAGGTGATGCTAAAAAATAATTTAAATATCTCTTACTTTTATGATTCTGCGCTAACTTTAACATCTAATTTAGCAGGTAATTGGTACCCCGCGGGGCGTTAATATTTGAGATCTTGATAAGACCTTGAACCACTCCAATTTTGATAGGCGTCCATAAACTCTCCCGAGAACCCCGATCCCTCTGGTAGTAGTAGATGGCTGGAGCTATCCGTAAGTATAGACAAAAAACACCCTTAAAAAACAGCTGGTTGGAGAATGTTCTGTTCTAAGAATTAGAGAGCCTGACAGAAACCATATAGAACAATTACCCAAGCAACTCTCCCGAAAACCTACAACCTGGTTGTTTATTTTTAATTAATATTGCGGATGTTTTACGGTTAAAAATATTCTTAAAATTTTTGTTTTTTTCACTGACGTTCATCGATGTAATCCTCATTCTGTATCTCTAGAAAGTCGAACAGGTTGGCTTAATGCAACATATCAATAATTCTGACCATGTTTACGTTTGGCATCTTCTTCGTATGACAAATAGCCGTGATAACCAAAAGGTGATCTTGTACCTTCTTCGTTGCCAGAATATTTTGTTTGCGCTATTAACTCTGCGAATTCAATAAGAACTTTAAACACAAACTTAGCCATGACAATACTAACAACCAGCAGGAACCATGCAATTTTGGCTTCATTCGTGACACTCGCACGCTCACGAGCATAATCGCTAAGCAAGGCAATAAAAGGTGCAACAACTAAAAAGAGGAAACATGCAGCGGCAATTAACACCATGAATTGAGGAATATAACTATTAACACGAACAATCCCTGCAGCGTCAACGCCAACAAGTACAATCAAAGTCACCACCAAAAGCATAAGTAGTTTCAATGTTATAGTAACGGGCTTTCTAAGCTTGGCAGGGATTTTGTGGCTTGAGATGCCTTTAGTCACGTGAAAATAGAAGCGGGCAGATAAAAATGCGTAGCCAGTCAATCCAAGCAACACTGCTGTAAATATTGTTAAGTCAGAAATCATTATTATGCGTCCTTTTCTTTTAGGTATTACCTTTGTATGAGCAACTAAAAAGGCGAGTAAGCCAATGAAGTCATAGCCCAAGGCTTTAGCTAGATTTCAGCTTATTACGCTTTTCTGTTCGCGCAACTCTGGCGCTCACATTATCTAAAAAATTGTTTAATATCCGATCATCTAAAATACGTTTAGAAAATCTGAGCACTTCATGCCTAACTTCGCAAGTATAGTTAATACGCTGATATTCTCTTAACGATGTTAAAATGCATAGTTTTGATAAGGATATTACCGCGTGGCGCTAACATTTCATCCTCACCCAGGAACAATTTTGATGTGTAATTTTGGGGAGGGATTTCAAGCTCCAGAAATGGTTAAAAACCGTCCCGTGGTCGTATTGTCTCCGAAACTAAAGCGTTGCTCTGGTCTTTGTACTGTTGTGCCGATCAGTACTGTTTTACCTGACCCCATGGAGAAATGGCATTACAAGTTACCTCAGGCGAGCCTGCCTAATGCAAAACTTTTCATTGGTAAGCAGTCTTGGGTAAAAGGTGACATGATTTATCGTGTAAGCTTCCACAGACTGGATCGGATCAGGATTGGGAAAGATGGAAATGGAAAACGGTTGTACTTTGATCAGCGGCTCGGTAAGGAGCAAATGAAAAATATTTATGCTTGCGTGCTTAATTCTCTAAACTTGGAGCACCTACCAGAATATCTGTAATTTCTGAACGTTGGGGATATTGGTACATTTTGTACAATTTATGTATACTGGGATTGTTCCTGCGCTGCTTAGGCATCAGGCTTTTGAGACTACTTAATAAGTAGCTGGTTGTAGTAATGGCGATGACAAGCTCACTGCAACCAAGAATGAGGCCCCGCAAGGGGCCTTTGTCATTTTTACCTTAAGAAAACTGATGCCCCCCCGTAGTCATGGGATGTCATCCTGTCAAATATATATTCATTAATTGTGTTTTCATTAGCTCGCTTAGTATCAATGATAAATGAATAAAAATTAGCATCAGAAATTCACACCACGACCACTCTGTTCAGAAAGACTAAGAATAAATTATCTCTTAGTTGAGTCATTGTATTGCTATACTCATTTACCTTGCTGAGGATAAATTTAAGAAGAATATATTAGTGGAGGGTGAGTTTCTCTTTGTATTGAGCTGAGCCTTTGTATTGAAAAATTAATGAAAAATGCACAATTATAAAATTTTCCATACCAAAAATGGAAAATCTGCAATAAAAGCATCAAGATACTCATCGAGTAGAACCTATTGACTACATTTTAAGTTGCAGAAAATCGTATGAAAAAGAATATTTACTACACGTTTTTTGCAAGCATAAGTTTATTCCTATCCTGCATTCAGAAAATATTGGCACACTCGTCGCAATCGATAGAAATGAATTGATAATATGAAAAATACTCTTAAATTTAAGCCAGTAACACTGATTAAATTATCTAAACCAAAACCAAGTGTAGCCTATGATACATATTGGAGATTCGCTACAAAAAGACAAGAAGTCTTTTTTAATCGGATTCATGGAAAAATTGCTCCATGGAGTGATGATCCAATACTTAAGACTTATAAGTTTACAAATTGTTATCGCGCTTCTGACAGAGTCAGTCAGTATCTCATCCAAGAAGTAATATATTCAGGTAAGTGGTCACTAGAAGATACAGTCTTTAGAATTCTGTTATTTAAGCTTTTCAACAAAATTGAAACATGGCAAAGACTAAAAAAAGAATTTGGAGATATTTGTCTTGAAACTTTTAATATTGAAGCATTTGAGGAAGTATTGAATGTTGCAATGCAGGCAGGTACATCAATCTATTCCGCAGCTTATATAATTCCTTCAGGAGCTAAAAGTCGATATGCCGGATTACGCAAGCATAGCTTTCATCTGAACTTGATTGATAATCTCATTAAAACTGGACTACCAAAAAAATTACATGAAAAGCAGACAATGAAAGAAGCGTTTTATGAATTATTAGAATTAGAATCTATAGGGAAATTTTTAGCATATCAATTTATTACAGATCTTAATTATTCAGAGTGGTTCAACTACTCAGAAACTGAGTTTGTTGTGCCTGGGCCTGGAGCTCTAGACGGAATAAAAAAATGTTTCATCAATCTAGGTGACTATAGCGAGTCAGATATCATTAAGCTAATGGTGGATGAACAGGAAGATAATTTTGATAGGTTAAATTGCGATTTTAAATCGTTGTGGGGGCGACCTCTTCAGCTAATAGACTGTCAAAACCTTTTTTGTGAGGTGGATAAGTATTCCAGAGTGGCACACCCAGATCTTCAAGGGATTAGTGGTAGAACAAGGATTAAACAAAAATTTACCCCCTCAAAGCCGCTCGTGACTCCTTGGTATCCACCAAAATGGGGCATCAATGAAAACATTTACCTAGATCTTAAGGAAGTTGAACAAATTTCATAGAGCGATTATCTGCATCAAGCTCTACTCTTCCAGCGCCATGCTTCTTTAATAGCCTGAAAATTTCATAGCTTTTTAAAATACAATGTTGCCATTCCCATGGTTCACAGTCTTTTACTTCATAGCCCCGTACGAGGTTTTTAATTCGTTTAATTAGGTCAAGATCAACACGTTTCATCCCTTCTAAGAAATTGGGGCGAGCGTAGTCATAAATATGATTAACTACAGCTTCTTCTACTATCGCTGCACGAGCACCATCTTCAATTTCATCGGTTCTTGAGTCACTTTTCCTCTTAACTTTTAATAAGTCACGTAATACTGGTGACCAACCTAAGGTAATAGCATTTGCTAGATGAAAAATGTCGTGGAACCTATACCCATCTTCCATGTATGAATTATCCGTTAAGCGATCACCTAATTGTCGGCCATCCATGACTAGAAGAACGCTAGCATTATTATCGATACCAATGAAGTCAACTGTAAATTTTCTAGGTAGACGTTCATACCATGGAAAATCATTATCAAATTGTCTTGTAGGTATATTTTGAAGTCCACACCAATAGGAGAGAACTTTATTACAATTTTCTGAAGCAATGAATGGCAGGTTTGAATTGAATAGTTTTAGTAGTCCATCTAAATTTCTCAGTATTTGATTTATCAACTCATACAAGTATTCTTTATTGTCGGCATTTGGATTTTTAAACGACTCTTTTTCATTGGAGAGTTTTGTAATGTTTTTATGTAACTGATATATACCCTGAAAGGCATTATCGAACGATTTATCATTTTGCGGCCAATCATTAAACTTTAGCTTCAAACGTGTGGCGGTGGTCATCACATACCACAATATGTCGCCGATTTCTTCATTTAGATGTTCGTTAAAATTAGAGTATGCATCGCCATCACGTTGATGTTTTTTTATGACAGTTGCAAGCGATCCCAATTCTCCTATTAGACCAAGAATCGCGATGTCAGGACCGTGCACATTACCCCAATTTATTTTAGAAGTTCTTTCTGCTTGCTTCTGATATTCACTTGCTTTCAATCTTAATCCCCTAATTCATTTAGGAAATTACTAATTTGTCTTTTACTTATGCCAACATGCTGATCGAGCCTTGCTATTGTTGAGTGACAGACTAGCTTCCCAACTTCAATATTTAATTCTTTTGCGACAGCGCATTGCAACCTCGCTAGTCCAAGTAAATTACCTAAAGCTTTTTGAACATAATCGTGGGATCTATAGAGTGCTGTCAGATGAATAGCTTTTCTATCTTGGTCAAGTTTAAAGCTAAGGTGGCTTAAACATGGAAATCCACGTGTGACGGAGTCATTTCTGTGTATGGAGATAGTTTCAACTTGGTCCAAGCTGAGTTCAAACGCACATCTAATACCATTATTCTTGGCGATCTGACTCTTTAAATTTTTTATAACTTTACCAAGAGGATTGCACTTTTCACCCTTGGCATTTATGCCTCTAACTATTCTGTATGCATAAGTGCCTCTGGCATTTCCCGGACAGCGTCTTATTTTTGGAAATATTTCTTCAGGGTAGATTTCGGTTACACCATCCATTCCATGTAATTTATATTCTGTAGCAGGAAATATAGTCTCAGCAACTGTATTTACGGAATATAAATTTGAGTTTTTAAGCAAAAAGTTATCAAATTGTTTTCTTATTTCTCTGGACTTCCCATTTGAGAAGTTTGGCCTTCCAACTTCCATTATTAAATTATATTCCAAAGAATTTTTTGCTTTGTTAGTCAAGTGTTCTATAGCCTTAAGCCATGTTTCTTCTCGGGTTACGCCTATAATTGGGACCATTCTATTTACTCAACGTTAGAGAGGTAATTAAACGATTACTCAAGTAATTTTCAGTAAGCCATGAATGACCTTTTTCTCCCCAGGCTAATCCCCAGCTATTACGTATTAGAATACATCGTGTTCCACAATCAAGCTCTCCGCTTCCCACAGCAATTACAGCATGACCACCTAAATTGTCTCCATCCTCTGCAATAACGTAAGGATAGGTTGGAGAAAAAAATGAGTGGGATAGATTTATTCCTAGAATTATTGGTAAACCTAAATTGAGCTGATTAAAAATGTCATCTACACTAAGACCGGTCGAGTCATTCATACAGTGAAATAAGTTACTGAAATTTGTTAAAGGTATTTTTGGTGTTGTGGCTTGGTAATCATAGGGGTGCTCATTCTCTGTCGGCTGTCCATCATTTTTAAGTGCGTGGGTAATTGAATGGATACTCAAACCGCGGTTATAGTCAGTATGTGTTTCGTATAAATATGCATGATAAGCTAAGTATTCCACTGATAAGGCTTCAGAAACTGAATTTACATTGGAATTAACGTCGCTAGCAGAAAAAGCGAGACACAATGGGCGACTCCCTTGATCTCTAATTTTGGGAAAAGATGTTCTCAAATCAACATGAATTGTAGGAGCAATATTTTTTTCTAACATCAGTTACGTGCAGCTCTTGGAAGACCATGCTCTTTCCCAAAAAAATCAATTTTTACTTCAAAAGATTTTAACGCTGTGTTTGGGGGTTGCCAGGGACGTTGTTCTCTCATGCTAAGATTGATTGAGCCCTTAGCCTGAAAGTAAATATTTCTTGAAGTGATACTACCTATAACATCAGTTAATGCAGATTTATTCTCATCTGAAATAAGTTTAAATTGTTGATTGTCGGGTAATCCCATCCATCTATAGCCACTGCTTGAGTGCTCTTCAAGTTCAACTAAAACAATATCGTCAGGGCTCGCCATGAAATGAGCTCCATTATCTTTATCTCTTAGATGAAGAACATCTGCCCAAGAATCGGTTAAGGTTTTACCTTGTAGGATTACCTTTTTTGAAGATTTGGGAGGAGTTAAAGAAAGGTGCTCTGCACTTTGATTATCAATAAAGTTATTTTCTAACAATGCTCTCCATGTTGCTTCATAACTAGTCCCTGTTCGTAAGGCCAATTGATAAACAATATCTGGTTTTTTGAAATCAGCTTTTTTCCAATTATGGCGAATAGCGGTCTTAGTTAGTAATGATTTTGGCAATAAAAACTCAGAAGCAAATGCCTCGGCCTCTATTTCTTGAATTTCAGCTAAGTTCTTAGCACTTCTAGCTAGTTGGACTGTTTCTTCAGTGTCAAGGCTTTGTTCATGTCCTAGCCAATAATGGCCAAGTTCATGAGCTGCAGTAAACCGTTGAATGGGTAAGCGTCGATTTGTAGTTACCAATATACCTTGTTGCTCACCATTATTAAGGAATGCTCCCAAAAGACCTTCAAGGGGGCGGCAAATAGTCGGTATATTTAGACGGTGTAAAGCTTCAAAAACATCTACCGACTCAAGACCTTCCTTAATATGAGTGTCAATTTTCAAATTATGATGGATTTCGGAGGCTGCACGAATTCCATTTAATTTAGCTTCCCTAATATTCATTTTAGCCTTTTGATCTCATCACTAGAAACTCGGCAAATTGCTGTAGTTCTTTCTGGTCATTTTCAGATAGTGTTGAAAGGCTACGAGCAAGCACCGCTGCCATAGGATTAGGTTCTACAGAAAAATTTTCCTCTGTGAAATAAGCGATGGGTTTTTGATATAGCTTAGCAAGGTTCATTAATTCAACAGAGTCTAATTTTCTCTGTCCGTTCTCAATTAAAGATATTGCCGAACGTGAAATTTTTGCAAAAGATGCTGCTTCTTCTTGAGACAGGTTGAGATATTCACGAGCCTCTTTTAGTCGGCGACCAATTATAGTTCTGGGATCTTCATTCATAGTTAATATCCCTTACTTGTTTTCAAAATCGAGCTCAATTTGTTTAACTAGATGTTCCACGGCCTCTTCCACACTTTCGTAACCACCACATTTTATCCACTCAGGCTTTATTTTTTTACCAGTTAGTTCTTCTACAATTGGAGATAATTTAACTACTGTTTTTGAGTCAACCACGGGCGTTTCCCAAATATCTGATTCTTCATCATCTGCGGTAAAACTACTCATTTCTTTTTCATATTCTAGCTCTGCAGTTAATTTCGAAATGAGTTCGCTTTTGAGCTTTAAAAAGTCTTTTAAGGATAATTTCAAACTAGCTTTCACATTAGCAGACATTTCAACAGTACTCCCTGACTGTTAGATTATCTAACACAATATCGGAAAAATGTTAAATAATCAAACATTGAGATTATTTATTCATCCGATTTCAGTTGCTAATGTACAACTAATGATTATGTCTTTATTGGAATACACGAAAGTAAAACATTTAGTCTTTAAGTATAAGTAATCAGCTGTATAGCCATCTTTACCCAATTTAATTTCAGGTTTGAGCGAAATCAACTTTGGTGCATTATCTCGATAAATGGGGTAAAGACACTTGAATATAGACTCTTTTATTGAAAAGAGCATGTTGGCGTAGATTGTTTTTTCAAGGTTTACTATGCAAGCAGAATTCATTTCTTCATCAGCGGCAAAATACCTCCAAGTATTTGGATCTAACGGTTCTACTATTTCAATGTCAAAACCTAAGCTTCTGTAAAACTTTTTATATCCTACAAATGCACCAACTATATTAACTTTGTGTGATATCGAACCCACCATACCTGCTGGCCAATTAGGGCAGCCAGCTTCATCTCTGGTAATGCTTAAAGGAACGTTTTCAGAATTTAACGAGCTCATTGCTGATCTGGCAATGTTTCTTCCACCAATAAATTCCTTTTGTCTTCTTCGAGACATTACTCCGAGGTACTTGGATTCATCAGGAGGTAAATTAGATTGTCGATTTTCTATACTATCGATTAATAAGTGACAGTTATTTGGCAAAAATCTATTTGCTGTAAAGTCTAGCCCATCAATACTATTTTTAAACAATTCTAATTCCTTGTCTGGCCAGGATGCTTTTCTTGATTCCTTTCCTGGATATCGTCATAAATAACAGCGAATGAGAATAAAAAGCTAAAGCCGCAGCCTAATGCAAAAATCATGAATCCTGATCTGTGTAATTCTAGAGCTGGCCAAAGTGGAGAAATCATTATTAAAGCCGCCCCAGCTAGTACCAATCCAGCTAATCCAATTGAGGCAGGATCTGTGATGGTGCTTTGCGGTAATGTCTGGCCACTGTAACGTGCGTGGATCTTGACCGGCCAAAACAAAGCCAAACTAACCAGCAAAATCATCAAAGCTATGAACATGTTTGCACCTCCTTGGCACAATCAAGGTGCATCTTTTTTTGCACCTATTCAAACTAATTTAGAATAATTATAACTTCTTTAAACTGATCAATGAAATTTGTATGGTGTTGTTTTATTGGAATTTTTAAGCAGTGTTGCACTTATATAATTTGTTTGGAAATCACCCATAATGACGGCGTCAGTGGTTCGAATCTACCCATACTATGTTACCTCAACCCGTAACAGGTTGGGTTTTAAGGAGCAAACGCAGTGCATCTGTGGCACGGAGATTACAATTTTTATAGTTATTTCTTTGGCTACTGCTGTAGGGATACGCATTTGGAGTTTCAGTAATGGTCGGATCATTTATCACAGACTTAGACAAAAGATGATCTAAACAGCCAGATATTTTGAAGCGCTGGCATCGAGTTTAGACTTTATCTTTTCCCACTCTGGCATCACCTGACTCATCAGTCGATAAAAACGCTCACTGTGGTTATGCTCGGCGATATGACAAAGCTCATGCAGTATGACGTAATCAACACACTCTCTGGGCGCTTTAACGAGGTGTGGGTTTAATGTAAGTAAGCCTTTGGGTGAACAGCTGCCCCATTGTGTTTGCATGGTTAATACGCGAATTTCTGGACGTTCACTTACCCATAGAGTTTTATCCAGCAAGGAGTCAAGGCGGCGCTGAAATACTTCTTTCGCTTTGGCTTTGTACCAATCGCTCAAAAGAGCTTTAACTCTATCAGGGTTCGTCTCTTTGACCAGAACTTGAAGTTGGCCTCGCAGGAGCTTTACTTGTGGCTTGCTCTCAGTGTCCACGATAACTTTCAACAAGTGCTGTCTGCCCAGATAGAGATGACTTTCGCCACTGACATACTTGCGTGGTCTTACATCACTCAATTGCTTTTTGAATGTGGCTAATTTGTCGTGGATCCAGCAGGCACGTTTCTTCACAGCGATTCGCACATCATCATCGGAGACATCTGGAGATGCCTTTGCAATAACACGACAATCGGGGTGAACCTTGATAAGAACTCTCTGGTTGTCATTCGCTTTGTCACCACGCTCAAAGTGAATGACCTTATCACCATAATGGATAAACAGACGCCCTTGAATTTGCTCAAGCTTGGAATGAATTCTGACGGACATATTCAATCTGCGCCGGCCAGCCCTACCCGGGTAATTTGCACGACATATTCGACGATGGATTTAGCTTGGTCCATACCGTAGCCAATATCCTTACAGCGTTTGAACATCAAAGGTAGTAATTGCTTGCGTATGTCAGCTTCAATGTTTTGTGGGTTGATGGAGTTTTCTTTTACTGAAGTTTCCACTTTGCTGTCGATTTCAAATGCCAAATTTATCCAGGCATCCTGCACTTGAGCGTCCTGAACTTCGAAGACTTTCGGCAGAACTTTTTTAAATACGCCATAGTAAGCCTGAGCATGGTGGTTACCAGCAAACCGATCCGGTATGCCGGGTAAATTCCGTTTTTTGACCCGTTCTTCAAACTCATGAAACAGCATGTATTGTTTCAAAGGATGTTCGAAAAGCTGTTCAGCTTCTTCGATGACTTTGCGTAAGAGTTTGGAAAAGGCCTCTTGTGCATAAGGATCATCGCGAAGATTTTGCTCAATCGTGCGGGTTATTCTGGTTTTGATAATGTCCGTTTCGTTGCGGGTTTTATCTTTGCTCCATTCTTCGGGCTTTTGCTGGCCCATTTGTCCAACAGAGTAGGTTCCTTCAGGCTCTTTGATTTCAACACCGACGACATGTTTATCCATGAGCTTTCTGACTTCTTCAGCATACTCATCATATTCAATAGTCTCACCGGCATCCTGCCGAACAAGCTGTCTCAGGCTTGAAAGTTGTTTTAGTGTTTCCTTGTAGTGTCGGCGGTCTGCGTCAGTGAAGCTCTTATCGTCGTAAAAGGTAGCTGACTGCAATGCGACTTTAAGGCAGGTAGCAAAGTTAGTCAGTGCCGTGTAGAAATCATCACGGGTTTTCTGGTTAACATCGACCATCTCGCCATCACGACTTTCGGTTCTGGGTACCAGAACTTGGCGTAGTTGTTCGATATCGTTCTTATTTTTGACGGCGCTGAATATGGCCCATAGTTCTTTATACAGCTGTGGCAGACGCTTATATTCAGTGCTCATTTGATGATAGAGCCCGGCAATATCTTCTATGTCATAACCGGATTGTGTTCTTGAGGCCAGATCTTGATATTTGGCAATAGTGGTATCAAGTTCTGCCAGGATGCCACGGTAATCAATTAACAGGCCAAACTGTTTTTTCGGGTGCAGACGGTTTACCCTGGCAATCGCCTGAACGAGATTATGTTCTTTGAGTGGTTTATCGATATAGAGCACCGTGTTCTTGGGCTCATCAAAGCCAGTGAGCAGCTTATCCACCACAATCAATAGTTTGAGATTGTCATCCTTATCAAATCGTGAAATCAGGTGCTTGGTGTAAGGGGCTTCATCATTACCACCCACATTGTCTTTCCACCATTTGGTGACTTCCGGACTGTCTTTTTCATCGACAGATGTATTGCCTTCACGGGTATCGGGTGGGCTCATGACCACAGCGGACTCGAACAATCCCGCTTCATCCAAATACTTCTTGTATTTAATTGCAGAGATTTTGCTGTCACAGGCCAATTGACCTTTTAGCCCGTCATCAATGTTCTTCACAAAGTGATTGGCAATATCTAAGGCGATTAAGCGAATACGATCATCGGATTGGTAAAGATGGCCTTTCTTGGCAAATTTACGTTTCAGATCGGTGCGCTGATCATCGGTCAGTCCCTCGGTGATACGTTCAAACCAGCTATCTATTGCCCGTTCGTTCACATCCAGGTCTGGAATGCGCTCTTCATAGAGCAGCGGTGTGACAGCCTTGTCTTCAACAGCTCGCTGCATCGTATAGGCATGAATGATTTTGCCAAATTTGTTTTCGGTTTTATCTTCTTTGAGCAGTGGTGTACCAGTAAAGGCAATAAAAGCGGCATTGGGCAGTGCTTGCTTCATACGAATGTGGTTTTCGCCACCTTGGCTACGATGACCCTCATCAATGAGCACAATAATGTCACTGCTGTCATTGTGACATTCCGGCATCTTAGTCGCAGAATTGAACTTCTGAATCAGCGAAAAGATAATGCGTTCATTACTTTTTCCGATTTGCTCAGCGAGGCGCCTGCCGGAAGTCGCCATTGCAGCTTCTTTGTCTTTTTTGCTGGCAAGCTCGCCGCCAGAACTAAAGGTCTGACTTAGCTGGTTCTCTAAATCAACTCGGTCGGTGACGACAACAATCCGGCATTGCTTGAGTGATTCATGCAAAATGAGGGCTTTACTGAGAAATACCATCGTAAAAGACTTACCGGAGCCCGTGGTATGCCAGATGACGCCGCCCTCACGCCCGCCTCTTGGGTTTTTTGTGTTGATCCGTTCGATCAGCCGCTTGATACCAAAAACCTGCTGATAGCGTGCAGCCACTTTGCCGATTTTTTTATCGAACAAAATGTAATAACGAATCATTTCCAGCAATCGTGCAGGGGAGAGCAGGCTGATGATGAGCCGGTCCTGATCGGTCAGCATTAGCTCGCCGCCGGCAATCAAACTGTCATACCAGGCTCTGTCATTTTCAGGGCGGTGCGAGAATAGCTGATTGAGCTGCACTCGCGTCAAATTAGAATTTTTTATGGCGTGCATTTTGGCGTCAGGGATATCCTCTTCGCGCCAAGTAGCCCAGAACTTCTCCGGTGTACCTTGAGTGCCATAACGGCCTTCAATACCGTTGATGGAGAGTAAAAGCTGCGCATATGCGAATAAGTGTGGGATCTCATCTGGCCGCTGGTTTCGCAATGATTGAGAGATCCCTTCTCGAATGGTCGGGCCTTTACCGGCATGGCCATCTGGCCGCTTCGCTTCAATGATGACTAAAGGGAGCCCATTCACATAGCAAACAATGTCTGGCCGACGATTATCTATACCATTGCTACGACGGACGCAAAATTCTTCAGTGAAGATAAAACTATTGTTGTTGACCTCATGCCAGTCAATCAAAGGGATGGTCGGACTGACTTTTTTTCCATCTACAAACTCAGTGACGGAAATGCCATACAGCATATGGTTATAGAGCTTTTCATTAGCTGAAGTCAGTCCTTCATTGAGTGCCGGGGAGCATAGCTCATGAATGATTTTATCAATGGTATTGTTGGACAGTGAGTACTCTTGTTCGGCAAAGACAAATCGGCGTTTTTGCAGTTGGCTACGAAGTTCATCATGCAGAACAACTTGATCCAGCTTTCCAGAACGTGCCGTGAGAGCTTGATCAGGATTGATGAATTGCCAGCCGAGTTTTGCCAGCAAGGCAAGTGCAGGTAATTTAGCGCTGTATTCTTCCTGAAATTTCGGACTGTAATTATCAGTCATACAGCATTATTCCTTGCTTTTTTAGCCATTCAAGGCCTTTATTCGTAGCTTGGTAGGCCTGCTCTGGGTGGTTAATAACTTCTGGGTAGATGTAGCAAATTAACGATTCCTCGTTTCTCAGCACATTTAAGTGGTTGGCCTTTAATGCGTTCACTTGTCTGTTTAAGGCTTGGGCCAATTGTTCTGCTTTCATTGGGCGTAAGGCACATAGCCATATAATTACAGGCCATATGCTCTCTTTACGTGCCTTGGGTGAAAGCTCTGTAATTCGTTTTTTAAGTTCTTCCGGCAGGTCACCTGTATTTAGGTAAAGGTCACCTGTATTTGGGGATAGGTCACCTGTATTTGGGTAAAGGTTACCTGTATTTGAATCATTTGTAGAGAATAGAGGTAGCTCATCTGCATTATTCCAATGAATGGAAAGCTGATAATAAGTAGCAGGCCCTGCACCACCTTGAGTTAGCAAATGATATTGATGATGCAAGCGACTTAAAGTCTGACTGGCTGCGAGCGTATCGAGGCCTGTGATGGCACGTAAACTGGCGTTATCAATGGCCCCAGTCTCTATCGTTAAAATCAGCGCTTTCGCCTCATCATGACTGAGACCTAGGTGATTAAATTGCTTCAACCAGAGCAGTTGGTCTTCCCCTAGTAATTGGTGCAACAAATAGGTTGCCAAGAACTGATTTTCAATCACATTGCTTTGGAATACTGGCGCCGTCAGCCCTGCCTGTTCTAGGAGGAGACGCATAGTGCGAATGCCTGATCCTTTAGTTTCAGCAAAGTTCACATCGTACAGTACGGCCGCTAATACTGGGTTACGAAGTTTAGAGCCCATTTCACCCAGTACCGCTTCAGGTTTAAGCGAATAACCTGCGTTTCTGATCTCAAGACGGTTACTGTAGCGCACCACCATAATCGGTTGATGTACTTGATAATCTCGGTGCATGACAGCATTGACAACAGCCTCACGAATCACTTTTTGCGGCAATAAAGGCTGATCTGAACGTTGAGTGTTGCCTTCTTCCAATCGAAAATGACGAGGCAGATCATCGATAATCGTTGCCTCAAGCTTGGGGATGACACGCAGTAGTGGCTCTCGTAGATCCAGAGTAGTTTCAAACCGTTGTTCGGGATCTTCCACCCACTGAGTACCGGCTATACGTACATAGTCTACTCGCACGGATGGCAATAATCGTCTCAACGATAAAGGCTTACCTAGTAGTAGCAGGCCCGCCACATTAGGTACCCACTTACCGTCACGTTTTTTTACCAGATTCAGCGCACGTAGCATGTCTGGATCAGAAGCATTTAATTCCTCAGCGTGAGGACGTACCTTGGCTCGCAGGGTTCGGTACAAGGCTATGGCGTCCGGATCGAGATCGTCCCACTCGGCATCAGACAGTAATACCCGTTCAAAACCCAAACCGCTTTTGGCGAGCAGTAATGGCTCTAATTCTGCCTGAGTGCACTCATAATCACTATTTAGGCCACGCCGCCAAACGCCGGTTTTACGCTTATTTTTGGAATCGAACTTACCTTTGAATGTACAAGGTTTAGCAGCAGCATCGAGCTCAGGTACAAACACCTTCACGAGCCGCTGACCCTCAAGCATCAACGCTTCGGCTTGTATTGTAATGGGGTGCTCAAATTGGTCTCGACAATTTACCTGAAGCTCGTTCAACAGCTTATCCGTATCTTCCACGCCACAGGGGTAAAATGTTTGATGCTGTTCATCGGGTTCATTCACCCCCAGTAGTATATAACCACCACCCAGCCCCGGTTCGTTAGCAAAGGCACAAACGGTTTGCATCACCGATGGGCCGATTTCCTTACCTCGCTTGGCTTCGATACGTGAATGCTCATCCAGCTCACGTAGCTGTTGTAATAATTCCTGCGGAGTAAACTCAGACATAATAAAAGGCCTCTTTTTTGCCTGACACAGTAATAAACTCTTGGTTTACAACGGAGCTTATATGCCAGCACAATTGCGAGATGAGGCACTTAGCCTGCCAGTTGTTTTCGGGGTGAACTATCAAGTGTTCCTTGACGGTTGCTTCATCACCATCAAAAATATTCTTCAGATACAGACTGAAGTTCATTTCTTGTCCTTATAGTCCATTAATGAAACGACATTGTCAGGTGTTGATGTGGAAGTCTGGTAGGGGCTGTCAACATTGGCTTCCGGTACAAAGCGAAACATTCCATCATCGACGAATAATGCCGGTGGGTAAAAAGTTCGTTTCTTACCGTTTGGCTGTTTTGCACGTTTTTCAAGCGTGTTGATTGTCCAGGCTAAATCAAGAGCTAAGTCGTCATCCAGTGCATCCAATCCCTGAGAGGCCAGTAATCCTTTAACCCATTGCTCTGCATCATTCACATGACCGTTGACGCTGAGATCGGTATTTCTCACCCACTCAACCTGCTGTGTACGCTCATGAAAACGAGTGAAGATGCGAGGAGCTTGATCACGGCTGATATCGCCATATTTAATCATCAGACTAACCATCTCCTCAGCCCAATATTCACATAAACGTTGTTCAAGTTGAGCTTGAGTGGGTTTGATATCAAACGGCAGTAATAGAGTGAATCGGCTGTACGCCTCAACTGCAATCACCGTCGCACGTTCACGCCAGCTACCAGTAAAAATCACATGGCACTGCCATGAAATTGTTTCAGCATCTGTGATTAATGGTGTAATGCCCTGTTGCTGGCCAGCTTCAGCAGGAAACCGAGGTAAGTCCAGTCTTAGCCATTTGCAGAGAGCATTGCTTACTGAAAACAACACGCGACTATTCGACATTATTAAACACTTAGATTGAGATCTGATTTGATGTCACACATAATAAGTCCTGGGTTCACTGCCAAACAATTGAATTTACCGAGGCTTCTTCCGCTGAGCCAGCGTAGCGAATCAGCGACAAATAAACATTTTTAAATGTCCCACCCCGATTATAAGAGCCTCATAGGCTGTCACCGCAAAGTGTAGTCGGGGTGGTCATCTAATTTGATATTCCATTATCTAGCCCTTACCTCTGGTTTTCCTATCCATTAACCTCTGCTGATTCATAGAAAACCCTAATTTTTCTGAGAGTTGCTGTTTTTCCTTGTAACCAACCGGAAACATGTAAACATGCTGTACAACCATTTCTTTCAAGATTCTCAGGCAAACTGGGTTATCGTGGATTTTATCCAAAGTATGCGAAATTGAGTCCATGTTGAGTGAACGTTCATGTTGTAGCTCTATAGCTTGATTAATCAAAGTGTAAGCTGGTGTGTCTTTTTGCGCTTCTAACTCAACAAAAATCTCACGAGCATCTCTAGAACCGATAGAAGAAGCAATTTTTCTAACAATGGCATTAATAGCGCCATAGGTCATTTGTAGATAAATAACTTCAGCTCTTTGGCTGATTTCTCCAACGCTTGCAGTGGGATACTCATCGACTCGTTCACGAATAAAATCAATAATTTCGTTTTTCGCTGAGTCAGAAATTCTTATGAAGTAATCCAAAAACCTAAGTCCAGTAGCAATACCACTTTCTGCAAGATGGTGAATAGTAGTTCTTGTTAGGCTGGCATGTCTATTTCTAATGATTTGACCAGCGATATCCATACCTTTTAATGCCTTGTTTATAGAAGCTAGGATATCAAGAGGCTCACTTTCCTCAGGCTCATCAATCCTATCAATTTCATCTAGACGTTTATTGTGATTATCGCGTTCTTCCTGAATTTCTCTTTGCTCAAGTACGAGTTCGGGAATGCTTTGAATAAAATTAGCAATAAACAATAAGTCATTTTTCTTTAGGGTGGCCTGCTCATTTTCTGAAAATAACGAGCCAAGGACGTCGTTAATTTTTGATATCAACCAGGCTTCTTTTGTGTGGTGAGTAATGAAAATGAGAATGTATGCGAAGTCTTCTCGATGTAGGTTTTCCAGAAAGTAATCGACTTGTACAACCACGTCTGAAGAGGAAGAATAAGACTCAGCAACTTTTTTCCCAACAAAAAAATAGTAAATATACGGGTATTTGAATTTAACCC
>ERZ724563.102-NODE-102-length-21633-cov-3.860225_pt1 | contig 21633 bp, 18 predicted proteins | sample MGYA00375857_ERZ724563 | MGnify/ENA primary metagenome ERZ724563 (study PRJEB28725, sample SAMN03264850) | marine sediment metagenome | biome: marine pelagic biome; feature: marine oligotrophic desert; material: marine snow | place: Pacific Ocean:North Pacific...
TCCCCGTTCTATTTTGAGGTTATAGAGTTCGCCCTGGTTATAAAGATGCTCGGGTATCGCCATTTTGATGCCCAGATGTGGCTCAAAACCGGCTCCATCATCACGAGGAATAATATGCTCAGGCTTATCTGACAATAATGTCTCTTCACAGGGGAGATTATTTTCTGGTGTTGTGAGACGTTCTTCATCAGCGGGTGATAAACCTAATCTATCGCTAAAGTGTCGTATCCATGTGGTCTGAGCAATTTCATCGAGACGTGCTTTTTTATCCTCATTTAATGCTTCGCCTCCTACATTCATGGTTGCCACAAAAGCAAAGTCATCTTTCAGTTGTTGTTGCGTGCTGTCGAGTTCAGCTTGATGCTGTGCTTGCTTATCAGGTGATTGCGTCATGTTTTGCCAATAAGTGATCTCAGCATCACGCCAAAGCACTTCAAAGCGAGTGCGTACCTCATGAATACGGTTGTAGATGGTTTCGAGTTTGCTGCCTTTATCGACGATATGTTCTGGTGTGGTGATCTTGCCGCAGTCATGTAACCATGCCCCAACTTTGAATTCACGCCACTCTTCTTCAGAATGAAAACGAAAATCACGGAAAGCCGGTGCGAGAGAGCCTTCCGCCTGGTCTGCCAGCATGAAAGCCAGCTCTGGTACACGTTCACAATGGCTGGCCGTGTAATGTGATTTATCGTCGATGGCCTGAGCAATAAGCTGGATAAATGAGTCCATCAATTTATCCTGATTGATCTCATGCTGTTTTATGGCTGAGACCATATCTTTCATAGAATGTCCCAACTGATTGATTTCATCGATATAACTATCTGGAATATCTAACTTATCAAATTGTCGTTCACGAATTTTTTGGTTTTCTTCTGCCAGTTTTTTTATGGGAGAGACGATGGGGGAAGCGAATAACCAAGGGGCAGGCAATAATAAAAGCAAAAAGCCTATCGACATCCACAAGGATAACTTCACTTTTTCCAAGGCTGGGCTCAATACACTATCAACTGGAATCACCATGCCTAGATAATCGTTGCGTCGCCCTTCATAACCAAATGGTGAAACGAAGACATAGCTTGCATCACCATTAATGTTCACTTGCTTTAGTTGTCGCTGGTTAGCTTTATCATTCGTATAAGCAGTTAACTCAGCGTAAGGGACGCTCAATAAGCCTTGCTGTTGATTGGTAAACCATTTATGGGCGAGTGCTTGTTTTTGCTCATCGCTGATATGAGCGATAGCACTGTTAATAATGGGGAGCAGTTCTGAGTGTTGTTCTGCCAGCAACAGTTTAAGCGCATTAGGAATGGTTGCTGGAAAATGAATATCATCATGATAGCGAATATTCTGATAAAAAAATCGTTCTCCCACATAGTGCAGAATCTCTTCAACATCCAGCCCAGCAAACACTTCTCCTTTGCTTACGGCATCAAATACTGCTCGTGTTGTGGCAACTTTTTTTACTGTGATGTCAGGGTAATGCTGTTCAATGACTGGAATAATCGACCAACCTTCAGGAATGGCGATTGTTTTGCCATTCAGTTGGTTGATATCTGAAATGGATTCAATATTTTTTTGAGTGATGACTGAGTAAGGTAAAGTCACGTATGCATCACTGAATTCTCCTGGCAACTGTCTATTTTCTGTATCAAAAATAGACTGCAACATATCGATTTGACCTGATTGATATTGTTGCACCAGTTCTTGCCAGTCGTATCCATTAACATAGTCAAAACGTAAGCCGGTCATTTTAGAAATCAGTGACAGATAATCGATGCTGTAGCCCATTGGCTGACCCGAACTGGCGAAATCAATGGGTGCCCAGTCTTGTTCATTCGACACCTTTAACGACGGATAATCTGCAATAAGTGCTTGTACTTCGTCCGTCATCTCGAATGGTTCAGTCAGTTCTGGAATGATAGTGGCCTGGTCGTCAGGAAGATTTGAAGCCAGTAACTCCCCAGTAGAGCGATATAAAAATACCTGACCAAACTCACTCAGCTCGTGCTGAGTCAAATAATCTGACATGGAACTCAGAGCAATATCGACACCTATCACTGCCCCATCATTCAACTTTGTCGAATAGGTTTGGCCTGCAGCCTGGAGGTTATGAAATAAATAAGGGTCGGTTTTATTGACGTTGCCTTGTTCGGCTTCAGTAAACCAGGGGCGAATCGTTGAAGTATAATTACTCGGCTCTTTACGAACCGATCTGAGCTGAAATTCTTGATTGTAATAAGAGAATTGTCGTGTACGCGCTTCTCCTTCTCCTTGAATGGTGATAACAACCCACCTATCCTCATCTATTGCCTGGAGTTGCTGGCGAATCTGCTGCCCACTGTTAAGGTTGATGACTTGAAAAAAGTCACCATTCGCCATGCCGAGGTATATGGCATAGAGAAGTTCGCGATTAAGCATTAAGGATGAAAAGATATCTCTGGCATCCGGACTCACCGTATTGCCATTAACAAGACCAGGGTAACTCGCTAATATCCGTGTGGTTTCAATCGCCTGTTTGTCGACATTATTAAGAAGCTGACTGGTGTTATCAGCAAGATGATTAAATCGGTTGGTGGCGCTTTCGGTTGCCATCTGTTGCATAAAATAAAATTGCAAACTCAGCGCGGCGACGGCTGTTATCACCGTGGCAATAATAAATGTCATGACCACCGTGATTCGGATGGTTAACCGGAACGGTTGACGAGATGGAGTATTTTTTGTCATTTGCATCATCCATTATTGCTAAATGCATAGCTTTCAGCGCGCTGTTGAGCCAGTTATTACTACAAACTATATACCCCATTAAGTCGGCATTAATGAGATATTCTTCACTGAAGTTTTAATTTACTAATTCTCATGGTGACCTTAGCCTGCATAGTTGCTATTTCAATTGAACATGGCAGCTTTTTTTCAGTGATTAATGAATTTTTCTGAATGCTTACCTATGTTCAGGCATGGTTAAGCTCAAATCCCTCACTATATATCTCCCTGTTGACGTCATAGCAGATAGAAAAATAAAAAAGGACACCACATGAAATGGGCTAAGTTGGGCTTACTGAGCATCTGCCTTATAGGGATTATTGTTGGACTTGGCCTGTGGTGGCAGCATCAGAAAGTTTATCCCTCAACCGATGATGCCTATGTTCAAGCTAATATTCTGACTGTTTCGCCGCAAGTGACTGGCCGGGTAACCGAGTTAAATGTCACTGAAAATAACTTTGTTAAGGCCGGTGACATACTCCTTAAAATTGATGATAGTGATCTGCAAAGTGCTGTTGATGAAGCCACCTCAGAGCTTGAGAAAACAATTCAGAAACACATGATGGCGGGTTCAGATGTCAGTAAAGCCATCGCCAATCTGAACGCAGTACAAGCCACACTTGGGGATGCAGAACTCGAATTTGAACGTCAGCAAACGCTTTATGAACGCCGAATAATTCCTAAATCCACCTTAGATAAAACCCGAGCTAACCTCGACAAACTCAAAGCAGATAGAGATAGCGCCAGAGCAGCACTGAACACAGCACAAACTCAATTGGGTGGACAAACCGATCATGATCCTGCTGTTCGCGCCGCGCGTGCCGCATTAAAACGAGCACAGATTGCACTCAGTTATGCGGTGGTCTACGCCCCGGCTGATGGCTGGATTGCGAATCTGTCTCTACGTCCGGGCGACGTAATAACGACAGGTCAATCTCTATTCTCCATCGTTGAGAAAAATGACTGGTGGGTCACGGCTAATTTTAAGGAAACCGCCCTCTCACGGATTCGACAAGGACAACCCGCCAGCATTAGCGTTGATATGTATCCAGATATGACATTAACAGGAACCGTCGCCAGTTTAGGTATGGGCTCAGGCGCTATTTTTTCACTGCTGCCACCTGAGAATGCCACCGGAAACTGGGTGCATGTGACACAGCGTTTCCCTGTCCGGATTCATCTGGACTATCAGCCTAGCCCAGAACAAGAGCAGCATTTACGGGCGGGCTCCAGTGTCACTGCCACAGTGGATACAACTGACTTAGATAAAACCAATGAATGAGAGCGAAAACCAGCCTGTTCACTGGTTAATCGTCTTTGCGGTGGTGTTGACGGCTGTACTTGAAGTGCTTGATACCACCATCGTTAATGTCGCTTTACCTCACATTAAAGCGGCATTTGGCATCACCAGTGATCAAACCGTTTGGATCGTCACTAGCTACATTGTTGCCTCGATTGCCGTCATGCCTCTCACAGGCTTGTTATCGCGAAAATTTGGTCGTCGTCGATTGATTATCTCTGCTATTGTGGGGTTCGCGTTTTTCTCAGCATTGGGCGGCATGGCACAAACCTTCGAAATGCTGGTGTTTTTCCGTTTAGGTCAGGGCTTTTTTGGCGCCTTTCTCATCCCCTTATCTCAAGCCATATTATTTACCAGCTTTCCAAGAGAGAAACGCGGTCAGGCTATGGCGATATTTGGTTTAGGTGTGATTGTCGCTCCTGTACTCGGCCCCACCATCGGTGCGATTTTAACTGAGCATTTTTCCTGGCGTGCAGTGTTTTACGTCAATATGCCGATTGCCTTTATTGCTTTATTAATGGTCAGTGGCGAACTCAAAAAAGAAGAGACACAAGCGGTTGATATTGACTGGGTGGGGCTATTGTTAATGGTCACGGCTATAGGTGCCTTACAAATGACCCTGGACTTAGGCGAAAGTCATGATTGGTTTGATTCTCACCTGATTCAGGTGACCGCCATTATCTCTGCTGTCACCGGCTTTATTTTCTTTGTGCGTGGCATGGGGCGTAAGCTCAATATCATTGACTTTTCACTACTGAAAGATAGAAGCTTTGCCGCGGGCAATGTCGCCATCGTTGGCTTTGGTGTCTCTATGTTTGGGGCCATTGCTATTTTGCCTTTATTTGTTCAGGGACTATTGAATTATCCTGTATTGGAATCAGGCCAATTATTTATTCCACGTGGTGTTGCTGCTGGTTTTTCTATGGTGGTGACCGGCTCATTTCTAGTAAACCGGTTTGATCCACGGATGTTATTAGCCATCGGTTTAATTCTCACAGGTACGGGGAATGTCATGCTGGCCAACCTGAACCTGGACGTGAGTTTTTGGCAACTTGCCTGGCCTGGAGTTATCTCAGGGTTAGGTATGGGACTGTTTTTCGTGCCTATGTCGACACTGGCTTTCCAGAATATTTCCTCAGAAAAACAAGATGAAGCTTCTGGCATATACAGTGTGATGCGTTCGCTTGGTTCATCAGTCGGTATCGCCATTATTGGGTGGCAGCTTGCTCGCAGAACCAATCTTCACTATGCCATTCTGACAGAGCAGATTACGCCTTTTAACCCAGCTGTCTCTCAGTATTTAGCACCTTTAGGCTTGTCTCCTGAAACTCATATGGGGGCCAAGGTTTTAGCGAATGAAGTCATGGCTCAAGCCTCAATGTTAGCGTTTCAGGATGCCTTTATTTTATCGGGGCTCGCGGCATTTGCCATGTTACCGATAGTGCTGTTAATCCAAAAACCAGCAAAATCAGAGGTGGGTTCGCCAGCCACTGTGCATTAACTCAAACAACATCGTGTGATAAAAAAATCCCGGACCAACAAGCTTGTCCGGGATTCATTCCTTTCAATGTAATGCAGTCAGTAGTTTATGCAACAAATAATGATTTGGCATTCACAAATTCTTTTATACCAAAGCCACCATGCTCACGGCCATAGCCACTTTCTTTAACACCACCGAAAGGCATATTGGCTTGAGGACCAGCGTAACCATTAATGTTCACCATGCCCGTATCGAGTTGTTCACGGGCAATACGAATAGCACGCTCCTCATCTTTAGAGAAAATGCCGCCACCAAGGCCATATCGGTGGTCATTAGCAAGCTCAATGGCTTCAGCTTCATCAGCGACTTTGAATAACGCAGCCACAGGGCCAAATAACTCATCGTCATACGCCGGACTGCCAGCTTGGATGTTTTCCAATACCGTGGCTGGGTAGTAGGCACCTTTTTGATCAGGTACTTCACCACCACATAAACAAGTGGCCCCTTTCATCACCGACTCCTGAACCTGCTGATGCAGCTTGTCACGCAGATCAACACGCGCCAGTGGCCCCATATCATGCTCACTGTTGGTCGGGTCACCAAAGGTCAGCTGTTTCATTGCTGCGACATATTTATCTCTGAACTCTTCATAAACAGGGGCTTCAATAATAAACCGTTTCGCTGCAATACAGGTTTGACCACTATTCATGACACGTCCCTGAACACAGGTTTTGACGGCCAGATCGATATCGGCATCTTTCAGAACGATATAGGCGTCACTCCCCCCCAGTTCCAGTACATTTTTCTTCAGATGCTCGCCAGAAATTTTGGCAATCAGTCGACCAATACGGGCACTACCTGTAAACGTCACACCCCGAATATGAGGATGAGCAATCAATTCATCTGCCGTTTCACCATCAACAAATAGGCAGCTAAATACGCCCTTGGGTAAACCCGCTTCTTCATAAATCTTCTGAATGGTCTCTGCTGTTTCAAAGCAGGACTCATCATGCTTAAACACTGTCGTATTACCGGCCATAATCACCGCAATGCTGTAGCGAATACATTGATAAAGCGGGAAATTCCAAGGCTGCATGCCTAAGATCACGCCTTCAGGCTGATAGGTAATAATGCCTTTCTTACCCACAGCGATGTCACGCTCTTCATCAGCCAGAGCGTCAATGCCATGCTCAGCGGTATATTCACAGATAGCAGCACATTGCTCGGCTTCACCTTCGCCTAGTGCTAAGGGTTTACCCATTTGTTTAGCCATCATTTGAGCTAATTTGGCTTTGTCACGACGCAGCAATTCAGCGATTTTTTTGATAATGCTGGCACGCTCTTCAAGTGAGGTGTTTCTCCAGCGCTGAAAGGCTTTATGAGAATCATCAATTAACGCTTCTGCTTCCTGCTTGGTATGCAGATAGTAGGTTTTATACACCTCTTCTGTGGCAGGGTTATAGGTATCAATTGTTTGACGAGAAATATCGGTTGTTTTCAATTCTGCTTGAGTCATGTTTTATCCTCTTTGATAATAAGAAAATTCGCGTTGATTGCAGATTGAAAATTAACGAGCATCCTCCAGAAATGGGTAATCGGTGTAGCCTTCGGCACCACCACCATAGAAAGTATTTTGATCGGGCGTGTTCAGTGCAGCCCCGGCTTTGAGGCGTTCCACCAGATCCGGGTTAGCAATATATTGACGACCAAACGCTACGGCATTAGCACGTTGGCTTTTCACCGCATCCTGCGCTGTCAGCAGATTGTAGTCACCATTGGCAATGTAAAAACCTTGCCATTGTTTGATTATCTGCTCAACGATGTATAAGTCTTCATTACTTACATCAATGCCGGGAAAACGCTCAACGATATGGACATAAGCTAACTTATGCTCGTTAAGCTGTTTGATCAGCGCACTGTATGTAGTTAGTGGATCACTGTCACTGACATCGTTGAAAGTACCAGTGGGTGACAATCGAATACCAACACGGCCAGCATCCATCACTTCAAGCACAGCCTCAACCACCTGATTAACCAGACGAATACGGTTCTCGACGGAACCACCATAATTATCGGTACGCTGGTTACTGCTGTCACAGATGAACTGGTTTAACAGATATCCGTTGGCAGCATGAATTTCCACGCCATCAAAGCCTGCTTTGTCTGCATTACGAGCAGCTGTTTTGTATTCTTCAATCAGATTATCAATATCATCAGCGGTCATGGCTCGTGGCTCAGATACATCCACCATTTGCCCATCGACAAATGTTTGTGCCTCAGCGCGAATAGCTGATGGGGCTAGAGGTTGCTCGCCTTCAGGGAGTACCGAGTGATAACTGATTCGACCCACATGCCAGAGTTGTAAGAAAATCTTTCCACCTTTGTCGTGAACGGCATCCGTGATTTCTTTCCATTTAGCTACTTGTTCGTCAGAGTAAATACCAGGGGTCTTGATATAACCTTTACCCATCTTGCTGATTTGCGTGCCTTCAGCAATGATGAGACCAGCACTGGCACGTTGTGAATAGTATGTGATGGCGAGATCATTGGGGATATCCGTATCATCATGGGCTCTGTTTCGTGTTAGTGGGGCCATAAAAATGCCGTTTTTGAGTTCCACTGAGCCCATCTTCACAGGACTGAATAAGTCATTCATATACTTCCTCCTTTGTTGTCCAGATGATCAGTTTGATAACAAAGTCATCAAATAGTTCGTTGGCTAACTATAGGAGAGAAACTGTCTTTTCTATGTGAAGAGACAAACTTGAGCGTCTATAAAACGACACTCTGAAATAAAAGTCCCTTTTAATCCTTACCCGATCACACTTCTACATTATGATGTGCGTTCTCTGATGTTAAATACTGGCACTTGTTCGTTTGTGTTTGGGTAAATACAGCGATATCACGGCTGTGATGAAGATAAATAAAGCAGACACCCATAAACAAAACCCTAAACCATAAGACTGGTAGAGCCAGCCTGAAAGCACGGTACCTATCAGCCTGCCCATGGCATTTGCCATGTAATAAAAGCCGACATCAAGTGATACGCCGTCTTCACCTGCATAACTAACAATCAGATAACTATGCAACGCTGAATTAATGGCAAATAAAACACCAAAGATCATCAGCCCCACTATCAGTACCAGCTCTTTATGCCAGTTATAGGTCAATGCGACTGCGATCATTACTGGAATTAAACTTAAGGCGAGCGCCCAAAACAAGGCATCTTTGCCATCTGGAAGTCTCGTTTTAGAGCGGGTCGTTAATCTAGGTGTAAAACCTTGTACCGCACCGTAACCTATCACCCATAAAGCCAAAAAACCGCCTACATACCAGTGATCCCAACCAAAGCTGGTGGATAAATAAACAGGTAAGGCCACAACAAACCAGACATCCCGTGAACCAAACAAAAACATTCTGGCGGCAGAAAGCACGTTAACTGACTGGCTTTTAGAAAAAACATGACTAAATTTAGGCTTATTTTTAGCTCTGCCTAGATCTTGTTTAAGAGAAAACAGACTAAATATCCAAACCATCATTAATCCAAGGGCCATCACTAAGACCGCCCCTTTAAATCCAATCAGCGTGAGCAGCCCGCCTCCGAGAAAAAAGCCCACCCCTTTTAATGCATTTTTTGACCCGGTTAACGCGGCAACCCATTTATAGAGCTGACCATTTTCCTCTTTTGGCACCAGTAACTTGATGGCACTTTTGGCACTCATTTTATTTAAGTCTTTGGCAACACCGGATAAGGCCTGTGCCGCCATGACCCAAATAACAGTTAACCATTCACTCGGCACAAGTAGCATAGATAAGGCGACAACTTGCAGTAGTAGCCCGATATTCATCGTTTTATTCAGGCCAATATGTGCGCCTAGCCACCCTCCAACGAGATTAGTGATCACCCCAAAAATCTCGTAGAACAAGAAGAGCATGGCGATCTGCAACGGGCTGTAACCCAAACTATAAAAATGCAATACCACTAACATGCGTAATGCACCGTCAGTTAAGGTAAAAGCCCAGTAGTTTGTAGTGATAATAAGATACTGGCGAATCTCGTCAGATAGCTTAGCCAAGGCTGTCATTGATGGTTACTCCGAATCCTGGCGACCGACCAAACGCACTAACTCAGCAGTACGGTTAGCATAGCCCCACTCGTTGTCATACCAGGCGTAAATCTTCACCTGCGTGTGATTGACGACCATGGTGGATAAGGCATCAACAATGCTTGAACGCGGGTCACCTTTGTAATCTATCGATACCAGAGGGCGCTGTTCATAACCTAAAATACCGTTCAGCTCTCCATCAGCCGCTTCTTTTAATAAACGGTTGACTTCATCAGCTGTTGTTGCACGCTCAACCTCAAACACACAGTCTGTTAGCGAGGCATTGGTTAGCGGCACCCGTACAGCATGCCCATTAAGACGCCCTTTTAACTCAGGAAAAATTTCTGTAATCGCTGTTGCTGAACCTGTTGTTGTTGGAATCAAGCTAGTGCCACATGACCGTGCGCGACGTAAGTCTTTATGCGGTGCATCAATGATCGTCTGGGTATTGGTAATGTTATGAATGGTCGTTATAGAGCCATGTTTAATACCTAACTTATCGTGAATAACTTTAACCACAGGCGCAAGAGAGTTTGTTGTGCATGAAGCGGCTGTCACAATTTGATGGCGGTTTTTGTCATAACTATCATCATTGACACCCATCACGACATTTAAGACGCCCTCTTCCTTCACGGGCGCCGTCACAACGACACGCTTTACACCTTGTTTCAAATAATCTTGGAGGATGGCCTTACTTTTCATTTTGCCGCTGGCTTCAATGACAACATCACAGGATGACCAGTCAGTATCAGCGATAGTTTTATTCTGACTACAGATGATGTGTTTACCATTGATGTGAATGACATTATCTTCAGACATCGCCTCATGCTGCCAAGTACCTTGAACTGAGTCGAAATTGAGTAAGTGAGCCAATGTGTCTGCATTTGCAGCAGGATCATTAATCTGAACAAACTCAATATCATCCCAATCAAATGCAGCTCTTAAAGCTAAGCGACCGATTCGACCAAACCCATTAATACCGACTTTGATTGTCATATTTAATCCTTAATTGCGTAGTATGTTTCTAAGAAATTCAGATGTGCCGTTGCTGTTAAAGCACGGGGTCTTACAGACTGAACAAGCTCCTTAACCTCTTTCCACTCCATACCCATTTCCAGTAAAAGTATGGCGGCGATCAGTCCTGTTCTACCCGAACCACCACGACAATGAATAGCAATGGTCGATGCATTCTCTAACCGTTTAATTAGCTCAGTTTTGACCTGAGAAAATCTCGTTAAGAAAAGAGCACCTGGAGACATATCATCTTCGAAGGGTAACTGAAACCAGTGCATCCCCTTCTTCTGGATCAACATTCCCAAGTCATGCACACCTAAGTCCACAATCTCATGATCGGGTAAAGCCGTTATGACAGATGTTGCTCCCGCATCATATAAAACGTCTAAAGCCTGTTCTATATCAGTCTCTTTAGTGCCTGGACATGGCGTAAAAATAAATTGCCCGCAGCTTGGCAGGGGAAGAAAAGTAATAGGATGTGTATTCATGATTTAACGACGTTCTTAAAAGTTATCCGCAGCAGTTTTTTTGATTATCTGGACGATCAGACATTTGTTGTAATCGTTGCATGTCCTCATCGATAAGTTGCTGATTATGTATTTGGGTGGTTGAAATGACAGATACCATCCAGAGAGGAAGGTCAGTACTGATACGATAAAACACCCACTGTCCCTGACGTCTATCCTGTATGAGCCCACATTTTCTGAGTTGAGCTAGATGCCTGGAGATTTTTGGTTGAATTTCATTTAATGCTTCCGTTAACTCACAAACACATAATTCTTCCTGTTTGAAAATCAATAAGAGGCAACGTAAACGCGTTTCATCGGAGAGACATTTATAAAAATCTATTGGGCTCATTACTCTTTTCCAGGCTTGGACTTAACTAAGGTAAATAAATGAATACGGTTACTCAGCTCTCTTATGACAGAAATCCAAGAAGCCATATTTTGTGGAAGAGATATAATATCTAGATGCCAGCACAGTTGCTTGGAGCTGCCATCGTTCTGAGGACAACTCTCAGATTGTTTATCACATAACTGGATTGAGAAATCGTATTGTTCGGTGAGACTCATAGGTGTTGTTTGATGAGGTATTAGCTTTGAGTAAGCTATTGCCTCTGACACCTCAGTATCTAATGTGATGTCATGACAATATCCTCGGAAGTCATTTCCGCCTGCTTTATTCAACAATAAAGTAGCCAGATAAGCATAAACAGGATTTTCTTGGCATTGGAAACAAATTTTTTGCATTTCTATTCAGTTTCGCTGGTCGATTAAATATATGATATTTGATATATATTTCATTAATATTACACATAAAATAAAACTATAAAACCGCATAAATATAATGATTTCTGTAGTATAACATTAAGAGCAAACTAATATATGAAATTTCATATATATGTAACATGACATATATATATTCCTTCTACTCAATTCTCAGCAACGCTATTGAGATGCTCACCACAAATAAAGGAATAGTCATGAAATCGTTTATTAGAAATAGTATTTATATCGGTATTGTCTTCACTTCACTCGGTTTGACAGCGTGTGGTTCCGAATCCTCTTCGTCGGTCACGACGAATGCTGATAATGCTGCCAAGAGTATTGTTATCTCGGGCTCCACCTTTGCTCGCCCATTTTTTGAGAATGTATTAGAGAAATACAAAATACGAGATCAAAGCACCCAATATGCTTATCATTCGATCGGTAGTGGAGCAGGCATTGAACAGTTCATAACTGGCGAAGCCGATATCGGAACAACAGATGCCCCTATCAACACAGCAGAATCCAGTCGCCTGAAAGAGGGGTATGAAGAGATTATTATCACCTCTGGCATGATTAGCATTGCATACAATATTGATGGAGTTAATACACCTTTAAACCTACCAAGAGATGTATATACAGATATTTTCCTTGGGAAAATAACCCAGTGGAATGACCCTCGAATACAATCTGCTAATGCTGATATCAGTTTGCCGAAAAGTCATATTCAACTCATTACGCGTTCCGATAGCAGCGGTACAACCTATGCTTTTACTCAACACCTTTCAGCAATCAGCCCAGAATGGAAAAACACGTTCGGTGCCCATAAAGTCATAGACTGGCCGGGAAAGGCGATGAAAGCTAAGGGGAATGAAGGCGTGTCTCAACGATTATCTATTACAAAAAACAGTATTGGTTATGTTGAGTTTGGCTTTGTAAAACAACTTGGATTAAAAATGGCACGACTAGAGAATAAACATGGAAAGTTTCTTTTGCCTGACATTAAATCAGGTCAAGTCAGTTTTAATGATGAGCAGTACCCTGAATCTGAGGAACGTGCTTCATCAATTAGTGATCCTGATGGCTATCCAATCGTGACATATACATGGGCTTTGATACGTAAAGACTACAGCGATCCTAGAAAAACAGAAAAAGTTCGAGACTTAATAAAATGGACGCTTAATGACGGCCAAAAAATTGCTGAGGATTTGTATTACCTCCCATTATCTGAACAGCTTATTCGAGCAGAACAATCAAAATTATGACCATACATAAAATTATATTTCTATAAATGTATGTCTTGTTTAGGAGTGAAAGGATTATCAGGAATCATCGCCGTCGTCAGTTGTCGCACTGATCAATGCGTTGATTCATCTAAAGATAAGCTGTGTGCAAAATCAAATGACATGAATAAAAAGCATTTCACACTATACAAACATGTGCATTGCTATCTTTTAGTTGAATTTGAATTTACCACTGTCAAGGAGATATAGATGAGTAACGATATTCGAAAAACCATGTGGAAAGCGATGAGTGACAGTCCTTTTCTGATGATCGGGCTGGATCACTCGCTGCAACACAGTGAACCCATGACAGCACAATTAGATGAAAATGCCGATAGTGAGTTCTGGTTTTACACGACTAAAACTAATCGAATAGCAGAAGGCGGACCAGCGAAAGCCACTTTTGTAAGTAAAGATAACAAAGTGTTTGCATCCATCCGCGGTGTATTAAAACCTGAAACGGATGAGGCGGTGATTGATAAATACTGGTCAAAAATGGCCGCATCCTGGTATGACCAAGGACGTGAGGATCCATCTCTACTTATGATGCGTTTTGAATTAGATGATGCGGAAGTATGGATTTCAGATCCAAGCATTAAAGGCTTATTTAAACTGTTCACCGATGGTAAAGTCGAGCCAGACATGATGGGTGAACATAAAAAACTCGGCCTCTAATCTCACGACTTTTCTGCCATAAAAAAAGCTCTGCTCGCTCTGAGCAGGGCTTTTTTAATGCCATGAGACCAGACCAACACTCGCACTGGTCAAATAAAACTAATCGTAATAGATAAAGGGCTCTGTTTCATGCTCAGGCAAGTTATGAATATAATGCTTATCTGAATAAGCTGTGCACTTAAGGTCAGCCAGAAGACGCTGGTCTTTCACCACATAAATACCGCCTAACTCCACCTTCTCTCTGATACCCGCCTCAGCATCTAACCATTCGCCATTGGTAATGCCTGAATAGACAATATAGTCATAACGTCCATTTGAGAATCGTAAACGCCCTTCGCCACCGCCACTATAGGCTGTTGAACTAAATTGCACTGGTGCGTGAAGTTCCAGCTCAATCTGATTTGGTTTGCCATAACGATAAACTAATGTGTCCTTTTTAGTGACACACACTGAAACTGATTTAGCTCTAATATCGCAGCTAAATGAAACCGTCTCCTGTTCACCACAGTCATTCTCAGCACTGAGGTCGCCACATAAAAAAAGCACTGATATGAGACCGAGGATAGCGCCCTTGCAATAAGAAGTAGCTTGCTTCATTAACTTGCCACATTGAATAAGGAAACGGCTAAAGCCAAGCTGAGTATGGCTACAATAAGATTGGCTAATATTCCCCAACGTGCTTTGTAACCTTCAGGGATTTCTGATTCGCTTAATTGTTTCAGCACGATCCTGTATTGATAGGAAGAAACGAGCGCACATACAGCCCCGAGAAGAATAAACGCCAGCCCCAGAATAAATGTTGATGAGGTGGTGTGTGGTGTTTGCTGTCCCTGCATGACAGCGAGTAGCAGCCCTGCTCTTTCGACAACAAAGCCAAAGGCAATCAAAGCCAGACTGGTACGGTTCCAGGCAAGCAAGGTGCGTTCTGCCGCAAATAAAACTCTGGGATCATCTAAATAGGACATATCAAATCGCTCATGCACTCATACTTAAAAAACAGGTCTCAACAATATCGTCTAACGACATAAATCACCACCAGTAAATTAAACAACCTACCTAGAGTTCACTTCAGACTGATAACAGTATTTTCATACACACGCATTGTAAAAAAGGGTAAACCCAAGTGCGTAAACTTGACTCATAAACACTATCGCGTTTCACTAAAAGACCAGCTAATTAAATAGGAGGTTGAGATGATTTCAACTGAAATTAAAGAAGCTCGGTCAATACACGATGTGGTTCAACTGATTGATAGTGGCGGCACTCATCATGACTCGCCAGAAGAAGTGGCAGGCACCTATGCCTATCTCGCTGTCATTGATTCAGACCATATCAACAAAGAACATGCAAAATCTCAATTAGACGATCTGATCGAAGCCGGTGCGAAATTTGATTACGACCTGGCACTGGAACATGCAGAGTCACACCTTATCGAAGCCCAACATTAACCCACCCAGTCAAACAAATCCTGTGTACGCTTAACACATAGCGTCATGGGGTTTGTTTTTATTGTCTCCTCACTTTCCCCTAATATGCAGTAATCGTCTTACAAGAAAAACCTCTAGATCACTGAATTAAAATAAGAAACTTGCAGTTACCGGAAAATACTATATTCTGAGTCATTCTCGTTTTGTCATTTATCACACATAACTGACCAAGCACCCATTGCTTTTCAGGATAAATGATGACCAAGCCTATTCGTGTTCGTTACCAGACCATTGAGGTCGGTGATATGGATATCCACCTTTGTACGCTTCGGGATAAGCAGCAGTTTAGTGATCCAGAAGGTGAAGCCAATGACATGGGTATATCTTCAGCTACCTGGCCTTTGTTTGGTGTTGTCTGGCCTTCGAGCATAGTGCTTGCCAATCATATGCTCAAATACGACATTAAAAATAAACGTATTCTTGAGATTGGCTGCGGTATGGCATTATCAAGTTTATTACTCAATGAACGCCTGGCGGATATCACCGCCACTGACTACCACCCGCAAGTCAGCCACTTTCTTGATCGCAATACAGAACTGAACAGTGGTAAAAGCATCGCTTTCGAACAAGTCGACTGGGCAAATGACACCAGTCAGCTCGGCAGGTTTGATTTAATTATCGGTAGCGATCTACTTTATGAAGATGAGCACGTTCTGCTTTTAGCCAGCTTTATTCATAATCATGCTAATCAGCACTGTGATGTTATTTTGGTAGATCCCGACAGAGGCCGGAAAAACAAACTTGATCGTGAAATGATAGCTTATGGTTTCACCAGCGATTACATAAAGCCTGAACACACAGACTATCTCAGCGAGAAATATAAAGGCTCTATCTTACGATTCTCACGTTAGACACCGCTTTATTGTGGCACCACACCAGCGACTTTTAGCTTACCTCTTCTCACCTTATTCATCGCAATGGTTGATGAAATCAGTAATGGCGTCACCACCAGCAATGAAGGAACAATCGCGATGCGTATAAACGCGATCATCATGATGGAACGTAATTGTGTGTCATGTTGAAATGACGCCATCAGACCACACACCAAACCGATAGAAATTGAAATACAGTAGGCAATTAAAACAATACGACAGCGTTTCCACACGATATACCAGTGAGCATTAATCAGCGGTGTTTGATGAACATGTTTCGACCGATACCAAATATAAAAAATGATCGATAAGGAACAGACACTGGCTATGGGTAGCAATAAAAATTCCATTCCCAGTAACAATGAACCTATTGGGATAAGCAGATTAAAAACCAACAGGTTAAAGACTAATAATTGATGAGGGATAACAGCCCGTTGTTGTTCAGTAAGCATAGAAATACCTCCAATGTATTACAAATATTTAAACTACTTGCGCACCACTAATCTAGCTAAGTGTAGCGTTATCTCATTAAAATTTGTTGACGATGTTAGCCTTAAATACATTGACGCATTTATGACTACAAACGAAGCATCACTGCTTACTATCCGACATTGGAGTTAATTAGAAAACGACCTCATTTCGCTATGAAATTTGGTTTAGCCTGGCCTGGAAACACCGAGCTTAACGGCGGCTAACAGCCTGGCTGTTAGCCTTTGGTATCACCGTTTATTGCATGCATCATCACATTCACAAGCTCATATCCACTACGATTCTGCCACGAATTTTTCCGGCAAGAATCTGCTGAGCAGCATCGGGAACTGCATCAAGCGAAATCACTTGAACCAGTTGTTCCAAGGTCTTCAGATCGATGTCTTCTGACATACGACTCCACGCTCTTTTCCGCAACCAAGACGGACACATTACGGAATCAATGCCTAACAGGTTCACACCACGCAGTATGAATGGCAGCACGGTACTCGGCAGACTGGCCCCACCGGCTAAACCACAGGCGGCAACGCTGCCCCGGTACTGAGTTTGACGAAGAATACTAGCGAGGGTTTCACCACCCACTGAATCAATCGCACCAGCCCAACGTTCAGAGTCCAGAGGTCTGCCACTTGGCGACGATAATTCCTCTCTATGAATGATCTCAGATGCGCCAAGACTCTTTAGATAGTCTCCCTGTTCTTCGATTCTGCCAGTCGATGCGACAACCTTATACTGGCGTTTAGCGAGTATCGAAATAGCGATGGACCCCACCCCGCCAGAGGCACCTGTCACTAATACTGGTCCAGAGTCGGGTAGCACCTTATGATCTTCAAGCGACAATGTCGCTAGCATGGCCGTAAAACCAGCGGTACCTAAAGCCATGCAATGCATGGCGCTGAGTCCTTCAGGTATTAACTCCGCCCATTCGGGCTTAACCTTGGCAAATCCGGCATAGCCACCGGAAACCTGCTCACCCACACCCCATCCAGTGACAAAAACCTGGTCACCCGCTTTGAATTTTGTGCTCTCACCGGCGTCTTCCACCACACCAGCCAGATCGATTCCTGGAACGATAGGAAACGACCTCAACACTTTGCCTTTACCTGTAACAGCAAGTCCGTCTTTGTAATTCAAACTAGAATGGGTAACGCGAATTAGAAGATCCCCACCTTGATTAGGTAAAGCATCCACATTTTCCAGTTTGGTAAGATTTGCTTGAGACTCCTTATCCTCTACTAGCAAGGCTGAAAATGTGTTTTTCGACATTAGCGACAACTCTCTTTCTCTTGTTTATTGTGTTAAGCGGCGTATTTAATTAGTCAACTATATACAGGCTGGCTTCGGCGCCTGCAGGAGCTATCAGTTCTGAAAACAAAGGGTAATCAAGGAGTCAGGCACTGACGGCTCCCTTGCTGAAGTTAAATCAAACAGTCTGCCCCTATTGATTTTGGCGCACCGAAGCGTAGCGTAGGTGCGTCCGACAACAGCCTTTTGTTATGTTTTGGTCACTCGATGCCATATATATACTGGAGTTTTCTTGAAGTCCTGATGTCGACCCACTGAATCCAGCGTTTCAGACGCGCCTCCCGCTGCAGCAACCATAAGAGATGGAATAAGTGGCAGAGCCGAACCTGAGAGCATCGCAGCTGTAATTCCGCCTAATGAGAGAAGTGCACCTTTAGTTGCTGAGCGGGTAATAGATCGAGCGTTACTTCTCAACTCATCGATTTGCGGCAGGATTTCATTGGTGAAGTATAGCTGAGCTTTGGCTTCAAAGTTTTCTGGTTCAACACCTTTCAGATGCTCTACCGCATACAGCACAGATGAGTTGAATCTTTCGAAGGCAACAGGATATTTTTCGCGCAATTCAATGATGGTCTCAGGGCTGTCTATATTGATCAACGCTTTATTCGCGTTAAAAAATTTACAGGGCCTGTTTGATGGGGAAACATTTTCGGTTGCGGATCGGCTCAGCAACTCAGATTCGAATTCGGATTCTGTGACATAAGTGTGACCCAACTCTCCAGCCAGTTTAGTTTCATTGTATATGTTCTTTAGTCTAACACGCATCGCCTGGTTGATTGTTTGATAGGCCCACCGTTCGAATTTTTCTTTATCTAACCATTTTTCTGGCTCCCACACCTGCTTATAGCTTATCTCCCCATCTATTTCGCTAACTTCCTGGATTGTTTGGAATAGATATAGCTGGACGCCTTTTTTCCAGAAGTCCCCGCTGAAGCCAACATTTAACGCTGCCCTACGCCTTTCAGACGCATCTTCATTCAAGACTAGCATTCTGCCATGGTTATCTCGGACTACCGACTTGAGCTGAGCACGGCTATGTATGAAGTCATGCAATTCATCTGGAATGCTGGACCTAAACGCATCGTCTGAATGTAACAGCGGAACATCATCGGTGGGTCTATTGAGCAAAGAAAGCGGTATTACCTTTATCAGGTCCGATTTAATAAGATGAAAATATCTACAAAATAGACTCACACCTTCTTCAATGGTGGATAAGCTAATGGTCGAGCTTGAGGAGACCAACGGATCGTCAATTATTATCGATTGATAAACCAGAGCTGATGGTAGAATTTTTGTTGCTGTTGCTTCCGTGGACTCAGAACCTAAAAGCGCACTGAGACTATTGGAGGCCGCAGGTGGCTCTATCTCATCATCAACGGTTTGAACTCTACCGTTCATATACTGAGAAATTCGAGCAGAGACCTCATGATCTGGCAGGCTGGAGAGATCCACAGGGGCTCCAGATGCTGTGATCAACCCGGAATCAATTAAGAGATTTATCGCTAGCCTGCTCACATTGTCTCCAGAAAAACATAACGTCTGTTTTATGTGGCCACCGGCCTCATAATAAATATTAAACAGGCCACCTTATAATTCCTTTTCAATGACTTTAACATATTGATTATTAATGGAAGTATTTTTTTATCCATGGAATTATGAGGCCAAAGTCTTGAACTAATGATGAAAAATAGTGCCAGTCCTTTAGTCTCTTCAGATAATGATTTATACGCATGAACTCGTTAGTGTAGCCATCACAAATCTAACTTTGCTTAGGTCTTAATTACACTTCTCGTAATAAATGCATCGGTGGCACGCTGGAAACCTTTCTGCTGGCAAATAAACCGATTGCTGAAATAACGACTACACCAATTAGCGGTCCTAAACTCCACAGCAAAGGGTGCCAACTTGCTTCTGCTTTAAAGACAAATACCTGTAAACCATACAGGCAGGCTTCGGCTCCAGCGGCAGCAATCAGCCCGGAAAATAATCCCAGTGCACCAAACTCAACAAATAAGGCTTGTTGTACCAGTGATTTTTTAGCACCCAGCACGCGTAATAAAGCCCCCTCTTCCAGGCGCTCTTCTAATGTTGAGCGAACACTTGCCAGTAATACCAGCGCACCGGCACTTAATATACATAGCAGCACTAGCTGAATAGCTTGTGACAATTGTCCTATCACTGTTTGCACTTGTTTTAGTAAATCACCGACGTTTAACATCGAGACCGTAGGGAATTGAGACATAGCCTTATAAAAAGGCTGTGCATTTTGCTGGCTGATAAACACACTGCTGACAAAGTTAGCTGGATAATCAGCTAAAGCCTGTTTGGGTAAAATCAGATAGAAATTTGGCTGCATTGAGCCCCAGTCGACCTCTCGTACTGAGGTGATAGGTAAGGTAATGTCATTACCACCAATATTGATGGTAAGTTTGTCGCCTATTTTCAAATTCGCTTCCTGCATCACCCGTTGCTCGATAGAGAGTCCCTTAGCATTAAAGTCACCCTCAAGCAGCTTGCTGCCTTTGCCTATTTCATCAGACCAGGTCAGATTCAATTCACGTTCAAACAATTCCGGCTCAGGTTTATCTTCAGGATAAAGCGTTTGTACCGATGTGCCATTGATGGTGATGACTCGCCCGCGAACCATCGGGAACCATTCAGATCGTTTTATCCCCAAATCATCTGTTACCTGATCTATCTGCTTAATCTGGTCTGCCTGAACGTTAAACAGATAATGGTTTGGCGCATCAGCAGGTAATTGCTGTTGCCAGTCTGAAATCAGGTTTGATTTCACGCCAACTAATATCAGCCCCAGCATAATAATCAGCGTAAACACTAATAACTGAAATAAGTTGGGTAATAAGCGACGATACAAGGCGGCAAAGCCTATCTGCCAGCCACTCGTTGCCCCGGAGGTTAGCGAACGGCCTAAACTGAATACAGCATAACCCAGTAAAGCGACGACTATCCCAATCCCGACAATAGCTAACATCATGATGCTGGGCAGAATAAATCCCCCCGTGTACAGACACATCAGGCCATACATACCAATAAAGCCGATGCCATAAATGATGACGGTGTTTTGTTCTACTTTAAAACCCGGCTGCAATACGGACATGGGTGACACCTTAATCAGACGCTGCATTAAAGGAAAACAAAATGCCAGCATGGAAACCAGCCCAGTCGCTACACCCAGCCATAAGCGACTTAATGAAGGTTCTGGCAAGGCGGTCGACATCAGGCCCGCCAGCATGGATGAAATAATCAGTTGTAATCCCCAACCAGCAGCCAGGCCAATGCCAGCGCCTATCACAAACAAGGCAATAAACTGAATAAGGAACACCTGCACTAGCTTTTTCGGTGTCGCGCCTAATGTTTTTAACACGGCGACCTGCATCAAGTGGCGTTTCACAAAACGTGAAGAGGCTAAAGCCATGGCAATCCCAGACAGGATAACCGCCAATGTTCCAGCTAATAATAAAAAGGATTGTGCTTTACCAATGGTGTCACCAATACGCTCGCCTTTTTGTGTTGGCGTCCGCCAGCGTTGACCATCATTAAGCTGTGGCGTTACCCATGATTCATACTGTTCTAATA
>ERZ724563.103-NODE-103-length-20549-cov-6.623249_pt1 | contig 20549 bp, 19 predicted proteins | sample MGYA00375857_ERZ724563 | MGnify/ENA primary metagenome ERZ724563 (study PRJEB28725, sample SAMN03264850) | marine sediment metagenome | biome: marine pelagic biome; feature: marine oligotrophic desert; material: marine snow | place: Pacific Ocean:North Pacific...
CGCACACCAATGGCGACATTGGATGATGGTAAATCGATTTGGGCTGAAAAGAATTTAGCTCAAATTTAATCTGACAGACACTTTTATCTGAAACGGGTAACTGTCAGATCAAGTCTGAACTACTACAGGTAAATTTTTAAGTTCTAAAAGTGCCTTGCGAAACTCTTCTGGAGTACTCACTTTTGGACACTCTACTCTCTTCACCCTGGCCAATGATTCAAGTTGTCTAAGTTGTGCCGGCTGTATCGTATTAGGATCAGCTTTCACGCCACGACTTTTACTTGCATCTACCACCTGCAACTGTGCAGGTTTGCTGACCGAACCCGTCTGCTCTGTGGAGCTGGCGGTCTTTGTCACACTAGCCGCTGAAGTTTGAGCCTTAGTATCAGATGTTTCCAATTCTACAGGCTTCATCACTACAGACTGACTTGGACTTGGTTTATCAACACTTGCATTATCAAAAGAAAGACCTTGGGCTTGCATGTCGTTATCTTCATCAGAATCGAAGATTTCCCCACCAAAACCCAATCGAGCCAATAATCGCTGAAATGCTGCTGTCTCCCCAGTTTCATAATCTTTAAGATACCAAACTGCTTTGATTGCAGAACTTTCCGCGACTACATTGCCTTCTTTGTCCACTAATTGCGACTTAAAGACAACTCTACGCTCTTCCATGAACTCTTTGATGTGCTGTTCTGGTAGCTTCCCTTGTGCTGCAAGTGCTACACACAATTCCTTTCGGCCTTGTGCAAAATCCAGGTAATCGGTTGCTTGAGACAGTACGCGATAGCCTTTATCTGGGCCATATACCTTTAAAAAATCAGGTATACGGGCAGAGACTTTCACATATCGATTCGTTTCACCGTTGAGGTTTTGGATTTGAACAACTTTTGAATTAGTTGCAGCCATTATGCATCTCCTTCTATTTTAGTTGTCTTGTCCATAACTATCATAATCACCGGAATAGTAATCCATATCGTCAGGCATGTTAGATGATGGCTGCTGCATATCTCCTGCTGGATTGTTTGCACTTGATCTGCTGTCTAACATGGTCATTTCATTACCAACAATCTCTGTTGTGTATTGATCTTGACCTTGCTGGTTTTGCCATTTCCTAGTTTGCAATTTACCTTCGATATAGACTTGCGAACCTTTTTTTAGATACTCCTGTGCAATTTCACCTAACTTATTACGCAGTATTACCCGATGCCATTCAGTCCTTTCTTGTCTTTCGTTTGTTTGCCGGTCTTTCCACGACTCACTGGTAGCGATTCTCAATGTACAAATGCTACCGCCTTGAGGAAAGGCACGGGATTCAGGATCAGCACCCAAACGACCAACCAAAATAACTTTATTAACTGACATAATTTTCTCCTAAAAGGGTTTTCTACACTCTCGTTGAGGGTAGAACCTGAAATTGGTATTTAACCTTGGTCAAATACTGATGAGAGCAGTAATAAACGCTACTGCTGAACGTTTCAGACTGAATATCAAGTATTCAGCGCAGAAACCCTTTTTTTGGTTGAACTGTTTGTCAATGTAGCTAAAAAAAGAGTCACCGTTAAGGCAACTCTTTAAAACGTTTAACCAACCTCCAGTTCGTGTGAAAAGAAACGTCCGTTAGTTGATTTCTTAGTATCCATAGATACTACATTTCGATATGACAGAATATTTATTTCCTTGTCCATATAGAAGTGCTTTTCATATCGACCTAACAACAAGTAGGCAATATAAGAGCTAAAGTTATGTAACCGATACTCAGTACCAGACATTGATGTGATTGGTTCAAGCACAGTTTTCAGCTTTATCGCTATGCGAGATAAGTCTGAACTCAACATATCAGCTGAAAATAATGCACATAAACCATCCAGAATTTCTGGGTTATGACCTTCTAACCAGATAGAACTGGGTCGTTTACGTCCATCAATAACGGGCTCTGAAATCTTGATGGTGAAAGTTTTTTGTGTATATGGATCTAATACATCCACATCCCAGATATCTCCGGTATGCTGCTCACGCTGCATAGGAGTATCCGTCATAGGAAAACTACTTCGATGCTGGAGTAGTTTTGCAATGGCACTTACTTGTCCTTTCATCACCTGCTTTTCTCCCGTAGGAGGAAAAGCCATACTGAATGCTTTGCCTGTGACATTTGCTAATTTATTCAGTTTTTCCTGTACTTTATCTGGCATCTCTTGCTGAAGATCGAGTGTTAATATCTTTGCAAAAAGCGCCAGGTCATCTGTTGCTTTGCCTTCATTGGTCATAAACCAAACTTGTTCAGGCATACCGTTCTTTTCTGTCAGAAATAGACGGCAAGGTTCATTGCTTGGAAGATCGAATGTCCAAGCGTCCTTCGCTAAAGTGGAAATATCGTTTTGATTGCTCATTTGACGCTCCTTTTTTTACAAAAAGGGGCCAAATGACATTATCCGCCCAGGGCCGATGTTCATCTGACCCCGAGGGTGTTGTTGTGATCGGATTAGATCACAAGTATTGAGTGTCGGATAGTGCCGACCTTCACTTCATAAGCAATATTGTTATTGCTCTGAAAACCTTATTGTAAAATCAACGCATAGGAAGGCTTTGCGATAAGATCATATTCTTCGAATTTAATGGAAATTTTTAAGCTGTCTGTCCTCCGTGGAAGACAGACTCTTTGTGTGAAATACTTTGAGGAGTATTGATACATCCGTAGATATATCTATTTGAGAGCAGAAAGTTCGTTCTGCTAGCGATTCAGTCAGCAATTGAATTACTGACAAGAATGGAATTCATTTTGTATGAGTGTTTTTTGGATGTCAAGCAATTGGACTATTCTCGCCGCCGGCTTGGTTCACCTTGTTGAACGACTCGTGGCCATCGACTGTGAATTTGACTATCTTCAAATTCAGGCTCAAGAGTGACTACATATAATCGTCTCTCATTACTATTCATTGCACGTGCTACCAACCCTTGTAAGAACTGCCCTTTTTGAAGGTCGTACCAATGGCTATGACCTTCGAAGTCTTTTTCCATAAAGCTTAGTAATGGTATTTTTACTGGAATTGGATGGTATTTATCCCATACTCCGGCATAGATAGATTCCAGTTTCGCCCAGCCAGTGATTGGCAAAGCTCCATCCTGTGACTTTCTTCTACCCCATGGTAATAAAACAGTTTCACCATTTCGAAGTACTGGTAAAACAGCTTTGGGGTTTGGGAAATATATTCGCATGGTTTCTGAACCATAATTGAAGTAGGCACCACCACACATTAGATCGTCTTCCTATGTCCAGCTGGTTTCCATGAGGGTGCTATGACGTTTGGCATCTCACTTCGACCAATAACTCTGGTTGGAGCTACAGTAAAATCACCATATCGCTCATTTATTTTATCAATTGTTTGGTTAAGCGCTTCTCGTTTAATCTTGGTTTCAGTATGCTCAAATAAGTCCTCCTGCCGTGTGCTGGTGGGATTATTTGCTGTTATCTGTACTTGTCCAATCTCCTGACCGCTCCAATGCTTATCAAGCAACTCACGGCACAACTTATAAATGATTGCACCATCATCAGTTGTATTAGATAGTTTGTGTTTTGTGTATATCCAACCTAAAGGCGTGCGGAGTCCTATAAAAAAGTGCTGTGATTGGAACCCATGACGTCTGAGTCGTACCCCTACTTTTTCTGACATATGCTGCAGGTAAGTTAAGATCACTGTTTTATCACGTGTGCCTGGAGGCAATACTTTTCCATGGCCAATTGTTTTTGGATCTTTAACTGTTGTTACCACAGGTTCAGGATCTCTACCCTGAGCCATTAACCAAATTCTTCGACCAGGATTACCGTACCTTTTAGCTAAAATCCCAATTGGGATCTTTTTCATGTCGCCGCATTTATAAACACCATATTTTGCTAGAAACCCACCTATCCCTTTGTTAATACCAGAAAGCTCTGTTATTGCCTCTCCCGCGAGCCTTTGTTCTGATTCCCAAGGTGGAATTATTGTGAGTCCATTAGGTTTTTGTAGCTTGGCAGCATATTTAGCCGTAGTTCTATCCCCACTTATTCCCACGCTGCAGTTAAGCCCAGTTGCTTTGCTAATAACCTGCTTTATTAACAATCCAATATGTTCAGGACCGTTATAGAGTGACTGACACGCTGTTGCATCGATAAAAGCCTCATCCACACTGGCAATCTCAACATCGATTGTTATCGATAATAAAGCGTCCATTATCCGGGTTGAGACCTCTGCATAGCGTTCAGGCCTGCTTGGAGCTTGAATCAGCTCAGGACATAACTGCTTGGCTTCTTTTAGACGCATGCCAGTCTTTACACCAAAGGCTCTGGCTTCGTAGCTGGAGGTTATTATCGTACTACCTAGTCTTCCGTTCGTGACTGCAATAGGCCGGTTTCGCCAGTAGGGATAGTCTTGCTGTTCGACTTGAGCAAAAAAGGCATTCATATCGACGAGGATTATCATACGAGGCCATTTTTTCGTTATCTTAGCCATAAAATTAAGGGTATGTTCGAAGTTGTCCAACAATGACGCCTTGAATATCTAATCTTCTGGCTGATAGCGTTATTGGGTCATAGCTTTCATTCGCCGGCATCAATGTTAAGGTTTCATCATCATTGATCAGTAGTGTTTTTAAAGTGGCTTCGTTGTTATCTACAAGTGCTACAACAATATCGCCATCTTTGGCTGCTCTGGCAGTTTCGACTACAACATAGTCGCCAGGCATTATGCCTTTGCCAATCATTGATTCCCCCGTAATTTTCAAGACATATCTGCTCGTACCGAGGAACATGTCGCCTAGATTGATTTCAGATTCATCCTGAACAGCTTCAATCAAGCGACCGGCAGCTATTTTTCCCATTACTGGTAATGAAAGAGAGTCTGGATCTTGTGTTTCAGCGAGTTTGAGTCCTCTAGTTCTTAAAGGTAACTGTTCAAGGTAGCCAGCATTGATAAGTGATTTGATATAACGATGCGCTGTCCCATGCGATGTGATCCCAAGATTTCTAGCAATCTCAGAAACGAGTGGAGCCTTACCCTCTTCCTTAATGTACTTTCGAATGAATTCAAGCGTATCTGATTCGCGTTGTGTAAGCATTGTCCGACCAATGAGAATATAGTGAGAATACAATCTAAATCAAATAGAGACTGAATTCAATGTATGGTTGTCTATGATGGACTGTGGGGGTAAGCTGCAATAACTGTTTACATTGGTTACATCGATGTAAATAAGTTCAAACAGCTAATGAAAGAATATCTGATGCCGATTAAACTTGCGCCAGGCGTTCGAGACAATAACTATTTTGTTTATGTTTTGGAAAACCCGTTTAATAACACCATTTTCTATATTGGATATACCGGCAATCTTAAAGACCGCTTTAGATCGCATGTCAGAAAAACACCTTCATCTATTGAAGGTAAGGCAAGAGCTACACTGATTATGAGTATTCACCGAGCTGGTGAAGAAATTACGATGACAGCCGTGAAAAGCTATTCTTATAGAGGGTTGGCCATGAAGTTTGAATCCACGATGATATATGAAGCATACGATAGAAATGAGCCACTTCTAAATGCGCCCAGTAAGCATCTTCAATCTAACCTTGAGTGGCATTTAAACAGCATTCCTAGCTGATTTACTTTTCTTCCTTAATTCGCCTGGTTATAAAATCGTCTATACGGCTCTTAAGTGGAACTCTGCAGTGAGAGAGATCACTATCATCTTTTTTTCTGGATAACCTGTCCCAAAATGACTTTTCAGGTGGTGTAGAGCTTAATTCTGAATGGTAACGATGATAGTTTTCAATTGCTGGCTCAAGATTGAGTTTGTGTTCTTGGGGTCAGCTCACGAAACGGAAAAAATCGTACGTTAGGCTTATTTGGCGCAGGTTGGCATTGATCCCAACCTCGTTTGATCTCCGTGTTTTGACCCAGAATAGATACGTTGATGCGATAGATCGGTCGAGCGGACATAGGCATGAGTTCAATATGTCTGTATTATTGGACATATGGACGAAAACGAAGCAATCAGTATCTTTTCGGCACTGGCCCAGGATACGCGGCTAGCTGCCTTTCGCTTGCTGGTGCGTCACGAACCGGAGGGCCTGCCGGCAGGTGAAGTCGCACGGCTCCTGAACGTGCCGCACAACACCATGTCGGCCCATCTCGCCGTGTTGGCGCGTGCGCGTCTGGTCGTTTCCCGGCGTCAGAGCCGCTCAATCATTTACCGTGCGAACCTCGGTCAGGTACAGGAAACCGTGCGATTTCTCGTTCGCGATTGCTGCGGTGGACGCCCGGAGGTCTGCCAGCCATTGCTGGAGTCACTGGCCGAATGTAAGTCCGATCCTACTAATTGAGAGACCCATCCATGAAACTGTGTATCTACCACAACCCCGAGTGCGGCACGTCGCGCAATACGCTGGCCATGATCGAAGCGTCTGGTGAGACACCGCAGATCATTGAGTATGTACAGAATCCACCGTCGCGTGAGTGCCTGATTGCGCTACTTGAAAGGATGGGGATGCCGCCGCGCGATCTGTTGCGGCGCAAGGGCACGCCTTACGACGAGCTGGGTCTTGATGATCCATCATTGAGTGATGATCAGCTGATCGACGCCATGCTGGTGCACCCCATTCTAATCAATCGACCGATCGTGGTGACCGACCAGGTCGTGCGTTTGTGTCGGCCCTCTGAACGGGTTCTGGACATGCTGGCCGCCCCAGTCAAAACGTTCACCAAGGAAGACGGCGAAGTCGTCACGTATTCGGAGGACCGCTGATGACGCACCGCGTTGATTTTAACAATCTGCCCAACATCGATCCGGAGTCGCTACAGCCAATCGATATCGATGCATTGGCCGGGTCCAACACTTCGCGGCACGCGCCGCGCATTCTTATTCTTTACGGCTCGCTTCGAGCGCGGTCGTATTCGCGCTATGTGGCCGAAGAAGCCGCTCGCCTACTGCGGTGGTTCGGCTGTGAGGTACGACTATTCGATCCTTCGGGTCTACCTTTGCCCGACGACGCCGAATCCGATCACCCGCGCGTTCAGGCCCTGCGGGAACTTGCGATGTGGTCGGAGGGCATGGTGTGGGTCAGCCCGGAACGCCACGGTGCGATGACCGGCATCATGAAGGCTCAAGTCGACTGGATTCCGCTGTCTTTGGGCGGTGTTCGGCCCACCCAGGGCAAGACCCTGGCGGTCATGGAAGTCTCGGGCGGTAGCCAGAGCTTCAATGCGGTCAATCAACTCCGGATTTTGGGCCGCTGGATGCGCATGGTCACTATTCCCAATCAGTCCTCTGTGCCGAAAGCATTCGGCGAGTTCGATGACAACGGCCGCATGAAAGATTCCCCGCTGTATCGACGCATCGTCGATGTATGCGAAGAGCTCGTGAAATTCACCTGGCTGATGCGCGACCGGGGCGACTATCTCACCAGTCGCTATTCCGAGCGCGTCGAAAGCGCCGAAGAAACCTCGCTGCGCGTCAACCAAGTCGGCCACTGAGCCTCTTCTCGGAGCTTTCCTTATGCTTGCGCTCGCCATATTCATCGTCACCCTCGTGCTCGTTATCTGGCAGCCGAAAAATCTCGGCATCGGCTGGAGCGCGCTCGGCGGAGCGGCTGTCGCACTGGCCACCGGCGTGGTGCACTGGGCGGATGTGGGCGTCGTCTGGGATATCGTCTGGGATGCGACGTTCACCTTCGTCGCACTCATCATCATCTCACTGATTCTGGATGAAGCCGGTTTTTTCTCGTGGGCGGCACTGCATATCGCGCGCTGGGGCAACGGGCGTGGACATCTGCTGTTTCCGTTGATTGTGCTGCTGGGTGCCGTGATCGCCGCATTCTTCGCCAATGACGGCGCCGCGCTGTTGCTCACACCCATCGTCATCGCGATCCTGGTACGGCTGGAATTCTCCGCCTCAGCGGCGCTGGCCTTCATCATTGCCACCGGCTTCATTGCCGATTCGGCCAGTTTGCCGCTGGTAATCTCTAACCTGGTCAATATCGTCAGCGCGAATTTCTTCGAGATATCGTTCAGCCGATACGCAGCAGTCATGGTGCCCGTCAATCTGGTCTCGATCGCCGCCACGCTGGGCGTTCTTTGGCTGGCTTTTGGCCGACGCATTCCTTCACGTTATCCATTGGCCGCACTCGACCCGCCGGCCAGCGCGATCGTTGATCCTTACGTCTTCCGTGCGGCGCTGCCCGTGCTCACGGTGTTGCTTGTGGCCTATTTCGTCCTGGCGCCGTGGCATGTGCCGTTTTGCCTGGTGACCGGAGCCGGAGCAATCGTTCTCATGATTATAGCCGGTCGTTGGTGGCGCGGCGGGGAAGGCGCTGTCATTGCTCTTGGTCCGGTCCTTCGTAATGCACCCTGGCAGATCGTGCTGTTCTCGATTGGCATGTACCTGGTGGTCTACGGCCTGGGACAAGCCGGACTGACGGATTACGCTGCAACAGTGCTCAATTGGCTGGGGCAACAGGGCGTATTTGTGGCCACGGTGGGTACGGGCTTTATCGCCGCGCTTGTCGCCTCGGTCATGAACAACATGCCGTCGACGCTTGTTGGTGCACTCGCGATCGAGCAGGCTGATGTTTCCGGGTTGATGCAGGAACTCATGGTGTATGCCAACATCATCGGCAACGATTTGGGCCCCAAATTCACACCAATCGGCAGCCTGGCGACGCTACTATGGTTACACGTGCTGGCCGGCAAGGGCTATCGGATTGGTTGGGGCCAGTATATGAAGGTCGGCCTCGTGCTGACGCCACCGGTGCTACTGGCAACCCTGGTTGCACTGGCGATCTGGTTGCCGCTCATCTCGACGTAGACCGATTATCCGTGTCGCCAGCCATTCAGCTTCGGCAAACTATGCAATATGTGGTCGCTGTCCGGAAAAGCTATACCCTAACCGGGCGTCAGGACTTGAATGATAAATACGTCAGAATAGGGTGGTGTATAGAAATAGTTGACGTTTGTTGCGAAGGGTCTTAGAGTTCATCCTGACACTTCGACCGGGGAGCGTGTTTTGAAAGGTCAGCGCATCGGTTATATCCGAGTCAGCAGTCTTGATCAAAATCCGGAACGCCAGCTTGAGCAGGTCGCGGTTGATCGGGTGTTCACGGACAAAGCGTCCGGCAAGGATACCCAACGCCCCGAGTTGGATCGACTGATCACCTTTGTCCGCGAAGGCGATACCGTCGTCGTCCATAGCATGGACCGTCTCGCGCGCAACCTTGACGACCTGCGTCGCCTGGTCCACACGTTGACCCAACGGGGTGTCCGCATCGAATTCATCAAAGAAAGCCTGACTTTCACCGGCGAAGCGTCGCCGATGGCCAACCTCATGATTTCCGTCATGGGCGCATTTGCCGAGTTCGAGCGTGCATTGATACGCGAGCGGCAGCGCGAAGGCATCGCACTGGCTCGAAAGCGTGGAGCGTATCGCGGTCGCAAGAAAGCCCTCTCTCCCGAAAAGATCGTCGAACTCCGGCAGCGCGTTGCAAACAGTGAACAAAAGGCGGCGCTGGCCCGTGAATTCGGCATCAGCCGCGAGACGCTGTACCAATACCTGAAAACGGTTGACTGACTATGCCCCGCCGTCGCCTATTGACCGCCGCTGAGCGGGATAGCTTGCTCTCGTTTCCAGAGACGGATGACACGCTCATCCAACACTACACTTTCTCCGAATCGGACTTGTCGGCGATTCGGCAGCGGCGTGGCCTGCACAACCGATTCGGTTTCGCGGTCCAGTTATGTTATCTGCGCTATCCCGGTATCGCGCTACCCACCAATGCCGAGCCACCAGCCTCCTTATTAACGCTCATCGGCCAGCAGTTGGGCATTGGGCCTGAGATTTGGCCGCGCTACGCCAAGCGGCCTGAAACGCGACGGGAGCATCTGGTCGAATTGCAGGCCTGGTTGAACCTGTCTTCGCTCAGCAGCGATGACTACCGGCGGTTTATTGACTCCATTGTCGACCTGGCCCAACAAACGGATCGCGGCATCGTTCTGGCTGAAGCGCTGGTCAAGTTGCTTAGACAACAACGCATCATTTTGCCGCCGCTGGATGTCATCGAACGCATGTGCAGCGAAGCGCTCACGCGAGGCACCCGACTCGTGTATGAAACGTTAACCGCGCTATTGACCAATCAGCATCGCCGCGCCTTCGAGCAGTTGCTGGCGATTCGCAAGGATATGTCGAGTAGTGCACTCGTCTGGCTGCGCCAGTCTCCCGGACCACCGAGGCCCAAACATATTCTGTTCCACCTCCAACGATTACAGACCGTGCGCGAGCTCAACCTCCCGGTTGGGCTTGAACATACCATCCACCAGAACCGTCTGCTGAAGCTCGCCCGTGAAGGCGGGCAAATGACCGCCCAGCACTTGCGGGACCTTGAATCGAGCCGTCGCTACGCCACACTAGTGGCAATCATACTCGATACACGAGCCACGCTGATTGACGAGATCATTGATCTACATGATCGCTTTATGGGCTCGCTGTTCAGCAAGGCCAAGCGTACACATGCTGAGCGCTTCCAGCGCTCCGGCAAGGAAATTAATAATAAGGTACGTCTGTACTCGCGTGTTGGGCGCGCACTGCTCGATGCCAAACAGACCGGAAGCGATCCGTATGCCGCCATTGAGGCGATCATGCCATGGGAGGTATTCAGTGCAAGCATCACCGAAGCGGAAAAGCTGGCCCAGTCAGAAGACTTCGATTACCTCGCTTTAATTGGTAGTGGCTTCAACTCGCTGCGGCGTTACACGCCGACGCTTCTGGATGCACTGGATATGAAGGCCGCACCGGCGGCGCGCGAGTTACACGCCGGGATCGAGCTGCTAAAGAACATGAATCAGCACCAGTCTCGTAAAGTGCCGGATGACGCCCCGACTGGCTTTATCCGCAAGCGCTGGGAAAGTCTGGTGTACACACCGGACGGAATTGACCGACGCTTCTATGAACTGTGCGTGCTATCCGAGCTCAAAAATGCGCTACGTTCCGGGGACATCTGGGTCCAGGATTCGCGGCAGTTTAAGGATTTCGAGGATTACCTGTTGCCGCCGACACGGTTCGAAGGTCAGCGTATACATCGAAAGCTCGGGTTAGCGGTTGAAACGAACTGCGATGACTATTTGGATTCGCGATTAGCGACCCTAGAACAGGAACTGGCCACAGTGGAATGCCTGGCCTTCGCCGACCAGTTACCCGATGCAGGTATCTCACCCTCGGGCCGCCTAAGAATCACGCCATTGGACAACGCCGTTCCTGACGCGGCGGAAGCGCTGATGCAACAGGCCTATAGTCGGTTGCCGCACTTGAAGATCACCGAACTGTTGTTGGAAGTCGATAACTGGACGGGCTTCACGCAACACTTCACTCACCTCAAAAGCGGCGCAACCGCTGGGGATCGGCAGCTACTACTCACGACGATCCTGGCTGATGCGATCAACCTGGGGCTGTCCAGGATGGCCGAGTCCTGCCCTGGCACCACCTACACCAAGCTGACGTGGCTCCAGGCGTGGCACATACGCGATGAAACGTATTCAGCGGGATTGGGGAGCTTGGTCAATGCTCATTCTCGCCAACCGTTCGCCACTTATTGGGGTGATGGCACCACGTCATCATCGGATGGCCAGAACTTCAAAGCCGGTGGTCGCGGTCAATTTGCCGGCCATGTGAATTTGAAATACGGTCAGGAGCCGGGCGTACAGTTCTACACGCATATCTCCGACCAATACGCGCCGTTTCATTCCAAGGTCATTAACGCCACTGTTCGCGATGCCACTCATGTTCTGGATGGTTTGCTGTACCACGAGTCCGACCTTCGGATAGAGGAGCACTATACGGACACGGCTGGCTTTACCGATCATGTGTTCGCCTTGATGCACTTGCTTGGATACCGCTTCGCTCCGCGTATTCGTGATCTAGCCGACCGTCGTTTGTACATACAGGGCGACACAAAACAGTATCCGACACTCGCAGGACTTATCGGCGGTCGCATCAACGTAAAACACATTCGGACACACTGGGACGAAATCCTTCGTTTGGCGGCATCAATCAAGCAAGGCACCGTGACCGCATCACTGATGCTGCGTAAGCTCGGAAGCTATCCGCGTCAGAACGGCCTCGCGATCGCATTGCGCGAGCTGGGCCGTATTGAGCGGACCTTATTCGCACTCGACTGGATGCAAAACGTCGAACTGCGTCGCCGCGTGCAGGTTGGTTTGAACAAGGGCGAGGCTAAGAACGCGCTGGCTCGTGCCGTCTTCCTGAACCGGCTCGGGGAACTCCGCGACCGCAGTTACGAGAACCAGCGCTACCGCGCGAGCGGCCTTAATCTCGTTGTTAGCGCCATTATCCTTTGGAATACGGTTTATATGGAGCGGGCGGTTCAAGCGCTGCGCGAAGACGGCCGGGATATCGACGAGACGCTTCTGCGGCATCTTTCTCCCTTGGGCTGGGAGCACATCAACCTGACCGGCGACTATATCTGGCAGCAGGACAAACAGGTCGAACAAGGAAAGTACCGATCGTTAGGAACACTGCAGAGGTCTTAGCGTACGATTTTTTCCGTTTCGTGAGCTGACCCCTATTAGCGAATTATAGTGTCTTAGTTTTGTTTATAGATCCGGAGACCCCGAGCATAAGATCTCATACACTATTCAAAATCATCAAAAACTTTGTGTTTGTTACATAAAAACAGTGACAGACTCTCACAGACCCAGCAGAGAACTTTTAATTTTGCTAATCTTTTGGGAACTAAGTTAGTATCTTGTTAACTAAGACATCAGAATCCATTAATAAAATTAACGAATGTCAGTAAAATTATTTATCAACATGCTCATCTTTATGATTGTGATGCAATCAGGCATAGTTGCGGCTGACATTCATACATCTGATTCCAAGACACCACAAGAACATCAGCTTGTTCTTGATGATTCCAATGCAATTCAACAAGCGAACAATGCGTCTTCGCATGATGCACAAAGTACTGGCGATTGTGATTTTTGTATGCATTGTCAGTGTTCACATTTTATCGCAATCTTTAATATTGATGGAATTAATGTTGCTGCTATTCCAGACAATTATTTCAACCTCCACCCTAGATCGCCAAAACCTGACTTTACAGTCAGTATGTACCGCCCTCCGAGATCTTGAACTGCTGATGTTTTTGCGGACTTAACGTAAGTCCGTTGTTTGCAGTTAAACAGGATCTAATTTCATGAAAATACACTTTGATCGCACTACAAATGTGCGTGCGCCTGCTATCCGTGCATTGCTTTGTTCGATGCTGGTTGCCTTTTCTGTCTCGCCGGTATTAGCCGAGAACGTTCAACAAACGAAAACGTTGAGTTTAAACGAGGCCATGCAACAAACACTGGCGCAACATCCGGCATTACAGGTTTTTCCAATTCGTCAGCAGCAACTTGAAGCCCAGAAAAAAACGGCCAATCTCAAACCGGCATATGTTGTTGGTGCTGAGATTGAAAATTTCGCTGGCACCAGGGAACTAAGCGGTATCAAGTCACTTGAAACCACGGTCACTCTCTCCTCTGTCGTTGAACTGGGGGATAAAAGACTGTCCCGTGTTGAACTAGTGGAACAACAAAGCGATGTTGTCCGTGTTGATCGCAAAATAAAAGCGCTGGACTTGCTAGGTCAGGTAACACGACAATTTATTGAAGTGCTCAATAGCCAAGAGCGTGTAAAGCTAGCCGAGACGGGGCTGGAACTGGCACAAACAACATTAACAGAAGTTAATAAACGTGTAGGTGCTGCCGTCGCGGCTGAAGCAGATTTGGGCCGCGCCGAAGCTTCTGTTAATCAGGCTGAACTGATATTGGCTGCCGAAAAACGTCAGCTGGAAGCCAACAAAGTGGTACTCGCTAATTTGTGGGGGAGTTATCAACCTAATTTTGAGACCGCCACAGGCTCATTGTTTGCCTTTAGCGAGGCCATGTCATTTGAAGCCTTATTTAATCAGGCCCAGCAAAATCCGCAACTGGAACGTTTCGCTGCAGAAACGCGGGTTCGTGATGCACAAGTACGTCTTGCCAGAACTCAGCAAGTTGCAGATCTGACCTGGTCAGTTGGGATCAGGCGAGATGAAGGACTGAATGATTCGGCGTTAGTTGCTGGTGTGTCAGTGCCTTTGTTCAGCCGCCAGCGAGCGCAAGGGGATATTGAATCAGCATTGGCCGCGCGTAATGAAGTCAGCTATCGCCGTCAAGATATGCTGTTGCAACTTCATGCTCAGCTTTATCGGGCCTATTCCGGGCGTGAACAAGCAATTGCAAGTATTTCCAAGTTGCAACAACAGATTATCCCCAAACTCACTAAAAGTCTGGAGCAAACGCAAACCGGTTATCAACGGGGACTCTACAGTTATCTGGAATTTCTTACCGTCAGACAAGACCTGCTAGGTGCCAGACGTAGTGTCATTGAGGCTGCAACGGCTGCATTGCTATATCAGACAGAAATCGAACAACTCACCGCCGAACCGCTAACAGCTGCAGAGTAAGCAATATGAATCAGGACAAAACTATGTTTAATAAATCACATTTCGTTTTTTTACCCATGAGCAGCCTACTATCAATAGCAGCGCTAATATTGCTCATCATGTCACCTGCCATTGCTGAAGATGGTCATGCGCATGAGGCTCCTCAATCAGATCAACAAGCACAAGCCCAGCTAGCAGAATCAAATCAGCAGCATGATCATGAGATAACACATGATAAAGATAACCATGATGAATCGATGCCAAAAGAGGATGAACATGATCATAGCGCTGAATCAAAACCCGAAGAAGAAGGGCATGCTCACGACGCTGAGGATGAAGGTAGTGAGCATGTAGAAATGGATGACGGTATGGCTCAAAAACACGGTGTGGTAACTGCAGAAGTTACAGCCGGACAAATATCGGTCACCTCCAAACTCTACGGTAGAGTGGTTTTATCACCTGATGAGATAAGTCAAGTCAGAGCACGTTTTCCGGGTCAAATCACCCGCGTTTATGTGAATTTTGGTGATTCTGTCAAAAAAGGTCAGCTATTAGCCAGTGTTGAGTCAAACAACAGCTTACAGAGTTATAACGTAACCGCGCCCATCTCAGGTGTCATTACAGCAAAAGATGCCAATACCGGCGAAGTCGCGGCAGATCAAAGTTTGTTTACGATCACGAATACCCAATCACTTTGGGCTGAACTCAAAGTCTTTCCAGGACAGGCCATGAATATAAAACCCGGTCAGAAAGTGCGTCTGTTACATAACAACACATTTTATGAATCGACGATAAAGCAACTGCTGCCAAGCAAAGATGATGCCCCTTATCGGATTGCCCGCGTTGCACTTGATAATCAGCAGCAAGTCTGGTTTCCGGGTTTGCTCGTTGAGGCTGAAGCCATTACCGAGCAAACAGAAGTCAAACTAAGAATTCCTAACAGTGCCATACAACAGTTTGAAGGCGCATCAGTCGCTTTTGTCAAAGTAGGTAATCAATATCAAGTCAGGCCATTACAACTGGGTCTTAATGATGGTCAATTCAGTGAGGTTATATCCGGACTCCGGCAGGGCGATGACATCGTCGCTGAAAATAGCTATCTGATTAAAGCTGATCTGGAAAAAGCCGGCGCAGCTCACGCTCACTGATTTAGGAAACAGACATGATTAATAATATTTTAAGTCTCTCAATCGAGAGACGTGGCCTGATGTTGTCAATGATATTTCTTATCATTGGCCTTGGGATCTGGAGCTTTCAGAAGCTGCCGATTGATGCGGTGCCTGATATCACCAACGTACAGGTGCAGATCAATACCAGAGCACCCGGGTATTCGCCGCTGGAATCTGAACAACGCATCACTTATCCCATCGAGAGAGCGATCGCCGGACTGCCGGATCTTGATTACACCCGATCCATCTCTCGCTATGGATTATCACAAGTCACCGTGATATTTGAAGAAGGCACCGATCTGTATTTTGCGCGTAATCTTATTAATAACCGTTTGGCAGTGATAAAAGGCTCACTGCCACAGGGTATTGAACCGGAGATGGGACCTATCGCGACCGGGCTGGGTGAAATTGTCATGTACACAATTACCGCAGAACCTGATGCCAGGCAACCTGATGGCAGTTCATATGATCCTACCGATTTACGAGTGCTTCAGGACTGGGTCATTCAACCCCGGCTGGAGCGGGTAAAAGGGGTCACAGAAGTCAATGTTAACGGTGGTTATCAAAAGCAATTTCATGTTCAGCCGGATCCGGCGAAATTGCTGAATTTTGGCGTGTCCCTCAGTGATCTGAAACAGGCGCTGATGCAAAACAATGATAATCGGGGCGCCGGTTATATTGAACGTTATGGGCAGCAGATTTTGGTTCGATCGCCAGGACAGCTTAAATCCATCGATGATATTGGTCAGGTGGTAGTGAAAAATATCGATGATCGGCCGGTGCTCGTCAAAGATGTGGCCGACGTTGTGATTGGTAAGCCGCTGCGCAGTGGTGCGGGAACACGTGATGGTAAAGAGACGGTTGTCGGCACAGTTATGATGTTGTTTGGAGAAAATTCACGTGAAGTTGCTGCGACTGTGACTCGTGAAATGGCGGAGATTCAATCGTCATTACCGGAGGGCGTCATACTGGAAGCGGTATACGATCGCACCACCTTGGTCGATAAAGCCGTTGCCACGGTTGAAAAAAATCTGCTTGAAGGTGCTTTGCTGGTTATCGTTGTGTTGTTTCTGTTGTTAGGCAATATCCGCGCGGCCTTAATCACGGCTGCAGTTATACCACTATCAATGATGGCAACGATTACTGGAATGGTACAGGCAGGTATTTCTGCCAATTTGATGAGTATGGGGGCACTTGATTTTGGCCTGATTGTCGATGGTGCGGTAATTATTGTTGAGAACTCTATCCGAAGATTATCTATGGCACAAAAACAAAACGGTGGAGTGTTGCCTGTTAAAGAACGCTTAAATGTCGTTTATGAGGCCACCAATGAAGTGATACGCCCAAGCTTATTTGGCGTCATGATTATCACGATTGTCTATATCCCATTATTCTCATTGACAGGGGTTGAAGGCAAGATGTTTGAGCCAATGGCTGCCACAGTAGTTATTGCATTACTATCTGCCATGGTCTTTACGCTGACTATCGTGCCGGCTGCCATCGCTATGTTTATGGGGGGGCGAATCACTGAAAAAGAAAGTTTTATCATCAGTGGTGCCAAATGGCTTTACCGGCCAGTGTTGCTGCTCAGCCTCAAATTGCGTTGGCTGCTGATGCTTTTGGCTGTTGTGTTGGTTGCTTTGTCTGTCAACATGGCCAGCAAAATGGGCTCGGAATTTATTCCGCAACTGAACGAAGGTGATATTGCCTTACATGCACTGCGAACGATCGGTACCAGCCTTGAGCAATCTATCAAAATGCAGGAACAGCTTGAACAGCGGCTCAAAACTTTCCCACAGGTAGATAAGGTGATTGCCAAAATCGGTACACCAGAAGTCGCGACTGATCCGATGCCGCCTAATGTGGCCGATACATTTCTTATACTTAAGCCTAGGAGTGAATGGCCGGATCCGGAATTACCTAAAAGCGAACTACTTGCAGAAATTGAAGCGGCGGTTACCCAATTACCAGGTAACAACTATGAGTTTACCCAACCGATTGAGATGCGCTTTAACGAGTTAATTTCAGGCGTTCGTGCGGATTTGGGTATTAAAGTTTTCGGCGATGATTTGGACTTGATTAAGCAAAATGCAGAGGCGGTTCTGGCTGTGATTCAGGAGATCCCCGGCGCTGCTGATGCCCGGCTGGAACAGGTCGATGATATGCCTATGCTGACCATTGAACCCAAACGTATGGCCATGTCACGTTATGGTCTTAATGTTGATGATTTGCAAAACATGTTATCAACCGCCGTTGGCGGTGGCGAAGTTGGCCTGATCTATGATGGCGATCGGCGCTTTGATCTGGTGGTGCGGTTGCCTGAAGAAATTAGACAAGACATACCCGCCTTGTCAAATCTGCCCGTGAGTTTACCTGGTGGTGATTACGTACCTTTGTCTGAAGTCGCAACCATCGAATTAACGGAGGCGCCGAGTCAGATTTCCAGAGAAAACGCCAAACGGCGTGTCGTGGTCACCAGCAATGTCAGAGGCCGGGATCTGGGCTCTTTTGTAGAAGAAGCTCAACAGCGTATTGCTGAGCAAGTGCAATTACCACCCGGTTATTGGATCGAATACGGTGGAACCTATGAACAACTGCAATCAGCCAGTCAACGACTGTCGATTGTGGTACCGGTTACGTTGGTTATCATTATGGGCCTGCTGATTACCTTGTTTGGTTCATTTCGTGATGCAGCGATTATCTTCACTGGTGTGCCATTGGCATTAACTGGTGGGGTGCTGGCGCTCTGGCTGCGAGATATGCCGCTATCTATTTCCGCAGGGGTTGGTTTTATTGCACTCTCGGGTGTTGCGGTGTTAAACGGTCTCGTCATGTTGTCATTCATCAGGGATTACTGGCACCGGCACGGCGATCTGCACAAAGCAATCGTTGATGGTGCAATGACTCGGTTACGGCCAGTATTGATGACGGCTCTGGTAGCAAGTCTCGGTTTTGTGCCGATGGCACTCAATACCGGTACCGGGGCTGAGGTGCAAAGGCCACTGGCAACGGTCGTCATTGGCGGAATTATTTCGTCAACCTTGCTAACACTGGTGGTGTTGCCGGCACTTTACCGGATAGTGCACGGCCGTGGAAAATCAAGATAAAACATGGCGGCCTGTATTGGCCGCCAACCTTTCCTGAGTTTATCAATAAACAAAAACATAAAGGTATATCTCTATGCATACACATCATCAAGAGGATGGTGCTTCTGATAAAAGGATTGCAACGGCTTTTTTTCTAAATGTTAGTTTTACCATCATTGAATTCATCGGTGGCTGGCTGACCAACAGCACAGCAATTATGGCTGATGCTGTTCACGATCTTGGTGACAGTCTGTCTATCGGCAGTGCCTGGTTTTTGAACCGCGCAGGCAATAAATCTGCTAATTCTGTGTTCACCTATGGTTATCGGCGCTTGTCTCTTTTTGGTGCTCTGATAAACGGCTTGGTGTTAATCGCTGGCTCAATATGGGTGTTGAGTGAAGCAATACCACGTTTGGCCGATCCAGTAATGCCGGTTACCGAAGGTATGCTGGCATTGGCCGTATTGGGGGTTACTGTTAATGGGTTTGCGGCTTATCGGCTGAGTAAAGGGACGTCTCTTAATGAAAAAATACTCAACTGGCATTTATTAGAAGATGTATTAGGTTGGCTGGCTGTGTTGATCATTTCCATCATTCTGCAGTTTGCCGACTGGCCGATTTTAGATCCGCTTTTATCCATTGGTTTTACGCTATTCATCTTGTTTAATGTTGTTCGTAATTTGTGGGTGACCGGTAAATTGTTTTTTCAGGCAGTGCCCGATAAAGCGCTGCATGATGAGATCAAAAAAACTCTTGTCAGCATTGAGGGTGTCAATGAGGTACATCATTTACATCTTTGGTCACTTGATGGTGAACACCATGTCCTCACTGCACACCTGACACTTAATAACGATAATGTCTCTTCTGAAAATTACCTGGCTATGAAACAAACGATTGCCGAGTCTTTATCTCAATATGATCTAGATCACACCACGATAGAGCTTGAGCTAAATCAGGAGCATTGCAGAGATTTTAGTGACCATTAAACAGCATCTCAATAACATTTTACGCAAATAAAAAAATGACAATTATTAATATCCAACCTAAAAAGTTCACTGGTTTCAAACGTATGCTTTGGGCCACTTTTTATTCATACAAAGGGTTGCATTCTGCACTGCGTCACGAAGTTGCTTTTCGTCAGGAATTTATTGCCTTTGTCTTATTATTGCCAGTTGTGTTCTGGATAGACTTTACCGCTATTGAGCGGTTTATATTAATTGCCAGCATGATCGCTGTAATGGTCGTCGAGTTGATCAACTCAGCAATTGAATCGACGCTGGATAGAGTCAGTTTGGAGCATCACTTATTAACCGGTCGGGCCAAAGATTATGGATCACTGGCTGTCTTACTTACCCTTATTATTTCAATCGCAGCATGGACATTATTGCTATGGCACAGATTTTTTTGAATTCAAACGAAAAAGATATATTCACAAAATCACCCTCACTGCTCGGACCTTACCGCATTTTATTTCAGGTTCTGCTTATTGGGCTTCTTATTCTCTCGCTATCAAGATTAGGGCTTGTTGTATGGCAGTGGGATCGGGTATCGGCAGCAATTGATCTGCCATCACTATTCATTCAGGGGCTCAGAGCTGATCTCATTATTATGGGTATGCTTATTGCGCCACTGATGTTGTTGATGCCGCTACTGGTCAATAAATTAGGTTCATCGCACTTTGGCGGGAAACGCTGCTTTTATCTTGAGGAAAAAGTAGTCTTTGTCCCGGTAACCATAGGCCATACGCTTAAGCACTTTGATCTTGTTGTTCATCCCCTCGAGCACACTGGTG
>ERZ724563.107-NODE-107-length-20069-cov-4.884666_pt1 | contig 20069 bp, 18 predicted proteins | sample MGYA00375857_ERZ724563 | MGnify/ENA primary metagenome ERZ724563 (study PRJEB28725, sample SAMN03264850) | marine sediment metagenome | biome: marine pelagic biome; feature: marine oligotrophic desert; material: marine snow | place: Pacific Ocean:North Pacific...
TTGTTCTGTAACCAGACTCACCGCATCCAGTTTGAATTCTTTCGAGTAGCTTTTTCGGGTTTTCATATACACTCCAGTTGAGATAATTATCTCTTAACTGGGTGTGTGAATCTATTGGAGCACGTCAACCCATGCCGCTGTACCTGCATTAAAGCAAGGAAAACATCTACCACCTTACTGGTTGGAAAAGTTAGTACATGGCCAATACGACCCTCGTGACATACCGGCGATGGATAAAGCGGGTGTCACCATAGGTATGGGAATGACAGAAAAACAAGGGGGGTCTGATGTGAGACGCAACACGACAAAAGCTATCCCAAATGACGATGGAAGCTATTCCATTATTGGCCATAAGTTTTTCTTTTCAGCTCCCATGTGCGATGCGCACCTTATTTTGGCTCAAACGGAAGACGGTTTGAGTTGCTTTTTGTTACCACGAATTTTAGAAAATGGGCAACGCAATCATGTGCGTATTCAGCGATTAAAAGACAAACTGGGGGACTGGAGTAATGCCTCATCGGAAGTTGAATTTACCGGTGCGACTGGCTTTCTGATAGGTGAAGAGGGGCGTGGTGTGCCGGTGATTATCGACATGGTGTCGTTAACACGACTAGATTGTATGATTGGCTCCTCTGCGCTAATGCGCCAAGGTTTGGTACAAGCTGTCCATCACGTGAGTGAGCGAGAAGCGTTTGGACAGCGGCTTATTGAGCAGCCCCTTATGAAAAACGTGATTGCCGATTTAACTTTAGAGTGTGCTAGCCATGTTGCCTTAACCATGCGTGTAGCCAAAGCCGTAGATGCCGCCGAAAATGACAATACTGAAGCCGCGTTCGCCCGCATAGCCACTGCCATTGGCAAGTACTGGATATGTAAACGCACAGCCACCTTCATTAACGAGGCACAAGAATGTTTAGGTGGTATAGGTTATGTTGAAGAAAACATACTTCCCCGCTTATATCGTCAAGCGCCTCTTAATTCCATTTGGGAGGGCAGCGGCAATGTTCAGTGCCTAGACGTATTGCGCGCCATTGCGAAAGACCCTCAATCTAAACACGCGCTTTTTCAGGAATTAACGCATGCTCGCGGGAAAAACCGCCATTACGACAACTTTGTTGTAGAGCTAACACTAGCGTTCAACCAACATGAAGACATAGAGGTTAGAAGTCGTTTACTTACTGAAAAAACGGCGCTTGCCCTTCAAGCTGCTCAGTTGCTAAAACATGGTGAAGGTGTTTTAGCGGACGCCTTTTGCGAAAGCAGGCTATCGCATCAGCATGGAATGGCGTTTGGTACGTTACCTGCCCATGTTCCCTTTGATGACATCATCGCCACCGGCTTGGTTACGCCTCGCCAATAGAGATTCTTTTAAGGAGTGTCAATGTAAACACACTTTACATTTAACCCCGCGCATTCAATAAGGGCTTGGGGTAAACTAGGCTATTTGCCCCTTAAATGACCATAGGATTATAAATGAACGTTAAAGTGCTTTCCTTCATTGCCATTGCCAGCCTACCTTTGAGCGCGCCGGCGTCAGCAAATGATACGTTAAACCAACTGAAAGGCTTACTTGGCAACCAGACAACCGCTGAAGCCGCCACATCTACCGACAGTACCGTAGATTTAAGTCGCCTTGTTAGTCTTGTTTCAGACAATCTTGACGTCTCAGAAACCCAATCTGAAGGCGGGATTGCGTCGGTAATGAATTACGTACAAGGAAATTTATCAAGCACGGATTACACCCAACTGGCTAGCAATATACCAGGCATAGATTCATTGTTAGATAATGTGCCTAGCTTAAGTGGCACGTCTACAACAAGTTCAAGCTCATCGTTGACCGGCTTACTCAATAAAGCCTCCGAATATAGCGACACGCTAAAATCAGTGAACGATCTTAAACAACAATTCGAAGCGTTAGGCTTATCTACCGACATGATCAGCAGCTTTGTAACCCAAATATCCAGCTACTTAAATTCGAATGCCAGCGAAGAAACCCAATCTTTATTTACGTCAGGCCTAGATAATTTACTAACAGCGCTTTAATCTAGAGCGAAGGGCTGCACACATTACATCTTAGTGCTGCAGCTCTCTTCACGCCCATCACTTGGCAACAACTCAACCTTCACAGATAGTACATTTATGTCTTTTAAAAATGCTCAGCTTGCGTTTAGTCGTCAACCTAAATGGTTTCGAATTACTTCTTACTTAGCAACCGCCTATCTGTGTTACGCCATTATTCTAGGCGCTGTCATACCTGCTGTGCTAAAAGCAAAACTGCCTAACATGGCTGCAGACGTGTTAGGCAGACAGGTTGAACTTAACGACGTTAGCATTAATCCGTTTTTACTCAACGCCGAGCTTTCCCAATTCACAATCTTCGAACAAAATGGAAAAACGCCCTTTTTCACGGTAGAAAGTTTTGCCCTTGATGTTGCCTTTTTACGCTCGCTTATTACGCTGACGCCGACCCTAGAATCGATAGACATTAATGCCCCTTATGTTCACCTTGCACGGTTAGACAACCGCGCCGACAAAGCCAACACGCAGTTGAATATCAGCGATATTCTTACAACACTGGCGGCATCAAATGCTCAGAGCAACGAGGTCACAGACGAGGAAAGTGTGGGCGACATTCCCCATCTAAGGATTGCAAAATTTCAGTTGCAGCAGGGACATGCATTATTTACTGACCAAATCACGGGCGCAAAACTTGACTACCCACAGCTAGAATTAGTGCTTAATGATATCGATACACGTGCAACGATAGCCTCTGAACCTCAAACGCAACAAGACAATCGATATGCCTTTGATATCACTACTGCGGAACAGGGTCATGTGTCGATGCGGGGTGATTTTCAACTTGCGCCGCTTGTCGCCACCACGCAAATATCCTTGTCGAATATTGCCTTAGCCCCCTTATGGCCGCTTTCCGACAATGCCATTTCAGCCAAACTGGATCAAGGTACCCTAAACCTTGACTTTATCGCCAAATTTGAAGCCCTCACAGACACCTTTGCGTTTCATTTAAACGAAGGTGAATTAAGCCTTAATGACATTGTTTTTTCTTACCAAGACGAAGCGCTGGTTAACCTTCCGGTTTTAAAGCTTGAAAATATGCGTATCAACAGCCTTATCCAACAGGTAGACATTGAACATATAGGCATTGAAGGGTTAACCGTAAAGGGCGTATATGACGATAAAGGGCTCAATTTACAGCGGCTATTTTCACCTCATTTAGCTCCCACCAACGATGATAATGCACAGCAGAATAGCCCTTCTGCAGCTACCTCAGACTCTTCCGACGATACCGCCTCTGATTGGCGAGTAGAGTTATCAACCTTTTCTTTCATACAAGGGAGTCTTCAACTTCAAGAGCGTCAATTTAACGACAATACCTTTTGGCACCTTAGCCAATTATCATTAGAAACGGGGCCCGTTTCTTCAACACTCGCCAATCCTATCGATTACTCTTTTTACACCGCTGTTTCAGCAAGCAATAGCGCAGAAGGTGCTAGTAGTGAAAGAACAAAAGGCACCTTTAGTAGTGTAGGTAGTGTCGACGCCACCACGCAATCCGTGAAAGGATGTGCAGAAATCCATCAGTTTGAGTTAGACCAATTCCAACAATACGCAGAAAGATATGCACGCATCACCATTGAAGATGGCGCATTTTCGTCCACGCTCGCTTTTAAGGCCAGCGCTGACGGCCAGATAGACCTTCACGCCAACGCTGATATTAGGTCACTGAATGTACTCGATAACACGCAATCTCCTTTATTGAAATGGCAGTCATTGTCATTATCTGACATTCACTATAGCGCCAAAGAAAACGGGTTAACCATTAACGATGTTATTTTCGACAGCCCCTACGCTCGCATGGTTATTGATGAAAATAAAGCCACGAATATCAGTGCATTGCTTGTTCCGCAAACCACGCATTCTGCAAATGAAAGTGCGATAACTAAAGCGCAAGCGCCCACGACACAAAACAAGGACGCAATGGCCATAATGGTCAACCATGTAGGCATTAAGGAAGGTAGTGCTTACTTTGCTGACCATTCTTTAACGCCACGTTTTGCCTCAAAAATAGACAGGTTAAATGGTTACGTCGATAACTTAGATTCACGCAGTGATAGCGCAGCAAACGTCAATATAGAAGGTAAAATTGATGGCTATGCACCGGTGCAACTAAAAGGGCAGATTAACCCACTAAAAGAAGATATCTTTCTAGACCTTCTATTCTCTGTAGATGGCGCTGAGCTAACCTCTGTCAACCCCTACTCTGGCACCTATATGGGGCACTACATAGATAAAGGGCTCTTATCACTTGATGTAGAATACACCCTTAACCACAATCAACTCCAAGGGAATAACCATGTGGTGATTGACCAGCTCACCCTAGGGCAAAAATCCGATTCAGATCAAGCCCTAAGTCTCCCGTTAGGACTGGCCATCGCACTTCTAGAAGATAGCCAAGGCGTGATTGACTTAGGGCTAGAAGTATCGGGAGATTTAGACAGTCCCACATTTGGCTTTGGCTCAATTATTCTCAACGCCCTTGGCAACTTGATCACTAAAGCGGTAACCGCTCCATTTAGCTTACTAGCTAATTTGGTGGGCAGCGACGACGAACTCGACCACATTGCCTTTGCTCCGGGCAGTTCTTACATTAGCAAGCAAGGTGAAGACACCTTAGATACGCTTACTAAAGCGCTAAAATCGCGGCCTCGATTGAGGGTGAATATTGAAGGTACTGTCGATGCGGTTGGCGACGCCACGGCGCTAGCAGAATCTATGGTTAAACAAGCTATATTAGCACGTACGAATCTGTCGACTCTGCCAGCGGATTTAACCGCCAGCTCGGTACCGCTTAGCGGCGAAATTACAGATGCACTCACTGCGCTATACAGCGAAACATTCAATAGTGACATTCAACAGGAACGTCAACATATCTTGTCTACATTACAACAAGAAAAAGCTCAAGAGGAGGGGAATGAAGCAGCCCTCCCTTATATACCTAGCGAGGAAAGCGTGCAACGAGTGTTGAATATCACCATGTATAACACACTAAGAAATAAAGTGACGATTACCGAGGCTGAACTTGCGAACCTTGCGGAGTCACGGGCAAAGGCGGTGAAAGGTTACTTGGTGAATACTGGCGGCCTGGAAACGACACGGGTGTTTTTACTGAACAGCCAACATCATTTGCAAAGCGAATACAGTGGCGTGGAATTAACGCTTGAGGCCAATTAAAATAAAGCGATAACGTTCAACAAACAGTTAAACAAGGGCGTTGCTTAGCAACGCCCTTACGAGGCTAAGCCGTCTTTAAATGTGGGGCGCAAGTGTCTGCGACTTTACTGGCATCAAATATTTCAATCCAATAACCATCAGGATCTTTGATAAACGCGATGCCTTTCATGCTGCCATCATTCAACCCTTTTTGAAACGGCACACCCATTTCGCTAAAGCGTTCACATGCCGCTTCTGCGTCAGGTACATGAAAACCAATATGACCGAAGCCTTTTGGTTCGCTATTACCACTGTGGTAATCAACGGTATCTGCACTATCACCCCAATTGTGAGTAAGCTCCAACATGGCTGGACGAGCGAACGTTTGCTCGGTGCGCTTTTCAATGTTTGCACTAATATCGGAAAAGTCTTCACCTGCCGCTAGAAAGTATAAACTAAATTGCATTTCCTCAAAATCGAGGCGCTTTAGTAATGTCATGCCCATTACCCGGGTATAGAAATCGAGAGAACGCTTTGGTTCAGCAATACGCAGCATGGTTTGATTAAACACAAACCCTTTTGTAGCCTCATCTTTTTCTTCACACAAACCTTCGGCTTGGTCAAAATGCCGGCTCATTACATACTCCTTATTTTATCGCTAGTCACGTTATGGAAAATGAGTTTCGAAAGAAAACCCGTTGAATTACACTTTCCCCCATACGGAATTCGATGGCGAATCGGTCTTTTTCGGCGCCGTATTTTCTTTTTTACGCGCTGTCCCTTCGCTTTTACCTTGTGCTGTACGCTGTGATTTCGTGGCAGGAGAGTGAGATGCTACAACGCTTGATGTGCTTGCCCCTTTTCCACCGCTTCGATACTTTTTCACCATTCCCTGTAGCAAGTTACGAACAACTTGGTCACCAGCAGGTTTGTAGTTTCGATGGTCTGGCTTTCGAAATAAGGCCGAGAGTTCACTTTTGCTCATTCGAAATTGAGCCAAATTTAAAATGGCAATAATGTCTTCATCTTTATAACGCATTGCAATTCGAATTTTGCGTAACAAATCGTTGTTACTCAACCTTGCATTAGCGGCCAGCTCTCCGGGCTTCTGCCCTTCTTGCTTTCCTCTATTTTTAATAATTAAGCCATCGAGAAATAAGGTAATAATTTTATCCCTGCAGGGTAAATATCCTTCTTCTTCCTCTTTTTTCATGATGGCATGGAGGTACGCCATGTCCATGTCATAATCAGCCAACTTAAAAATACTGATGGCGGCGGTGTCATTTATTGCAAGTGCGTATCGAAGACGACGTAACACATCGTTATGGAGCATTGGTGAAAGCCTTTATTAACTGGGGGTGCATACCGTAAGGGTAATCTGTCTATTTTACCGCAGATTGCGCTTTCTCGCTACGTACACGCCATCACGCCAGTAATATCTTCGCAAAGTAGCTAAACCAATCTCCTTTTCCTCCCGTACGCAGCTAAGAACCCACAAGCCTACCGTCAGCCCCGCTAAGATAGATTTAAGGCGTATGACGCAGTGGAAGGCTGACTACACGGAAAAGGATTGCATTATGTCTATAGATACGGGACCAACCGTCACAATTAATGGTACGCCCTATGCGCTACCTACCGACCCTCGCACTACCTTGCTTGATTTTCTTCATCAAAACCTTGCTTTATTCGGCACCAAAAAAGGCTGCGATCATGGACAATGTGGCGCATGTACCGTATTAGTTGATGATGAAAGGATTAACGCTTGTTTGGTCTTTGCCTTTCAACTTACAGGCAAGTCGATAACCACCATTGAAGGTATAGCCAAGAATGGTGAACTTCACCCGCTACAACGGGCGTTTGTAAACCGTGACGCATTTCAATGTGGCTATTGCACGTCGGGGCAAATTTGCTCATCAGTTGCGCTGCAAAAAGAATTGGCCGACAACGCGCCGAGCGCCGTTACCTTTAGTGAAGACTATAGCCCCCGAGAAGACATTAGCGAACGCATGAGCGGTAATTTATGCCGGTGTGGTGCCTACCCCAATATTGTTGATGCGATAGAAGACGTTATCGCTTTGGAGCCACAATAATGCAGCCATTTACGTTAACTCATCTACACAACACATCAGAGCTAGACAGCACCTCTGGGGCAAAAAACTCTCGTTTTATCGCTGGGGGCACTAACCTTATCGATTTAATGAAATTACAGGTTGAAACGCCCTCTACGCTGGTGAACTTAAGTGACTGGCAAGACGAAACACGCATTGTTGAACATGACGAGCATTTCCGCATAGGCGCAATGGTCACCAATACTCAGCTGGCCAACTTTGCCAGCACCACCCCTGGCCTATCTTTACTGTCGCAAGCACTATTAAGTGGCGCCACCGTTCAGCTTAGAAACCGTGCGACCACAGCTGGAAACCTTTTGCAACGCACCCGTTGTTACTACTTTTACGATACGGCAAAAGCGTGCAATAAGCGTGAACCAGGCACAGGTTGTACCGCCGTGAATAGTGAAAATAGAATACACGCTATTTTTGGCACCAGCGATAAGTGCATTGCCACCCACCCCTCAGACATGGCCGTCGCCATGATAGCGCTGGGCGCTAAGCTCGCACTTGTTGCTCCAAATGGCGAAAAAAGAACCCTTCCATTACGCCACTTCTACTGTACGCCGGGGAACACACCCCATATTGAAAATAACTTAAAAGAAGGCGAGCTGATCACCGCGGTTATTCTGCCCAAGCAAGCGGTTGGTTCTCAGTATTACCATAAGGTGCGTGATCGTTCATCGTATGCGTTCGCGTTAGTGTCAGTAGCCGCAGGCCTGGTGATGAAAGACAACAAAGTTAGCGCCCTCACATTAGGATTTGGCGGCGTTGGTACGGTGCCTTGGTATCCAGAAACAACGATTAATGCTTTGATGGGGACGGAACTCACAGACGCCAATATTGAAAAAGCACTGGACGCTGAACTCGCGTCTGCGCAATTTTACGGCAGTAACAACTTTAAGCCACCGCTTTTACGCAACACCTTACACAAAGTATTACGTGCCCTCGCCCAGCACCAACGCACCTACCCTCAGCACGAAGGAGCTCTATATGAAAACTAATCATTCCGTTAATTCTATAGGCGATCCTATCAATCGAGTTGATGGTGTATTAAAGGTAACAGGGCAAGCGCGTTACGCCGCTGAACACACTCACGCTATGCCACAAACGCCCCTTGTCGGCTTCTTAGTAGCTTCCACATCTGCGGTGGGTGAAATTACTCATTTAGACACCTCAAAAGCAGAAAAAGCTGAAGGCGTACAAGCTGTGTTAACCCACACAAACGCCGGCCCCCTAAAAGCGTTCAGTCAACCCGATGATGAAGGCCGATTCACCCAAAGCCGTGCGGTGCTTAATGATTCCCATATTCGCCATTACGGCATGCCTGTGGCGCTAGTGCTTGCTCACACTTTAGAACAAGCGAGATATGCAGCAAGCCTGGTAGCATTCAATATTGATGCACAACCTGCTCAGTTGTTACTGGCGCCAGACCAAGCAACTGAGGTGCCTGAATCACTAGACGGTGGATTTGAGCCCGATGTGGAAAGTGGTGTTGCGCCAACACAAAGCGCGACAGATATTAATGTCGATATGCAATACACCACGCCATCACAAATTTCTGCAGCAATGGAACCTCACGCCACCATTGCCCATTTTGATGGAGATAAATTAACGGTTTACCCCAGCGTACAAATTGTTGCCTCAGCAGTACAAGCGCTGGCAACCACCCTAGAAATGGACGAAGACAACATTCATGTAAAAAGCCCCTTTATCGGCGGCGGCTTTGGTTCTAAATTAGGTTTACACTACGATGCGATACTAGCTTGCATCGGTGCGCGGTATCTTGAGCGCCCGGTGAAAGTAGCACTTAGCCGGCGCCATGTATTCTATAACACACCACACCGTGGTCATAGCTTTCAGCGCATGCAGCTAAGCTGCAATAGTCAAGGATACCTCACTAGCATTGCCCATCACAGTGCAATGCCAAAAGCGAAAGGATATACCTTCGCAGAAGCCACTGGGGCGGGCGCAAGAGTTACCTACCATGCGAACTACATTAATAGCACTCACAGGGTAAAAAGCGCAGATACTCCGCTTATCGATTCTACCCGCTCACCGGGAGATGCCATTGGGTCATTAGCGTTCGAATCCGCCATCGACGAATTGGCGCACAAGGCTAACATTGACCCACTAACATTTCGCTTAAATAATATGCCAAAAGTGCACCCTGTCAATGGCAGTCGATTTACCAGTCACAAACTTGAAAGCTGCCTACAACGCGGAGCTGATATTTTCGGGTGGCAACAGAAGAGCAACGCCAAACCAGGGAAAGTCATGGGCCATGGCGTAGCGAGTGCCATGAGAATGAATGTGCTAGTTCAAAGCTCAGCCAATGTTGCTATTGATAAAAACGGTATGATTACCGTCACAACAGATATGACCGACATAGGCACCGGAACTTACACTATTTTGGCGCAAATAGCCGCAGACGCTTTTAACACCTCAGTAGACAATGTCACCGTCAATCTCGGCGATAGTCAGTCACCAGCCTCTTGCGGTTCTGGCGGCTCTTTCGGCGCGGCAAGTACCGGTTCCGCCGTACTTAAAGCCTGTGAGGCAGTCAAGTCTTCACTTTTATCCCTGTTGCCAGAAGATTATCGAGATGCCCAGTTTTTGGTGACCGATAAGGGCCTTTGTGTAAGGCCATCGAATTCGGAAAAAATACAGGAAACTCCGCTTATTAGCCTTATTGATAGCACCAAGTTTCCTATCAGCGAACTTGGGGCTGTAAGTGATGAAGATACCAGCGATGATGAGCAATATTCTTGCGGTGCGCATTTTGTTGAAGTGGAGGTAGACACCCTCACCGCAGAAGTGCGCTTAAAGCGACAGTACGGCATGTTCTCGGCAGGAAGAATACTGAATGAAAAAACCGCCAAATCTCAAATTAAAGGCGGCATGGTATGGGGCGCCGGTTACGCGCTTACTGAAGCCATTCATCATCATACCGATTCCGCCAGCTTTGTTAACCCTGACTTTGGCGAATACCACATTGCGGTAAATAGAGACATTGCTGAGGTCACAGTAGACTTTATCGACTCACCCGACTTTGAAGCATCATCGGTAGGCGCTAAGGGCATTGGAGAGCTGGGTATTACAGGAGCAGGTGCCGCTATTGCAAATGCTATTTTCGATGCCACTGGCGTGCGTGTACGAGACTTCCCAATAACGTTGGATAAAGTGCTTGAAGGGCTAAATAAGAAGGCGTCTTAACGACGCCTTTTTGGAATGGGGCGTGACATCACATAACTCGTGTGTCTAGTGTAGTGATTACACCACCTCAACCACGTCTTCTTTAGGTAAGCGAGCTTTTGGCAAACCATAGTTCCAGTCTTGCTCTTTGTCTGGATAGCCCATGGCAACAGCCACTTCGCAAATATGACCGTCTAGCTCCTTGCTGAACAACTCACCAATGAGATCCGCGTCCACGCCTTCCATCGGCGTGGAAGCAATGCCTAAACGGGCAAGTGTATGCAATAAGTTACCTAATGCTAAGTACACTTGTGCTTTTGTCCAACTTCCATTGTTACCTTGTTCATCTGTGTTTGCTTCGGCAAATGCATAGGCCCCCATAAAAGAGTCACGCATTGACTCTGGCAAATGGCCAGAGGCAACCTCTGCATCAACACGCTTGACAAACTTGTCTTTGGTAAAGGCAGGGTCATAAGCAAGCAACACGGTGTGTGACGCTTCTTTCGCGTGCAATTGGTTAAACTGATGCTTATTAGCAAACGTATCGTGAAGGCGCTGTTTTGCTTCATCACTTTCTACGATGACAAACTTCCAAGGTTGAGAGTTTATTGATGACGCTGATAGGCGTAAGGCTTCAGTAATAATCGCCATATCTTCGGCTGAAATACGTTTGTTACTGTCGTACTTTTTTGCTGTGTAACGGGTATGTAAATCACTAATAATCTGATGAGACACAATGAACTCCTATTGATGAGTGTAACTGCGAAATGTGCGAAGAAGTGTAAAGCCAAGGTCGGTTATTGATAAGCCCCAAAGCCTTTGAATGAGTTTACATATTTTTTTGATAATAACGGCTTGAGTTAAAAGATTAGATACCCCACAACTATAAATCCAACATCTTAATGAGGAAAAATAAGAGGCAGGCTTACCCAATTCGCGCTATTCTTGACCCCTACCTAAGCAAATTTATGGGCAGCAATGACAGCGCCACAGTCGCTATCAATTCAACAAAACCTGACTATTCGCTTATTGCGGGTGCTCAGATATAACAAAGCTCGAATTGAACGAGCCATTACGCTAATGCCCAAAGCACATCAACCGCTGTTCAATGTGCTCCCTTTTTTATTGCATGTTAATCATCCTGACTTACCTGGTTACGTGGATGGGGACGCTATTCCCATGGGTATCAACAATTACACCTTTCGTGAAGATATAGCCTCTGCACTCATTACCTGCTTTCCTGAACAGCGTCACCTCTTTACCAACATTAAAGAAATTTGGCCACGACAGAGGTCTATTGAAGCGCTTATATTAATGGGAAGTATTGGCACAATTGCGCAAACAGAGCATTCAGATTTTGATTACTGGGTATGTGTGGATGGGCAAGATTTTTCTGAGGCGCAACTCGAAAAATTACAGCAAAAGCTAACCCTAATTGAACAATGGGCGGAGCATGAATACAAGGTTGAAGTGCATTTTTTCTTGTCGCAAATTGACCACGTACGGCAAAACAACTTTGGCATAGCCGACGGTGAAAGCGCCGGTTCAGCGCAAGCACTATTCTTAAAAGCGGAATTTTATAACACCAATATCGTGGTGGCGGGAAAAGCGCCTTTTTGGTGGCTTACCCCTGAAAAAGCCACCCACAAACAATATCAAGGCTTGTATAGCACCTTGGAAAAAGGGGGCTCGCCAGACATTAACTGGTTTATGGATTTAGGCCACATCGACCGGTTAGACGCAAGTGAGCTTTTTGGTGCCACTATCTGGCAGCTAAGTAAAGCCATGGATTCACCATTTAAGTCTTTGCTTAAGATAGCTAAATTAGAAGTTTACCTTGCGAATATTGAACTCGGTCAGCCCTTGTGTAACGTACTTAAAAAACATGTTCATAGGGGGGCTGAAGCGCCAGGAAGTGTGGCCATCATCGACCCTTACGGGTTAATGTTCGATCAGCTCATTAACCACTACAAAAGTCAGGGGCAGAAAGAAGACGTTTTGCTTTTACAGCAGTGCTTTTACCTAAAATGTGGTGCTAAGCTTAGCGAACCCTTACCGCAAGGACAAAAGCCCAACTTTAAACGCAAGATAATAACGGCCTACGCGAAAGCCTGGGGATGGACCCGTTCAGATCTTCATTATTTGGATAATCAACATAGTTGGAGTTTCCATCAAAAGCTACAGTTCAGCCGCCAGATTCACCGTTTTTTACTAAAGTGTTATCGCCGCATTTCTGCCCAACTGACGCCAGAGCAACAAGTAATGGACGTCAAAGACATGACAGTATTAGGTCGCAGACTTAGTACTTTTTACAGTAAAAAGGCCAACAAAATAGATTTCCTTAGACGCGCATTCGACGCCGAGTCCTATTGTGATCGTGTGACGGTTTCCCTAAAACAACGCAAAAATGGGGAACAAATTTGGCGAGTTTATGCCGGAGATCAGTTAAGCAAAAGTGGTATTGTGGATGAAGATCAGAAAATATCTCAAGCTGACAACGCCATTTCTTTAATCGCCTGGTGTGTATCTAGCCGTATTATTGATAGTCGCACTCAGGTGCTTTTAGATTACAACTCAGGTGAAATCAGCGAATTAGACCTCAATGATTTGCTGAAGCATTTGTGTAAGCATTTCCCCCCCGTCAAGGTATCGGCACTTACCCGCAATCAATTACTGGCACCAGAGCGCATTATTAGCTGCATGGTTATTGTCAATTTCCCCACACTTAGACAAAAGGCGAATGTTGAAGATATCTCTATGATCTATAGTACATCTTGGGGTGAAACTTTTGTGTGTCATGGTGAAGAAAACCTCGATGCCTTATGGTTAGACATGCAAGATATAAACAATCCAGCGGCCTGCTTTGTGTATATCCCAAGAGGGAATCAACACTCGCGCATCCATGGAGAGTTCATCGAAAACCATGCTATGTCGTTTACTTTATTGCAGTAGTACACAGTTTTTCGCTCATTGTTGCGCTATTTTTGTAGTAAAGTTGACCTTATGGTCTTCATTGCAGATTGCTGTCATCGTGAAATGGATATCTTTTAAGACAATTGAGGTTTGATGCAAAATCGGTTACGTTGTTCGTTATTCGTGCTTTCTGTTACAGTCTTTGCCAATGCTAAGGCGGTGAGTGCGTTCCCTGCCCCTTCGGGTTCTCTCTCTGCTACCTCGGCAGAAAGCGCATTGTCTTTGTCTGACGTTCAGCAAGAGGAAGTTGAAAATTGGTTAGCCTCTGCAGACGGCTATTACGATACTAAGCAATTCTCCCTTGCCATTTCAGCTTATCTACACGCAGCATCTATCCTTGCCCAATCGAGTAAAAAAACCGATCAACGTTTGCTTGGTACTACCTATACCAATGTTGCACAGTCTTATAAGCGCCTAAAAGAAAGAACAGAAACCGTCGTCTACTATCGAAAAGCACTGGCTATCTTCACTGCATTAAACGACAAGAAATATATGGCTCGCACCCTCAATACGTTAGCGGAGGCGGAGCGTTATATTAACGAACTTGAAAAAGCACTCCAATGCTCTATGTTGAGCTTGCGTATTCACAGCGAAATTGATGATCCTGAAGGGGAAGCGAAGGCGTTCATGGGCGCAGCCATCATATACCGGCACATAGGTCGCTATGATGCATCACTTGAACATGCGTACAAGGCGTATCAGTATTTCAAACGTGTTAACGCGCCAAACCGTATTGCAAAAGCAGCCAATGAAATGGGCCTGGTTTACACCAGACTGATGCAATTCGACAACGCTGAGCGCTTTTATCTCACCACCATAGGGTTGCCCACAGATAAATTAGAACCCAGAACACTGGCCACAGCCTTACGAGAAATGGGCGTTTCAAAATGGCACAGTTCCGATTATTCAACGGCGTTGAATTTTGCCCAACGTGCTTATGATATTTACAAGGCTGAAAATGAAGTAGAAAAGCTGTCATTGACGACGCGCATTATTGCAGATATATACCGTGACAGTGGGCAGCCGAAACTCGCTAAAGCCCGTTATGAAGAATCACTTAACTATGCTGAAGCATCGGGCAATAAGTTAAATCAAACCAAGTCACTTGTGCATCTTGGTGAATTGTTGATAAACCAATCGGCAGCCTCGGCCGTGCCCTTACTGTTAAGAGCCCAACAATTAGCCGCAGAAATTAACGACACCGCCTACCTACTTTACAGCTATCGTGCACTTAGAAAAGCAGACAAAAAGCGAGGCAACATTGCCGGCTCGCTGGCGTATGCTGAAAAAGAAATTCAAATGCTCACGATCTTAAAAGATGAAGAAATCGCCAAGCAAATGGCGCTGTCTAACGCCTCTTTGTATTCCCGAACCCTTGAGATGGAACTTAACGATCTGCGAGAAGACGCGAAGCTATCACAGCTAGAATTAGACAAGAAAAGTGATGAAGTTGAAATTGCGAACCAGAGAAAAACCATTGCCGAGCTTGAATTAACCAAGAACAAATACGCCAGTTTAGCGCTGGCACTTATGCTTGCGGTGTGTTTATTGTTTAGTGCCTTTATTTTTCGCAGCTTTAGCGCTGCAAAGAAGCGCAATGCTGAGCTTGATAAACTGGCGACCCAAGACCCATTGACCCGTTGCTATAATAGACGCTATTTATTCGATTACCTTAACGAAGACTTTGCCAATCCTCCCTTGGCTGAAAATTACAGCCTAATCATGGTGGATATTGACCACTTTAAGGCAATTAACGACACGTATGGCCATACCGCCGGTGACAAGGTACTGGAAGAGATTGCCGCTATTTTAACCCACACCGTTGATGACACGGGTATTGTTACGCGCTACGGCGGTGAAGAATTTTGTATTGTTTTACCCACATCAACCATTAACAGTGCAATTGATATTGCTCATACTATCAAAAACAAAGTAAGCACATACAAACATGGCGACATAGAGGTGACGTGCAGTATTGGCGTTTCATCAATGGCGTTTACCGCTAACACGCCATCGGAACTTATTGAACAGGCTGATGCTGCGCTATTTCATTCCAAGCACAAAGGTCGGAATTCTGTTACCAGTTGGAACGAAATAGCCCCATAAAGATTATTGCTGCGATTCTCGCTCAACCACATTCACGGCACGTTCAAACAAGATGTTAGCCATGGCGGTTGCTTTCCCGCCAACCACATTAGCAAGCCCCCATGTCTCACCGCCTGTGGTATTGGTAAATTGCACCACTACGGTATCTATATCTGCATAGTATCTTGCTTTACTGTGATAGCCAGGTAACCAACCATCATGTTCTAAAGGATAGAGCCGTTCATAAAGCTGTTGCTCACTGGGGGATAGTAATGCCCCTTTGTTTAGTGCCCTTATGAACGTAGCGACATCGCCTGCGCTAGCAATCATAGACCCACCGGGTGCCACGAAGTTTAATGACTTGAGATCATCTTGGTAGCCATACCAATAACCACTCGCCACGGCGTCATTATCTACTTCAGATAAAGAATAGTAGGTATCGGAAAGTGAAAGCGGGGCAAGAATATGTTGTTGAATAAAACGGCTATGATGATACCCAAGCGCTCGATCCATAATTTCACCCAGCAGCAGGTAGTTGGTATTGGAATAGCGATAATCCTCGCCTGGTGAGAACAACGGCGGCTTATTGGCAACCAAGGCAAAATAATCACTGGCCTGCGAGGCTGGCTCAAACCAATGATGCCCTTGTTGATTAACAAAATCTGGAATACCACTTGTGTGCTGCACCAACATGCTGAGAGTAATACTATCCGCATTGTTGATAATCTGACTTCGTTGAGGCAATAAGGTGGCTAATGTATCATCCAGAGAGAGGCTTTGATTATCCACTAATTTAACAATGCTTACTGCCATAAACATTTTGCTAATGCTGGCGATTTTGAACAAAGTGTCAGCCTGTAAGGATGAGCCAGCCATTTTATTATTAACGCCTGCGCTATAAATACTTGGTGGCTTATCGCTTGTTTCAACGTACAGCAAGATGCCATCAATATCAGCGTTTATACCTTCTTCTAATACTTTTTCTATGGTGTTAGGTTGAGGGGAAAGCCATAGCGGCAGAAGATCAAGAGGCGCTATTATCACCCCAATGGCAATACCAATTAGAGGCATGATCAGTGTGAGGTATTTTTTCCGCTTTTTTTTGTCCATATGCAGCATCTTGTGTTGTTTATTAAAGCACCTAAATTGACTTCACGTCTAACATACAAGCAAACATCACCACGTGCATGCGCTAATACGTAAGAAATTGTAAGCGCAAAGGATTGGTAAAAATGCGGGAACTGGGTATGCTAAATTTTATCGCGAATCGCTAAGGATCTCACAGTGTTCAAATGTTCTCCTAAATGTCTTACTTTTCTGCCTCTATTTGCTTTCAGTGTGGTTTTAACGGGGTGTCAAAATTCGACACCTTATTTCAAAACCGCTGGCGAACCAATCAAAGTGAAAGGCAGCCATTCCTCCAGAATGCTAACCGCTAATCAGCTTATAAACGCATTGAAACTAGAAGGCCATGTAGAAGGTGGTTATTTTAAGCAAACATTTAAGGCCGATCATCGCCCCATGTTATCCACCAGTCATGGTGACAGGGTGACGATGACATCTATCTATTATTTGCTTACAGGCGAATCTCCCATTGGCCATTTTCATATGAACCAGTCAGACATCATGCATTATTTTCATATGGGTGACCCCATTACCTATTATTTGATAAACGAGGACGGTAGCCTAGAAACCCATATTTTAGGGCCTGACCCAACTCAAGGTCACAAACTGCAAATGGTGGTAAAAGGGGGAACTTGGAAAGCATCGGTGATTCCACAAAAAGGGCCCTATGGATACGGGCTCATCGGTGAAGCGGTTGCGCCGGGGTTTGAATACACAGATATGCAGTTAGGGAAAAGAAGTGCCATGTTGTCAGCGTTTCCACAGCATGCCGACGTAATCAAAAAGCTCACCCGCTAATGACCAATAACTGGCCTTTGATACAGCTGTTTTCCTTTTCATTTCAGGTTAATTTTAGTGTCCCAATTAGGGGGAAAACATAAGGAATGTAAAATGAAACAACTGATGTTAAACGACATTGAACGAGTCTCGGGCGGATGTGCTGAACACTGCTGGGGAGATTTTAGTTTGGCTGGACTTGGCGCATCTTTGCTCGCCGGCGCTATTAGCGGCCTTAGAGGCGGCCCGGCTGCTATAGGCTTAGGCGCACTTTCCGGTGGCCTAGGTTACGCAGGTAGCACAATAGGTGACAAAATGTCTGAAAGAACGACGAATGTAGGTTCTTCCACGCCGTCTCTTTCTCATTAAAATAACGAAATAGGTTGAGGAGCTTTCGCTCCTTTCCTAAACAAAGGATTTTTTTCATGCCTAATATTAAAGCTGTTTTAAGTTATGTCATTTACGCGCTATCTATCATTTTCCTAAGCATTGCCTTTATTCGCGCTATTAAAGCGAACTGGGAAATGGGAGAGTTGGCTGAAATAAGCATGATCATCGCGGTAATATTGCTTGTGGGTTTTGTGTGCACGCAAATCGCCATTAAGTTAAAGGTATTTCGTAAAGAATAATTAGCCCAACCTAAAAAGCGATCCCTTTCACTGGGTCACTTCGTTTAAACACATTATTCATTACGACATTAGCGCTCGATGCAAATTAATCATCCAACATTCACTGTATTCAAACATGCCGCCTATACGATTCTTTTTTGTGTTGCGCTAGCTGGCTGTGCCAGCAACAAACCTGAAATTAATATAAGTGAGTCGCAGAACTTTGCCGCTCTCAATACGTTTTATGTAACGCCCCCATTAAATGCTATCAACGAAGTGATAGAAAATCAGGTGGCTAACGCCATTACCCGCACTCTGCAATCGAAAGGGTTAACGCCGTCATCAGAAGAGGACGCAGACATTATTGTTGGCTTTTTCCCTTCTACCGCATCAAAAGAAAATGGCACACGAGTAAATTTAGGGCTAGGCACGGGCATTTTTGGCCGCTCTGGTGGCTTATCTTTAGGCAGTATTTTTAGCCTACCCGTGGGCGAACAGGTCACCCAATATCAAAACTTACAAATTGATATGGTGCACAACAACGAATTTATATACAGCGCTGCAGGCAGTGCTGAATTAGAGTCTAAAGACAGCATCAGCGTGCAGCAAAAGCTTGAGCAACTGGTGGAGGCGCTTCTCACAGCGTATCCGACTAATAGCTAAACCACTCCACCGTTTGCTCTTATGGTTTGACCGTTGACCCAAGCACCCTGCTCGCTGGCTAAAAATGCGACCACAGAGGCAATATCACTAGGCTGTCCTAAACGTTCCATTGGGCTCATATTGGCCAGTTTTGTCACCATTTCTTCAGACTTGTCCTGCAAGAACAATTCGGTTTCAGTTGGACCAGGCGCCACCGCGTTAACGGTAATTTGCTTACCCCGCATCTCTTTTGCGAGGATCCCAGTCATTACTTCCACTGCCGCTTTTGTAGCGGCATAAACAGCATAACGCTCCAGTTTTAGCCCTATTACACTGGATGACAGATTAATGACTCGTCCGCCTGAGGATAGGTGTACCGATGCTTCTCTTAGGGTATTGATCGTACCTTTTAAATTCACGTTTAGTTGAGCGTCGATGTCCTCATCTTTGGCATCACTTAAAGCGTTAAGTTTCATCACTCCTGCATTATTGATCAACACATCAATACTACCCAGAGATGCCTTTACATCAGCAAACATTCTATTTACCTGCTTTGCATTGCTAACATCTACTTGATAGGCCTGAGCTTGCCCCCCTGCAGCCTTAATTTCTTCCACAACTTTATCTGCGGCTCCAGCGCTATTGGCGTAATTCACCACCGTGTAAAATCCTTCTGATGCAAGACGCTTAGCTATTTCTGCCCCAATGCCACGAGACGCTCCCGTTACTAGTGCTACTTTCGTTTTTTGTGTCATTAAATGCTCCTTAAAAGGGTGATGAACATTGATACAGGCCACTCTATAATTTAGCATCGAGCTAACAATTACGTAAATATTGACTTCATTATTCAGGATTTAAGAATAATAATGGATAGAATAGAGGCTATGCGGGTGTATACTCGCGTATATGAACGACGGAGCTTTAAACTAGCGTCCCTCGACTTGAATATTCCAGCGTCCACCGTAACTGAGGTGATTAAGGCGATGGAGAAACGTTTAGGCGTGGTGCTGTTAGAAAGAACAACTCGACGTGTTTCCCCCACCATTGATGGAGAAACCTTCTACCACAGATGTATAAGCATAATTAATGACGTGGAAGAAGCGGAGCACGGTTTTTCTACCTCCACTCCCCAAGGATTATTGCGGGTAGATACCCATGGCACGATTGCTAGGCATTTCCTACTACCCCAAATTCACACTGACGTGGTCAACCAAAATCACACAACCCAGTTAAGCCGCTTTTTGTAAGTTAGCCATGTCAGCCTCATATTGATTTGGACTCTTGTAATCCAGATATGAGTGCATTCGCTGACTGTTATAAAACA
>ERZ724563.109-NODE-109-length-19861-cov-3.044998_pt1 | contig 19861 bp, 15 predicted proteins | sample MGYA00375857_ERZ724563 | MGnify/ENA primary metagenome ERZ724563 (study PRJEB28725, sample SAMN03264850) | marine sediment metagenome | biome: marine pelagic biome; feature: marine oligotrophic desert; material: marine snow | place: Pacific Ocean:North Pacific...
CATGTCGAGAATATGACGTTGCTCTTGGGACCGTAAATCGAATCCCTCTACAGCGCTTTTACTGCTTTCTGTAGATGAACTGACTTCAGTTTGACTCACTGAGGTATTCAATTCCTGGCCAGACACCGCCTCAAAAATAATATCTTTTGCTGTGATTGATTGACCCGATTGCAAAATTAACGCCCGCTGCAAGACATTATCCAACTCACGAACATTACCTGGCCAGTTGTGAGAAATTAAGCGAGACTTAGCCGCAGCATCCAGTAAAGGCGCAACGCGTCGTGATTGACTGGCATGTCGCGTCAACAGGCGCTGAGATAAAGGAAGAATATCATCCTGACGTTGTCTGAGAGGTGAAATTTCCAATGGAAAAACATTCAAACGATAATATAAATCCTCACGAAAACGGCCGGCTTTGACCTCCTCTCGTAAAGTTCTATTGGTGGTGGCTAACACTCTGACATCCAGCGGTATTACCTTCCTACCACCAATACGTTCAACTTCACGCTCCTGCAAAACACGTAAGAGTTTTGCTTGTAGTGATAAGTCCATTTCAGAGATTTCGTCTAATAAAATCGTGCCATGATTAGCTTGTTCAAACTTACCGGCATAGGCTTGGCTGGCGCCTGTAAACGCCCCTTTCTCATATCCAAATAGAGTAGCTTCCAACATATTTTCTGGAATAGCCGCACAGTTAATCGCTACAAAAGGATGTGAAGATCGGGGGGAATGAACATGAAGGTAGCGAGCTAACACTTCTTTACCGGTACCACTCTCGCCATTGATAAGTACAGTGGCATCACTGTCGGCCACACGCTTGGCGATAGCTTGAAGCTCTTTCGATGCCTGGGCCTGCGCCACCATGTCATCTTCTTCAGTACCAATATCGTTGATATAGCGCTGTACGCGCTGTAAGAGTTCATCGGCTTCAAATGGCTTTAATAAATAGTCAGACGCCCCCTGATGCATGGCATCGACAGCACTTTGAACGGTACCGTAGGCTGTCATCATCACGACAGGTAAATCAGGCATCATGGCTTTTGCCCGCTGCAGTAAGGTGTGTCCATCCATCGGTGACATCTGTAAGTCACTTAATAGTAAACCTACAGGCTCGCTGGCTATCTTATCCAGTGCAGACTGACCATGCTCCATACCAACGACTCGATAACCAGCGAGCTCAAGTGTGTCGCATAATGCCGTGCGAAGGTTAGCATCATCCTCAACCACTAAGATATTTGAGTGATTCATAATGCGACCTCCTCTGCTGCTTGCTCTGGCGATGTATTTGCTGATGTATAAATAGGAAACAATAATTTTACTGAGCTGCCTTTTTTGGGTTCACTTTCGATCGCAAGTAAACCTCTATGGGCTTTGACAATTGATTGAACAACGGCAAGCCCAAGTCCGGTGCCATTAGAACGAGTGGTGTAGAAAGGCGTTAACACTTTATTTAGCTCAGCTTCAGACATCCCCTCTCCATTGTCATTTACGCTGATCTGGATGCATTGTTCTTTGGCGTTATTTTCAGCGTACTCTGCCATCACCTCAATCTGACCATGACCTTCACATGCTTGACGAGCATTATTGAGTAGATTGGTAATGGCGCTGATTAATGCAGATTGACTACCATAGATGTAATCGTCATTAACCTGGTTGACGAGCGTCATCGTCACTGTGCTGTTTTCTACATCATTTTGAGCAGAAAACTGTTGTTCTAATTCACTTAATAACTCACTCACTGCCACTGGTGAGGGTGATGCCATATTCCCTCTAGAGAAAGATAAAAGATCACGAATCAACTGCTCCATATGGGTGAGACTGTCTTTTACTCTTGTCGCAAAACGCTGCTTAACTTGTTCATCAGCCCCCTCTTTCAGTAAAGGTGAAAGATAGAGCATGGCAGAGGACAGAGGGGTTCTGATTTGATGAGCCAGTCTTGCTGTAACTTCACCGATGGTCGATAAACGCTGCAAATGGGAAACTTTGCTTTGCAGTGCTCGAGTATCCGTTACATCCTGTAATAAGATAATTTGTCCCGGTTCATGGCCAAGTGGATTCGTTGAGATGTGTACCAGGCGACCGTCTTTTAAGGAGACATCATGACCATCACTTGGCTTGGGATCAAAAGCCCGTTCAATGACATTTACCCAACGCTCACCTGACAAAGGTTCACCCAACAACGATATCGCTGCCTCATTGGCTTCCTGAATAAAGCCGGAACCATCAATCACCACCACGCCTGCGGGTAGCACAGCCAATAAACGACTATGACGATTGGCAAGTTGGTCCGCATCGGTATTAGTGGATTGTTGAATATGTTCAGCTGAGATATGGCTGACATTTGAAATAGTGCTGAGATCGATGTCTCGTGAAAAGGGTTGCGACTGATAATTCGATTGTTGAAAATCGTCACCCAGTGATAATTTCAGATTCATGTTTCTTGCTCCTACATGCACTATTGCATCGTATTAGAGCCTGAGCAATTACCATGCCCAAAACATAAAATCTTATTTATCAAATACTTAAATAGAAAACGTCAAAAGATCGACGTTGCTTCTTCGATTATTCAGTATCGCGTTGAATCCCGTATTTACGCATTTTCTCTACTAGCGTTGTTCTACGCATTTTCAGTTTATTCGCTGCATGAGCAACCACGCCCTCAGCATCATCTATGGCTTGTTTTATCAATAGATATTCAAGATTGGCAAGATGTTCTTTCAGATCAATACCATCTTCTGGCAACACCATATCTTCTGGGCCAGAAGATGAATTAACTGGGTCAGAGGATGTCTCTGGCACGGGTTTAATCTCTGGCGATGTCTCAGGTAGATTCCTTGAAGCTTCTTGCTGTGGGCCAGCGGCAATGATGCTGGTAATTTCTTCAGGTAACTCATCACCTTCTAGCTGATACTTTTCTGGAAGGTCATCAAAATCGACCGTGCCGTATGGATAGAGAATCACTAATCGTTCGACCACATTCGCTAATTCACGTACATTTCCAGGCCATGGGTAACGGCATAATGAGGTAATCGCAGCAGGGGTGAGTCGAATAGTGCCTCTGTTTTCATGTTCAATACGTTTAATCAATTCATGAATAAGCAGCGGAATATCTTCTGGTCTGTCTCTTAATGCTGGCATTTCAATAGGAAAGACATTCAGTCGGTAAAATAAATCTTCACGGAACCGACCATCAGCAATATGCTCTTCGAGGTTACGATGTGTGGCGGCAATCACGCGAACATTGGCTGTTTGTGTTTTATTACTCCCTACTTTTTCATAGGTTCTTTCTTGCAATACACGTAACAGTTTGACCTGCATAGGCAGTGGCATATCGCCTATTTCATCCAGAAATAATGTGCCACCTTCAGCCATTTCAAAACGTCCTTTTCTGGCCGTTATCGCCCCAGTGAAAGCGCCTTTTTCGTGACCAAATAACTCACTTTCCAGTAACTCTCCTGGAATGGCCCCACAATTGACTGGCACAAAGGGTTTATCTCTTCTGGATGAAAAGTGATGTAAGTTACGAGCAACGACTTCTTTGCCAGTTCCTGACTCGCCCAGAATGAGCACATTGGCTTCTGAATCAGAGACCTGATCAATCATCCGCTGCACATTCTTAATGAGCCGACTATTACCTACCAGTGACCGAAATAAGTTATTGGGTGTGCTAGCTTCAGCCGCCATACCCCGATAGATGGTCGCCTGCTGTAACGCATTGCTGAGTTGAGGATATTTAATGGGGTAACGAATAGAACCAATGGTGCCTGGAAAGTCTAATGCTTCGCCAGATGGAGATTCAAGAACAAAGACGGGAACCCGTGAGTCATGATTAACCAGTTCTCGAAGTAACTGCTTAGTTTGATTTTGCCCGCCACAGTCACCCACAATGGCCATCACCACGTCATCAAGGTTTTCTACATGCTCAAACCAAAGGTCTGATTCTGAAATCACAACCGGCTGACAATTTATAAACTCAATGAGTGTGCTTAACATCTCGCATCGGTCAATATCACTTTCCACGACCAATACATTATTTACACTCATACTCACTCCATCTCTTCACTGGGTTTTGAACTGGCGATAAGCCTTGAATAACTGGAGTTAAGCATTTTCTGGCAGACATTGTCAAAATTATGACGGGGTAAATTTAAGCAATATGTGACGTACTAGTTAGATTGGTAGGCTGCTGCCACTTTTTTGTTTTTATTAAACTGGCCTAACTCGGTTTGGATCGTTTGTCTTGCATCACGACAACGTTGTTCAACATCCTTATTTAACATAACAATTTGTTCTATCAATGGACGCGCCTCTGACTGGTCAACATGATTATCAAGAGGAAAGATACTTTCCATTAATTCTGCTCGTAGCTTTGTCAAAGTGGAGACATCACTCCATTTGCCAGCATTCACTGCAGCACTTATATCCTCAGTTAATCTTAATACCTGTTTTAGACGTGATATCTCAGACATAACTAGTGAAACTCAGGTGGAATGCCGTCCCACCCAGCTTTTATTTCTTCAAGAAGTTTTGTGACTTCATCTAATATCGCGACATCATTGCTCACATTCGCTTCGAGTAAGCGACGAGTAATATAGTCATATAATGAATCCAGGTTCTCGGCAATTTCGCCGCCTTTCTCAGCATCCAAACTGGTTTTTAGACCATCTATAATACGGATACACCAAGAAATTTGATGACCTTTTTCTGCAATTTCATTACGGGCAATACAGCCTTTTGCAGTGGCGACGCGAGCAAGCGCACCTTCCATCAACATCTGAATAATTCGATAGGGAGAGGCATAATTGACTTCTGACTCTATGGCATTGCGGCCATAACCTTCCATCGCTTTTTTATTCACCATTACCTGCATACTCCAATCCTTAATATAGGGATCATTCTACTTAATTTGAGTTCATCGCGGATAGTTGCGAAATCAAATAATTGCCTTGTGATTGTAAACTGCTGACCAAGGTATCCATGGCTGCATACTGAGCTCGTAAACGTGTTTCCGTCATTTCAAGACGTGCTTCCATCTGCTCTTTTTGCGAATCCATTCTTTTTAAACGCGAATTGAGCCCTTCTTCTCTTGAGTCAATCAGTCCATCTGTTTGTAACCAGGTATCAGCTAGAGACTCTAAACGATTAGCAAAACCTTCACCTTCAGCTGAAAACAGGTTCGCAAATGAGTTAAAGTCAGAACTTAAGACCTCATTGACTTTATCTTCATCAACCGTCATCACACCATTTTTATCAAAAGAAATGCCTGCTTCAACTAAATAACTAAAGCTCGAGCCGGTAATACTGGCTCCCGAGTTGAAGACATCTCTGACTTGGCGTTCAATTGTAAGTAGTGTGCTGTCCGCCTCTAATTGACCACTTCGCTGAGATTTAATTTCTGTCATCAACGCATTGTATGCCGAAGCAAACTCGTTTACTGACTCTAAGATAGCCTCATCATTTCTTGTGATATCGAGTGTCGAACTACCCACATCTTTTACGTTTAATGTCACTCCATCAATAGCATTGGCTATGGAGTTTGAACTACTGGTAGTCGTGAAGCCATCAATATTAACAATCGCGTCTTTTGCCGTGGAGATAGATGACAAGTTTTGTGTACCGCCAGAGCTATAAACAAAAGCCGATAGACCTGATGTATCGGTATTATTACCATCACTATCACCGCTCACAGAGACACTGATCGCGTTTTCAGTCCCGGTTTCGTTTGATGTCAGAACCAATCTGGCACCACTATCATCTGTAATGATTGATGCCGTTACGCCAGTGTTATCAGAAGCATTATTGATGGCGGTACGAATTCCTGCGAGGGTGCTATTACTGGAGTCTATCGCGACATCGAAGCTCTCACTTCCCACACTGATACTCAGTGTGCCTTCGCCAATTACTGAGTTGTAATCAGTAAATGCAGATGACGCTAACTTATCTCGACTGGCAACTTGGGTGACATTAATATTGTAGGAACCAGCCGATGCTGAACTGGTCGATGTCGCTGTGAATAAGTCTTCATCTTGTGAATTAGCTTGGAACACCTTAAAACTGGATGCACTTGCCAACGACGCCATGGCCGTTTGAAAAGAATCGAGTTTACTCTTAAATGAACCATAAGCACTGATCTGTGCGTTGATAATACTCTGCTTGCTCTCGAGTCTGTCGAGCGGTTGACGCTCAAGATCCATTAAGCCCGTAACAATGCTCTCCAGATCGAGTCCCGTTCCTACGCCTAATGATGAAATTGTCGCCATGTCAATTCTCCGCCTAAACTTAATTGCAAAATTGCAGCAAGTTTTGAGCCAATCAAGCCTTTGTTTCTAGCAATATACCGCGATACTTTTCAGCAGCATGTCTTGCTTCAAGTATCTCCTCAGAAGGGATCTGCCTGACTACTTCTTCAGTTTCTGAGTCAATTACTTTAATCACCGTATCTCCACTCGTATCATCGACACTAAATTGCAGGTTACGGTTCATATTCTGCATATAATCGTTAAGTTGAGCCACCTTATCACGCAAATCGTCTGCACGTTGTTGCTGCTGGCTATTCTGTTTCTCAGCTTCTTTCTGAAGAGCTTGAGATTGAACAGATAATTCAGTAACAGTCTCAGTCTGAACAGATTGCGTAACCGGTTTAGACTGACTAGTAACATTGTTTTGCACTGATTGAAGGGCAGATTGCACTAACAGATCATTATTAGCCATTGTCTTCCTCCTAATCTTATATAAACGGCATAAAGCCTGGAGAGTAGTTTACCCACCAGGCCTATGCGTTTCATCCTTTTGTTATTATCCCAACAGTGATAATGCTGACTGAGGAATAACGTTCGCTTGCGATACGATGGATACACCAGCCTGTTGCAGAATTTGCGCTTTAGTTAAAGAAGCAGTTTCAGCAGCAAAGTCAGCATCCATGATACGGCTACGAGCTGCAGATGTATTCTCTGAAAAACTTTGTAGATTTGAGATTACAGCTTCAAAACGATTTTGAATAGAACCGAATGTAGCACGCAATGTGCTCACAGTGTTTATATCTGAATCTAAATTACCAAGTGCAGTTGAGGCTGCAGTAGAGGTTGAAACGTCTGCTGTAGTATTGCTTAGAGCAGATGCAGATACAGATACAGTATCACCACTATCCTGACCAACTTGAATTGAAATACTCAGTCCACTCAGTACTGCAGTACCATTAAATTTTGTACTAGATACTATACGAGTGTTTTCTGCTTCAAGCTGGGTCACCTCAGCAGACAGACCTGTTCGGTCGGTTACAGTACCGTTAGCAGACTGTACCGCGATTTCACGAATACGTTGTAAGTTATTACTGATTTCCGCTAAAGCACCCTCAGCCACCTGAGCCAAAGAGATACCATCTGCAGCGTTACGTGCTGCCTGGTTCGCACCACGAATATCAGCTGTCATTTGCTGAGCAGTATATAGACCAGCCGCATCATCTTTTGCACTATTGATACGTAAGCCCGAAGACAAACGCTGTAAAGATGTATTCAGTGTGCTTTGAGATTTGTTTAAGTTACGCTGTGCATTTAATGATGCAATGTTTGTGTTAACTACTAATGCCATGAGATTTACTCCCTCATAGGGTCGAGCTAGGCTCGCTTTATACATGGCGGACAAACTATGAATTGTCTAGTTTTTACCGCCTCCGAAAACATTAGCGGCATGGGATTAGGATTTCTTTAAGGCAATTTACAAAAAAAAAGGCCAGACTTTGCAAAAGTCTGACCCAGTTCACATTTTACTTTTTTTCAGCTTATCCCTGAAGCAGGGATAACGCGTTCTGTGGCAAGGTATTCGCCTGTGCAAGGATAGATGTTCCCGCTTGCTGCAGAATTTGAGCTCGCGTTAATTTCGCCGTTTCTTCAGCAAAATCCGCATCCATAATACGGCTACGGGCAGCACTCGTATTTTCAGCTAAACTTTGCAGATTCGAAATAACCGCTTCAAACCGATTTTGTATCGACCCAAAGGTCGCACGTAATTGACTGAGATTATTAATATCAGTATCAAGTGTGCCAAGAGCAGTAGATGCACCTGTAGAGGTTGACACATCAGCAGTTGTCGTCGTCGCAGCCGTAGCCGCTACAGTTACAGTATCAGCGGCGTCAGCCCCCACCTGAAATGTCAAAGAGACGCCACCCAAGACCTGAGTACCGTTAAACTGGGTACTTGCAATAATACGGGCATTTTCTGATTCAAGCTGCGTTACCTCGGCTTGCAGACCATTTCTATCTGTGACTGTGCCGTTAGCTGACTGTACCGCTATTTCACGGATACGTTGTAGATTGTTAGTGATTTCAGCCAAGGCCCCTTCTGCGACCTGAGCAAATGAGATGCCGTCAGCAGCATTTCTTGCCGCTTGATTAGCACCACGAATATCCGCAGTCATTTGTTCAGCTGTATATAAACCAGCAGCATCATCTTTAGCGCTATTGACACGAAGACCAGAAGATAAACGTTGTAATGCAGTGTTCAAATCACCTTGCGATTTTGTTAAGTTCCGCTGCGCATTAAGCGACGCAAGGTTAGTATTTACGATTAATGGCATTTGAATTCTCCCATTTCAAATATTATTTGCCTGTAGCCACAAAGGGTTACCAGACTCGATGGGAGTAAAGCAGTTTGCGTACCAGTTTTTTAATCGGTCAACGCAAAAACCATTAACTATTTGTTTTTATTAAACTTAAATACTTTCAACCACTCGTGCAAGTGATCTTCAAGGATAAATTTTTGACGTACCCAGTTTTGAAGCTGCCGGCCTTGAGCGGCAATTTTCTCCGGTTCGGCTAAAGCGGCAAGAATAGTTTCTATCCACACAACCTCATCATTTGGAACTAATGTCACAGGCGCGCCATCTTGCTGGTATGGATAGATGTCACTGGCAATCACAGGCCAGCCCATGACGCCATACTCAAGCAGACGTAAATTACTTTTTGCTTCGTTAAAAGGGTGTTCCTCTAAAGGCGCTATAGCCAGATCTAAGTCAAGATCGGCTAAAGCCTGCGGATATTGATTAAACGACACAAATTGATGGAACTCTTTGACATAAGGTCTGAGTTCTAATGGGCACATCCCCATAAAAACCCAATCCACTTTATCTGCCAATGATTTGACAACATGAGTCATTAAAGCCAAATCGCCGGCATGCTGATTCGCCCCAGCCCAACCCACTCGGGGTTTAGGGTAAGTTTTTTTCTGTGGTAAGGATAGATTAAACCAGCGTTGTAACTCCAACCTATTAGGAATAACCGTCACATTATCAGTATATTGACGACATAACTCCGCTAATGGCTCAGTAGAGACGATTGTATGGTCACATAAGGCGAGTGTTTTTCTGAGCCTTGAACGCATATCCCGGAAAACCAGTTTTTTTCTATCACTCATTTTTGGCAAGTTGGTGACCAAGTCGTCCAAGGAAAGGACAATGCTGATTTGGGTGTGCGCTTTGACCTCTTTAAGAAAATTATAGGTGACATCAGTCAACATTTGTTGCACGTAGATCACATCGGGCTTCAATCGCATCAATTCAAATAAGGTCGGCAATAATGGTTGCTCTTTGAACTCATGAAATGGCATCCATGTGAGTTCTACATCACCTCGTTCTGCCAAAGCCTGCATTGGTGCAATCATCCGATACTGCCCAGTGCCAGAACCATTAAGAGGAAAAACCACTACCCGTGTTCTTGAATTAAACCGAGGCTCCCACAGTCGTTGAATATCTACCTCTGGTGCAAAAAATCGTGAGCGCAGACTCAGGTTGTCATTATAGAAAGGATCGTGTGTAAACAAATCAGACCACTTTTCGACGATGAACTCTTCTCTGTGAGAATTGTAATCGGCCACACCATTTGATTGCTCTGCCAGCTTTTTGTCCTGAAACAAGGTGACATAGGGTGACCAGATAACCTTTTTACCTTGCTGCTGGATAGTGAGACATAAATCCATAACGGTATAACACGTATCTGAAAATATACTTTCACTCAGCCCTCCAGCCTGGATGAATGTCTGTTTTTCAATACCGAAACATGCTGATGACACGGAGGAATACTGCTGAATGCAATGCGCTCGTTCCATATAGCCCGATTCAGTAATATCGAGCCCTTGGAATAGACCACTGACATCATCCGTGATACCGAAAACGCCTCCAGCATGAATAATCTTGTTGTTATCATCGAGGATACGGGCACCCACAATCCCCACGTCCTCTCTGGCCAACAATGGCATCATCTCATTTAACCAATTGCCGTTCACAGCCATAGCAAAGCAAGACATAACAACAATATAATCACCACTAGCGATGTTCACACCATGGTTAATAGCTGCCGAGTAGTTTTTCTGTTCAAAACGTGTTGAAACGAAACGTTCCCCCCACATTTCTGACATCTCAGCATACACATCTTCGAGATCTTCGACATCACTCATGACATCTACAACGACCACTTCGTAGTTAATATAGGTCGTGTTGAGCTCTAACTCTTCCAAACATCGGGCAAGGTAGGAAACATAGTTATGATGAGCAATGATAATAGAGACTTTGGGCTGATTTTTCGTGCTATAGACTGTCTGGAATCGCGGCTTGTTTTTGGGGTTCGATATTGTGGCTGAAATACCGCTCCTGTTTAGATGTGCATGGCGGGTCAACCATTCATTTTCTGCCAATAGCTCTTTATTAATCTCTAATGGAATAGATGTGAGCAATACATCAGGGATATGAGAAAACGCTGATTGCTGATATTGCTCATACACCTTAAATGCCATATCGGTGGTGTGCACATAAGCTAAGTTTGAATATCCACCGACCTGTTCAAAGGCTTCTCTACTGACAATGAATGAACGCCCTAAGTATGAATAGGCCCTCAGATAATCCAGACTAAACTCAGGTTTGAACCAGATATCAGCTTTAGACTCATCGACTAATTCATCACTATAGATAAACTGCGCTTTTGTCTCTAAGTTAATCGTATCAGCAAAGCTCAATAAAGCATGTGGCGCTAACTTATCACCAGGAATTAATTGCATAATCCAATCAAGCTGAGCAGCAACCACAACCTGTTCGATGTCTTCATTCAGATTTTTCCCTGAGATCTGGACCCATTCAATATTCTCAGGCACAGAGGAAAACGCATCTGGGGCCGGGATATTACTTAGGATAGTCAAACCCCAAGCTTGATAGAGCTGTTGCTCAAGTGACTCAATCGTGTTGGAAAGAGCCTCTAGTTCTGATGCATTGACGATGATAAGTAAATGAAAACCTGGCGTCATTGTCCAAGTACTTGACATTCGTTCAGCAAGTGACATAACAGAGGTTTCTGACAACTCATGTTGATATAACCATCGTTTATTTTTGGAAAGACGTTCCCTTTCTGCAATCAATACATCACTTTGTTCGGAGACAACACCATTTATGTAAGCTAGTGTTTTATCAACCCATGCATTCGATAATCTCTTTCTTTTTGAAAAGAACTCTTGCGTTTGAATCACAAACCATTCGATCTGGGTGGTGCAATCGTTTATTAGTTTTTCGTAGTTTACACCGACCTGTGCGACCGTATTTCTCGCCATTGCTATGGCATCTGGATCAGTTCCAAATGCAATACCAGGGCCATTCAAATCACCATCGATTTTATCCAGATATGGTGTGGGTATCATCGCGACAGGACAACCGCACAAAAGCGCCTCAGCGACTATTGAAGAAGGTTCATAACAGAGTAACAATTCACTTTTTCTAAGAATGCTGGCAAGCTCAGCCTGAGACAAAGAAACATCCTGGCACAAGCTTCTGGCACCCGAAATATGCTCAGTTAAAGCTCTCCCACTGGCTAAATATTTGTTTGCGTAATAACAAATCCCTTCTCGGCTCTGATCCTCGGGGTTATCACGATTATTGAATAAAGTATTATTAACAACAGGAACTCTAAGGAGATTCGCTTCAATATTGACTGGAATAAAATCAGCTGAGAAGGCAAATATCATCTCATCTTCAGAAAAAGTTTTATCACCGCCAACCACGCCTGGTGCATTCAACAACCAACGTACAACATTTTCTGCCCCGAGAGGGTTACCGGAAATGACCTCTGGATAAATGACGATAGGTGAGAGGCCTAAACGTTCATGACGAACAACATCAAGCTTCGTTAACTGCGGAGTCCTCAAACTGGTATCGACCTTTTTCGCTCCCACGACATATGCCTCAGCACCAAGCTGGTTTAGTGCATGGCATAGATAGTGTAAAGCTCTAACACCAGCGAATTTATTAACAAATTCTGAGGTGTAGATATAGAAAGGTTGCTGTTCCGTTGTAAAAAAATTCAATCGCGCCATTAATTCCTCTTTACTAAGCCATCGACTTAACTTCCGTATGTTGCCACTACACTAATTTGTCAAACTCAGGCTATCGCCATATTCTTGTTGTCACTTTAATAAATGCAGACAAATAATGACACCCATACTTTCAATTTGCATACCAACACTAAATCGAGCCCATTTACTCAAGTCAATGCTGTTCCAACTAGCCAGAGTCGTCGAGGGCTATCTAGACCGAGTTGAAATTGTTATTGCCGATAACGCTTCAATAGATGAGACAAAGAAGGTAGTTGAATCTTGCCCGCTTCCGATTCAATATGGATGCCAAAAAGAAACGGTTGGGTTCACTAAGAATGTATTATTTGCGACCACAGAACTAGCGAGAGGTGAGTTTATATGGATCGTTGGTGATGATGACCTTATTGTTCCCAGCGCGCTCAAGCATATTTTTGATTCTCTCGCGAGAGCCCCCGACGTCAGCTACCACTACCTCAACTTTGGTTGGATCAATATCGCCAAGAGAGATGAGATTATTTACGGGCAATCTGGCTACCCCAATGAAACGCAACTCAATAAACTTCAATTTAATGAAACATCTTGGCAACTACTCGACAAAATCGAATTATTGACTCAGCTTCCCTCTGACAACATCTCAGCCTCTTTTAGCGGCATTTTTTGTTTTATTTGTCGCCGACAATTATTTATTAGAGAACAGATAACATTAAATCCTACTGATAGCCTTGATGGCTCATCCACCAATATGAGTGATTGTTTTCCTCATGCAATGCTTACTCTCGCTCCTCTGGCGGGTGAGCCGATTGCTTATGTGGCTGAACCCTGTTTACTACAGGGCATCAACGGATGGGAGTGGGGAGGTTACGCTTATAAAAATATGATTTTGGGCACGTATCAGCTGTTTAGATGGCTGCAATCAACTGTGTTCGATCAGAATGCCCTAGAAATACTATGGAAGAGCTACTACTCCATGGCAGGCAGACTGTTTGCCCGGATGCAACATGAACCAGATCAACATAAAGGGGCTGAGCTGATACTAAAAGAAGCGATCCCTTACTCCACATCGCACCCTCAATTTTGGGATAGCTTGATTACCGAAATGAAAATGTTAATAAATATAGACAATGATGTTGAGGCGTTAGCAAGTTGGCTGAGGCAGGAGCTAACTCATCACCCACAAGCAAAGCTAGGGTTATGGGGTGTAGCCGGTAGAGGAACAAAACTATTCAGAAAACATCCCAATTTTCTGAGAAATCTCATTTGGATTACTGATAAAAATGAGCTGGAGCATGGTTTGCCTTTTCTGCAATCTGGACAGTCCATATCACAGCCAGAATCACAGAGAGGAATGGATATTGATATATTACTTATCGTAACACGCTCAGAGTTTGTAATTGATGTAGAAAATCACGTTTGCTCAATTAGCCCATCGCTCACCACGATTAGCGTGAACGGAATAAAAAGACACAAACACAACAATACAGCCATTCATAAAGCTTCTAAAACAGAATACAACGAGACCCAAAAGAATTAAAAAACCTTTACGTGAATTTTATGACGGAATTATTGATCATTATTTCTGAAACGAGCACAAGGCATCATTAAACATATTTTCCATCTCCATGGTTTTTCTAATTGCGGCACGAAGGTCTGTCCACACATCTAACCCTAGTTCATCTTTTGCAGTCGTAATATCTGGAACATAAACTTGGCGACTACTGCTTTGGTTAGCTCCCCCTTTCCCCACAAATATAGATTTATTTGGAGCAATAATTTGACGAATATGTTCAGCATGATCAATTAAGGATTTTACATCATCAGAACCGACATCGTAGGCTGCTTTATCTCTCCCATGGATAAGTATTTGCAATAACCACAGCGCCATATCAGCGGCATAAAGATAACTCCTCACTGGCGAACCATCGCCTTGTATAGCGATAGCCTCATTATGAAGTGCGCTTTTGATAAATTGTGCTATTGCTAAGTGATTTGGCAAAAGATAACCGATAAAAGCAAAGCACCTTGCCAATTTTAGTTGACACATGCTGCCCTCAACTTCCTTATGGGCCACCTGTTCCATGAGTTGCTTAGCCATACTGTAATAATTCGATGAGGTTAATTTTCCTGGTTTTTGCGGAACATAATCAGACTCATATACTGCACCTGAACTGACTATCAAAATAGAATTTGCAGAAGCCATTTTCGCCTGTTCAATAACTCGCTTTGTGCCTCTTGTGGCAATATCAATCAAGTCACTACCATTTTTTAATTTATCTGGCCGAGTATCCATGGCTGCGTGAATAACATAGTCATAGACCTCGTTCTTGAATGGGAAATCTCTGATCTCTCCCTTAATTAGATGAAGCCACTTTTTACTTAAAAAGAAAGGGTGTCGCTGATAAAACTCATCAGGATGCCTAGATATACCCGTTACCTGTATATTAAACCCTTTGATATTTAGGCAATGAATCGTCATTAATATCCAATAGCCCATAAATCCGGTGCAACCAGTTACGAAAAGGTGCTTATCGGATAACAAGGAGAAGTCAACAAACTCTAGGAGATGATTAATATCAGCCTGAGCTAACTCATCAACATTTAACTCAGAGAAATTTTCAGCCATTATAATTGCTTATAAAATGAAGCAGTTGTAATGGTGAATTGAATACAGTGTGTGATGACTCCCAGTCCCCATACCCCCAGCCAGCTGCAACAAATGGCATAGAATTGAATGTAGCAGCTTGATAGTCGTCTAATTTGTCTCCGATATAAAGTGCTTCTTTTTCTTCAATATTATGTTCTTTCACCAACCTTTGGATAAGAAGCGATTTTTTTTGCTTTCCTAAGGGTAACTGATCGACGGCACCAATATCGGTGAAATACTTTGCTAGTGATAAATGTTCAATAACTGCCATGGTTGGTTCATAACGCTTGTTTGTTGCGATATATAGCTGATACCCCTGTTCATTTAACCAGGCTAATACTTCCTCTATCTCAGCATACATTGGCGTTTCTGTTGCCACACGGCTGTCATAAAAGCTTTTAAACGCGGTTGCCATGTTTTCGATGAGAACTTCATCCTCAGTATTTGCCAGCATGGCTACAGTGTCAATAAGAGGAGGGCCAATTATCGACGCAGTTATCGGAACAGATGGTGTGATATTCAGATCCGACATGACCTGCTCATAACAATTGAGAATACATGGTGCCGAATCAATGATTGTGCCATCAAAGTCAAAAAGAATATGTTTTAAATTCATAGCTGGTACATCGTTATAATAGGATTTGGATAAATGTCACTAAGCACATGGTTAATGGCATTCTGAGAACGGTATGAAGAGACAAGAATAGGGATATCAGGACAGCTATTTATTAATGTTTCTGGCACATCAATCACCCATTTTCCCATCTGCTTACCCTGAAGATTTGTGTTGCCATCAACAATGCCAACAATATATTGAGAAACCTGACAGTCATCGAGATAGGGTAGTAACCGTGCGGTATGGCTACCTGCACCGTATATTATTACGGGCTGTCGAACCAATGATTTTATTTTGCTTAAGCCTAGCTGCAATTTACTCTCAGACTCTTCCATGTATTCATCCAAAGCGGTATCAGTTGCGATGACATTGTCTGTTTTTTGTTTACGCGAATAGAGGCTTAAAAGACTGTCCGTTGTTCCTGGAGGTAGATCCAAGATGTGAGAGGTTATTGGATAAAAACCAAAGTTCTCCATTAATCTGTCCAAGGAACTTGCACTAAAAAATTGAATATGTTCTAGGGAGAACTCGCCATAGGGCTCAAAATCACCTCGTGTAAATCGCTCACAAGCAGGTACTTCAATCAGTATGCTGGCATCCTCTTTCACACTATTTAATAATAAGGTGAGATCATCATATAAGTTAGGTAGATGCTCCAACACACCCATGAGACAGATTAAATCAGCCTCTATCAGCTGATTTAAAGACACTGCATTTTCCAAGCTCCCCGTTGTTATACAGGACAAACCATAAAGCTGGGTTGCTTGTTCAGTAGCATTTGGGGCAGGGTCAATGCCATAGATATTTGACCAACCGCTCACCGAGAACCAGTTGAGCAACGTTCCATGTCCACACCCCAAGTCAAAAATTTTTTTATCCAAAGAAATATAAGGCTGGATGAAAGAGATAACTTTCTCAGCTCTATAGTTATCTATTTCTGGTATCGAGCTGGCAGAAAGAGTGACATCATATTTAGACAAAGATCGATAGTAAGACTGATACGATGATGCCTTAGGTAGCTGATTCGCATAATGAAATCCACAGTGACTGCAGGTTGTAACACTATAGCTCATGTCTCTACCATCAATGACAGCAAGTTGGTTCTCATACAAAACCGATAGATTCAATGTCCCACAAACCTGACAAGCCCTGTTCCAAGCGAAATGCTTATCAGCCATTGCTATTCACCCCCAGCAAGATATCGCTGAGATAATAGATATTATTTAAAGACACTTTTTTCTGAAGCAACTCGTCACGGATCTGCTCCTCATAACGAATACTCGCTATTAAAATGGGGCGTTGTTCATTTTTTTCATTTTCGAAAAGTATGACAGGTTTACCTCCCATCTCTTTTTTCATTGCATCATTATCGAATAATGATATGACGTTTAGATGGGGCATAATCGGCTCTATGTAGTTTTTAAAATCCCCACCCACACAAAAAACATCAAAGGGTTCATGTATCGTTTTTCTGATAGCTTCTATCAGGCTATCCTGTTTGTCTTTTCGAGACAGTGCCAACTCAGCTACTAAGCGAATGCTATCGGTATAACTTGGTGATTCAAAAAAGCCGGTGCTCATCATCTTGATTATGAAGCCATGCCTTTGCAATAAAGCAGCTATTGAACTCATTCCAAATTGGTGAATATGTTCAGGGTTATTATCGTCCTCAACCCACGGATGCCCAGCGTTATTAGGCACCTCCAGAATCACTATTCCATTAGGCTTTAACCAATGTTTCCAATCTACAATGACAGCACTAAGATCAGAGATATGCTCCAATACATGAAAACTCATGATGAGATCAAACTTCCGTTCTTCGCTCACTTGATCAGCTAAACGGAACACACCGTCAAGAACTGTCAGGGCTTCTATGACATCTTGCGAAATTTCAAAGCCATAGTATTCCAATTGATACTTTTCTTTAACTTTCTTGCCCAGCTCCCCTTCAGCACATCCGATCTCTAATACTGACATCCCTGTCCTTAAGTAAGGTGCCAAATACTCAACTCTCTCAAGAAGTTTTTTTTCTACGTATTTATCAGGAAGTTCATTTCGACCTGTTAATTTAATGTAATGTTTACTTACCCAATGGGGGTCAACATCTTTCCAAACATGATGGCAATGGGGACAGACAAATACACTATTTATAGTATGGTTTATAAGCGACAGACAACATGGGCATGCTAATGATTTGCGGTTTTGAGTATCAACCATCTCCTCGTACCACTTGTTGAGAAATGTCAGCTAAGGACACTAACATTTCCTGTTTTAACTGATCTAAAGACAACAGAGGTGTCATATCTTCTAAGGGCATGGATATCATCGAACCATTCGCTTGAGGATTAGCTGACACTTTTGGCCATAACGCTTCGTCTTTAATAATCGTGACATCACAAAGAATCGGGCCTGGATGATTGAGAACATATTGGATTTTTTCATCCAGTTCGCTGGCATCACTTATTCGAACAGCATCTAGACCAATTGCTTCAGCCAGTTTGACCAAATCCGGTATCAATAAACCGGCTTCTTGACCAGTTGCCACATAGCGCTCATCAAAATAATTGCGTTGTGTGTTGCGAATGGAGGCATAGCCATTATTGTTCATAATGAATAGGCGTATAGGTAAATTGAGGGATTTTAAGGTGCTTAATTCTTGAAGATTAAGCTGCAAGCTACCGTCACCTTCTACCGAGACGACGGGCTTTCTGCCTGAGGCCAGACAGCCACCAATCGCCGCGGGCAAACCATAGCCCATAGAACCTAAACCCGAGGTGAGGAAAATACGTTGTCCGGTTTTGTTCACAAAAGTGGAGTAAAAGACTTCGACTGCCAGCCCTGAGCTGCCCGTAATAATAAGCTCATTGGCTTTAGTGAGAGCAGATAAACGATCGATGAAATGATAATGACTAATTTCACCTTGCTCTGGAAATTTTTCTCCATCACAGCGTGGATAGCGTTGTTTCCAGTCTGCAATTTTATGTATCCAGTCAGTATAGTCGGCAGGTGTATCATTCACCTCAGCCATAAGCTGTTCAATAAAGGTTTTGGCATTCGCCTGAATTAAACGGGCTTTGGGTAGCTGATGTTTTTTCAGCTCACTCGCATCAATATCGACAATGACTTTATCGGCATATTGAGCAAAGTTCTGTGGATTATGGGCGGTGACCACATTATCCAGACGTGCGCCAATGCTGATCAATAAATCACAATTCTGGGCGGCAAAGTTTGCCGGCCTGAGTGCCACGGAACCTGGACGTCCTGCGCATAATGGATGTTCGTAAGGAATTAGATCCAGAGAATTCCATGTGGTTAATACCGGAATACCGGTTTTTTCATAAAGTTGTTTGAATGCGTCAGCGGCACCTGATAGACGGATACCATGACCAGCCAAAATAATAGGGCGCTCTGCCTGCTGAATTAATTGGATAACTTCATCCAGCTGAAGTGAGCAGTCTGATTCAGCATCCGAACAGGACTCTTCTCTCTCCAATTCTTCTGGCTCGATTAGGCTAGCCTGTACATCCAAAGGTACATCCAGCCAGACAGGGCCTTTTCGCCCAGTCATCGCTTCATGTAAAGCCTTATCAAGATAAAGACCAATATTCTCTGGCTCATCAACTGTTACCGCGTATTTAGTAATCGGTTTAACCATCGAGACGATATCGACTTCCTGTGGGCCCATTTGCCGTACACCACTATCGGCTTTCATATCAGCCCTTTTCACCTGACCGGAAATAATCAGCAGTGGTACAGACTCAATCCAGGCACCCGCTACGGCAGTTAAAGCATTGGTTGCACCTGGCCCTGTGGTGACCAGCGCCACACCGAGTGTTTCATTCACGCGAGAATAGGCTTCAGCAGCAATCGCTGCAGCTTGTTCGTGATGAGTCGGTATGAAAGTGATATCAGGATTCTGCCCCAAGGCATCCACCAGATGCATAGCCCCGCCACCTGGGAGAAGAAAAACCTCTTTAACGCCTAATTCAGCGACTCTGGCAAAGATATAGTCCGCAACGCGTTGTTGGCTCATGCCCACTCCGAAGTTAGCCAGTCAGCACGGAAGATTAGATTGGTTTTGCGGCGACTGTTCTGGTTAATGGCTTTATCGTCATAATATGAGTCATCAGTTAAATGTGTGGTGGATAACTCTTCAAATATCGCCCCAGTTTCACTGCTAAAAGCATGTTTAACACCGCGCTCAACGGTGACCATTTCACCGGCTTTGATGGTTTTTAGCTCATCACCTAGTTGTAAGT
>ERZ724563.114-NODE-114-length-19714-cov-3.574054_pt1 | contig 19714 bp, 17 predicted proteins | sample MGYA00375857_ERZ724563 | MGnify/ENA primary metagenome ERZ724563 (study PRJEB28725, sample SAMN03264850) | marine sediment metagenome | biome: marine pelagic biome; feature: marine oligotrophic desert; material: marine snow | place: Pacific Ocean:North Pacific...
ACCACGTTGCCACAGCACTTCACCTAGATGCGCAATAAACTCAGGGTCAGGATTAGCTTCAGTGGCTTCTCGCAGATATTTTTCTGCTTTCGCTAAGTCACCTAGTCGGTAATAAACCCAGCCCAAGCTATCCAAGTAAAAAGGATCACCTGGTTTCAGTTCTAAAGCGCGTTGAATCAACTTTAATGCTTCCTGATGACGATCCGTACGATCGGTTAAGGTATAACCCAACGCGTTTAATGCTTGAGAATTATTGGGATCGTTGGTCAGAATTTGTTTTAGATCAGCTTCCAACACATCTAACTTATCCAGCGACTCAGCAATCATGGCGCGACTATATAAAGCGTCTTCATTTTTCGGGTAGAGCTTGATGGCTTTTGTTAATAAATCAAACGCCTCCTGCTTCATATCATGATCGCGCAATAAGCTGGCTTCGAATAAATAGTATTGCAGTGCTTTATTCGGTAACTGTTTTCTCAACTGGGCCAGATGCTCACGTGCTTTTTCAATATCATCCCGCCCCAATAACAGGTTGATGTAATGTGTCTGCGCCAAATCAAAACGGCTACTTTGCACAGGTACAGAGGCAAACCAGACCAGCGCAGCATCCACATTGGCATTTAATTCTTCTGCAATGCCCATGAAATAAGCGGCTTGATTCGTCGGATCGCCGAGTTGCAGTAAATCACTGAAATATGACTTTGCTTTTTCGCCATCTTTCTCTTCCAGCGCGAGCAATCCAAGCGCAAACAACACATCACGGTTTTCAGGATTATCTGCCTGAATCGATTCAAAGATAGTGCGTGCTTTATCCAGTTGACCGTCATCACCTAATAATTTGCCATAGGTAAAACGTAGTTCATCACTGGCATCCTCTTTTGCTGCAGGTTTGGCCAGCAGTTTGATACCGTCTTTGGTTTGTCCTAAACGCTGTAATGTGTCAGCTTTCAGTACAAGATAACTTTCATTATCAGGGTCAGCTTTTAACAAAGGATCAATTTCAGCCAATGTAATCGGATACTGCTGATAGAAAAAAGCTAAACGTGCATAGGCGTAATGCGCATCTGGATGGCCTTGTTGATAAAGGTCTAACTTCTGCAGCGAGGCAAGCGCTTCTTCCGGTGGCGCTACTTCCGCCAAGTTCTCTGTCGCTCTGACTAGATACACTTTTTGATTTTCCGGCGCGAGTGACAATGCTTTATTGATGGCCCGAACTGCACCGTCATAATCTTTCTGCATCATCAGAAATGGCGCGCGCATCATGTAAACATCAGCATTGTTAGGATCGACTTCCAACCAGCGATCTAATGCGTGACTAATTCTTTCTTCGTTTCTGGATAAGGTGGCGACTTGTGCACTTCTGCTCGCCAGTTTAGGTGACTTGACCATATCCGCGGCACGTTCATAAAGCTCAACTGCCGCACCCACTTCACCACGCTGTCCCGCCACTTCCGCAGTAAGGATGTAGTACATCAGTTCAGGTGACATTGGCATAGTCACTTCCGGCTTTTTCTCCTCTTTTACTTCGGGAGCAGCCTTAACAACTTTTTGCGTCTCATCAACTGTGGCTTGAGTTTGCTGTGCGGGGGTTGCAGCACAGGCAGTCATAAGAGAGGTAAGTCCGATCAGAGCAAAATATTTAGTACGTTGCCCTACATTCATCATGAATGATTTCGTTGAATCCATATTAAAACGACCTGAACGTTTGATTTTGATAGAATGGCGAATTGTTTTCACTAAATAACAGACGATTGTAATAATGGCTGTAAAGTTTAACAGCATTTAATAACGACTTTTTCTTAATATGCATCTTGTCACCTATGGCATCAACCACAATACTGCTCCGGTTCATATCCGTGAGCTTTTTGCGTTTGATGCGAGCATGCTTCCAGCAGCTTTATCCAATTTACATGAAGATGATTCCATACTTGAAGTCGTTATTCTGTCGACCTGCAATCGTACTGAAATCTATTGTTGTATCGATGGAGAGTCTGACAACCAGATCCTCGCTTGGTTGCATGACTATCATCAACAGGAAGAGGGTGCCATCACCCCATACCTTTATCATTACCAACAAGCCGATGCGATTAGACACCTGATGCGAGTCGCCTGTGGATTAGATTCCATGGTGCTGGGCGAACCACAAATACTCGGTCAATTAAAAGACGCTTACAGTCAATCACTCAATGCCAACACTCTGGGCAAATCATTAGGTCGTTTATTCCAACACGCGTTTGCTGTCGCTAAACAAGTCCGAACCGATACCGCTATAGGTAACAGCCCGGTCTCGGTTGCCTTTGCGGCAGTCAGTCTGGCCAAACAAATATTCAGTGAACTGGCTGACTCCACTGCTTTATTAATAGGTGCAGGTGAGACCATCGAGCTGGTCGCGCGTCATCTTTACGATAACGGTATCAAACGCATCATCATTGCAAACCGTACGATTGAACGCGCGCACAATCTCGCTACACAGGTGGATGGATATGCGATTAGTCTGAGTGAACTTCCTGCACATCTGGCTGAAGCAGATATTGTGGTGAGCTCCACGGCCAGCCAGCTACCTATTCTGGGTAAAGGGGCTGTAGAAAGGGCCTTAAAAGTCCGTAAACGTAAACCCATCTTCATGGTCGATATCGCCGTACCACGGGATATTGAAGCGGAAGTGGGATTATTAGATGATATCTATCTTTATTGTGTGGATGATTTAAAAGAAATCATTGAAGAGAATTTACAATCTCGTCGTGATGCAGCCTTACAGGCGGAAGAAATTATCGACACACAAGTGGATCATTTTCAGGCATGGCTAAGAACACAAGATGCCGTCCCTGTAATTAGAGCCATACGTGATAATGCTGAAGAGATAAGTAAGCATTCACTAGAAAGAGCAATAAAACAACTTGAGCAAGGCATGCCTGCTGAACAGGCCATGACTGAACTCGCTCGTACACTGACCAACCGCTTACTGCATGAACCGAGTCGCCAACTCCGTCATTCCGGATTTGATGAAGAAGGACAGTTACTCAATGCAGCGCGACGTCTGTTTAATATCAAGGATCCCAAGTGAAAGATTCGATCAAACATAAACTAGAATCCCTCGTTGATCGTCATGAAGAAATTAGTGGTCTGCTCGCTGATCCTGACACCATGGCCGATCAAAATAAGTTCCGGTCACTGTCACAGGAATACGCGCAATTAGAGCCTGTTGTCAGCAACTTTAATGCTTATCGCCGCACAATCGACGCATTGGAAGATGCCAAGCTGATGCTGGATGAAGATGATGCTGAAATGCGCGAAATGGCAAAAGACGAAATTAATACGGCAGAAGAGAAGCTCGAAGAACTCGAACTCACCCTGCAAAAATTATTACTGCCTAAAGATCCGAATGATCAACGCAATATCTATCTTGAAATTCGTGCTGGAACGGGTGGTGATGAAGCAGCCATTTTCTCTGGTGATTTATTCCGTATGTACACAAAATATGCTGAATCTCGTCGCTGGAAAGTTGAAGTCATTAATGCACAAGAAGGCGAGCATGGCGGCTATAAAGAAGTCATTTGTCGCGTCGTCGGTGAAGGTGCGTATTCTCGCCTGAAGTTCGAATCAGGTGCTCACCGTGTACAACGGGTTCCGGAAACCGAATCACAAGGCCGTATTCACACCTCGGCTTGTACTGTTGCTATTCTCCCAGAAGCAGATGAGATTGATGAAGTTGATATCAATCCAGCGGATTTAAAAGTCGATACCTACCGATCTCAGGGTGCCGGTGGTCAGCACGTTAACACCACGGATTCTGCGGTACGTATCACGCACATTCCAACCGGTATCGTCGTCGAATGTCAGGAAGAGCGTTCACAGCATAAAAACCGTGCCAAAGCGATGTCAGTGTTACAAGCACGCATCATGGCTGCGCAGGTAGAAAAACAAGCTGCCGAAGAAGCTCAAACGCGGAAGTCACTGGTGGGTTCAGGTGACCGAAGTGAACGGATTCGTACTTATAATTATCCTCAAGGACGTGTCACTGATCACCGCATCAACTTAACCTTATACAAACTGGTTGAAATCATGGAAGGTGAACTGGAACAAGTCATTGAACCACTGATCAACGAATATCAGGCGGATCAGCTCGCGGCCTTATCCGGCGAGTCTTAAATCCAATCGCGCGGCGGCAGAAAGTCCGTGTATAAACGGGCTTCTGCTGATCCGGCTTCTGGAATCCAGTGATAACGCCATTTCACCAATGGTGGCAGTGACATCAGAATCGATTCAGTACGACCACCCGACTGCAATCCAAACAATGTACCGCGGTCATACACCAGATTAAACTCAACATAACGACCACGACGATAGAGTTGAAAATCGCGCTCGCGCTCACCAAATTCGGCATCTTTTCGTTTTTGCACAATCGGTGCGTAAGCTTTGATATAACTGTCTCCGACTGACTGCATAAATGCAAAGCAACGCTCAAAGCCCCACTCATTCAAATCATCAAAAAACAAACCACCGACGCCACGACACTCATCACGATGTTTCAGGTAAAAATACTCATCACACCATGATTTAAAGCGTGCATAAACATCATCACCAAATGGATCACACGCGGCTTTAGCCGTGGTATGCCAGTGAATCACATCCTCTTCATTGCCGTAATAAGGTGTTAAATCATAGCCACCACCAAACCACCAAATAGGCTCTTCGCCTTCTTTTTCTGCGATAAAAAAGCGGACATTGGCATGTGATGTCGGCACATAAGGATTATGTGGATGAATCACCAGCGACACGCCCATTGCTCGAAAGCTTCGACCCGCTAACTCTGGACGGCTGGCCGTGGCTGAAGCCGGTAAATTATCACCACTCACTTCAGAAAAATTGACGCCACCCTGCTCAAACACCGCACCATTGTTTAAAACTCGAGTGCGACCACCACCGCCCGTTTCACGTTTCCAGTCATCAATTTCAAACGTGGCTTCACCATCTATTAATTCAAGTTCTTTGCATATAATTTCTTGTAGACGAAGTAGATACTCACGAACGGCATTAATATCGGGTGTACTCATCGTAAAATTTCTCCTGTTCGTGCGTCTCTGATTTGGCTTGGTTTTTTGGCACCGCCCAAACTTCCGGGAAGGACATAATCCAATTCAGGTAACTGCCAACGCACCTGATGCACATTCATAGCTGGTCGTAATCCGTTTATATTGGCACTGGTCGAGACTATCGCCCCACCAAAAGCCTCACATAAAGCGCGCGTTTGTTGATGCGCTGTTACCCGCACGGCAATGGTGTCATGTAAACCAGTCAGTAACATCGAGACTTCTTCACGAACGGGCAGTAACCAGGTAACCGGACCGGGCCAGGTTTTATTCAGCTCAGCTAACACTGAAGCTTCAACGGGCTGAATAAAATCTTGTAACTGATTAAAATCAGAAGCAATCAGAATAAGACCTTTATGCCAGGGGCGCTGTTTCAGTTCTAATAAACGTAATAAGGCTTCTTCATCCCAGGGATCACATCCCACACCAAACACAGCCTCTGTCGGGTAGCCAATAACGCCACCTGCATTCAGTGTTTTTACTGCTTCTCGTAACCGCAACGTATCTGCCATCTTCTCACCTCTATTCAGCCGTATTAAGTGAAAACCAAATTTCGCTCAATAAAAAGGGGTTAACCAGTAACCCCTTTTTACATTCTCAAACCGTGAGTTTAGCCCTGCTCACGTGCCACAGCGCGATAAGCGATATCAGTCCGGAAATACGCATCATCCCACTTAATATGACTCAATGCGTCATACGCTGATTTTTGCGCTTCGGCGACGGTATTGCCCAGTGCCGTGACACATAACACGCGACCGCCAGCCGTGACGACATTATCACCCTGACTCGCTGTACCTGCATGGAAGACTTTACTGCCATTTTGTTCAGCGTCTGCAATACCCGTAATCACATCACCTTTACGGTAACTATCTGGATAGCCGCCAGCCGCCATTACCACACCAATGGCCGCACGCGAATCCCACTCAGCTTCGACTTCGTTTAAACGTTTATCTAATGCCGCTTCACATAATGTGACCAGGTCCGACTGTAAACGCATCAAAATCGGCTGAGTTTCTGGATCACCAAAACGGCAGTTATATTCAACTACGCGTGGCGCGCCAGCCTCGTCAATCATCAGACCGGCATACAAAAAGCCGGTGTATGGACGACCATCAGCAGCCATCCCTTTTACTGTTGGCTCAATGACTTCCGCCATAATGCGTGTAAACACCTCATCGGTGACCACAGGCGCAGGAGAATAAGCACCCATACCACCCGTGTTAGGGCCTTTATCGCCATTGTCGCGAGCTTTGTGGTCTTGTGATGTCGCCAATGGCAGGATGTGTTCGCCATCCACCATCACGATAAAACTGGCTTCTTCGCCGGTCATGAATTCTTCAATAACCACACGACTACCGGCATCCCCAAAGGCATTACCGGAAAGCATGTCTTCTACCGCAGAGATCGCTTCAGCTTCAGTCATTGCCACAATCACGCCTTTGCCAGCAGCCAGACCATCGGCTTTCACAACAATCGGTGCGCCCTGCTCTTGAATATAAGCTTTGGCTTCATCCACCTGCGTAAATACTTGATATGCCGCGGTTGGAATCTGGTGACGAGCGAGGAAATCTTTAGTGAAGCTTTTTGAGGCTTCTAATTCTGCCGCTGCTTTTGATGGACCAAAACAACGTAAACCGGCAGCTTCAAAGGCATCAACCACCCCCATGGTTAATGGCACTTCCGGCCCCACCACGGTTAAATCAATCGCGTTGTCCTGAGCAAATTTCACCAGCCCGGCGATATCTTCGACTTTGATATCCACATTGCTGATATTGCTTTCACTGGCGGTGCCGGGATTACCCGGTGCCACAAAAACCTGAGAACACTTTGGAGATTGATTCAGTTTCCAGGCGAGAGCATGTTCGCGCCCACCGCTACCGATGACTAATACTTTCATAGATGATTGCCGGAGATGCTAAAAAAGAGGCTAATAATACCGTAGATAACGGCTTTTCCAAACCACCAAAATGGATGATTTATAAAGGCAAAGCGATTCTTTTTCTCAAGCAATCCGTCAACAGCCATTGCTAGCTTTGATCCAGGTCAAGATCTGTTCGGATAATAAAACAGCCTAAATCCTCGCTGGTTATACTTTGCGCAAATTATTTAGGAATAAAACAATGACTGATGCGATTGAATTTAATGAAGGATTAATCCGCCGTTACGACAAAGCTGGCCCTCGTTATACCTCTTACCCGACAGCGGTCGAATTTCATCATGGTTTTACTGCCGACACTTACGCTCAGCATATTGCATTATCAAATCAACGTGGCGGGCCGCTGTCTTTATATTTCCATGTGCCCTTCTGCGATACCGTTTGTTTCTACTGTGCCTGTAATAAAATCATCACCAAAAACCGCCAGCATGCTCAGCCTTACTTAGAAAACCTGTATGAAGAAATCCGTATGCAAGCTGAACTGTTCGACTCAAACCGAGTAGTAGAACAACTGCACTGGGGCGGCGGTACACCTACTTTTTTAACGCACCAGCAAATGCGTGAACTGATGGCGCATACACGCAAATACTTCACCTTAGCGGATGATGACAAAGGCGAGTTTTCAATTGAAATTGATCCTCGCGAAGCGGATGACGCCACTATCAAACTATTAAGAGAGCTCGGCTTTAACCGCATCAGCCTAGGTTTGCAGGACTTCAACCCTAAGGTGCAGAAAGCCGTTAACCGTATTCAAACCGAAGAACAAACATTCTCTGTTTTAGACGCCGCACGACGTGAAGGTTTTCGTAGTATCAGCTTGGATCTGATTTATGGCCTGCCTCACCAAACGGTAGAAAGCTTCAGTGAAACACTGGATAAAGTCATCGCTGCCAGCCCGGATCGTTTGTCCGTGTTCAACTACGCTCACATGCCTGATCTATTTAAAACACAACGGCAAATTGCTACGGCTGACATTCCACTACCACAGGTGAAATTACAGATTCTGCATCGCACCATCGATAAACTGACCGCGGCAGGTTATGTGTATATAGGCATGGATCACTTTGCCAAACCAGACGATGAGCTGACCCTAGCTCAACAAAATAAACAGCTATATCGCAACTTTCAGGGTTACTCGACTCGTGCTGAGTGTGATCTGATTGGTTTTGGTGTGACCTCCATCGGTAAAGTCGGTGATGCCTATGTGCAAAATGTGAAAACACTGCCGGAATATGATGAAGCGATTAAGGCGGGCAAATTGCCGGTATTACGTGGTGTTGAGCTGGATGACGATGATAAATGTCGTCGCGACATCATCACTCGTCTTATCTGTGATTTTGCTCTGGATATTCCCGCTATCGAAAAAGCATACAACCTCAACTTCAACGAGTATTTTGCTGACGCCATTGAAGACCTAGAACAATTTGCCCAAGACGGCCTGTTGCAGTATAAATGGGACTCTATAGAAGTCTTACCCGCCGGCCGCTTGTTAATTCGTAATATCTGCATGGTGTTTGATAAATACAGTCAACAAGTAAGGCAGCGATTTTCCAAAGTTATATAGGGCACATGCTGGAAAAACTCCGACAGTACTTCATCTTTGGTCGATTGGGCGTCAAGCTGTATGTGCTTGCTGTCATTACCGGATTACTGTCGAGTCTCGCCATTATTCTGCTGCGCCTGACCATTGATTTTGGTCAAATGGCCCTGTTCCCCTCTGGCGAAGTGGAAAGTTACGACTCATTACCCTGGTACTGGTTACTGGCACTCCCCATTATCGGCAGCCTGCTAATTGGGCTGTTATTTCGCGGACTGGATGCAGAGCAACGTAACACTGGTATTTTGCATGTTATCGAACGGCTCTCATCCTATGAAGGTCGTCTGCCTTGGCAAAATGCCGTCCGGCAATTTATTGGTACCAGTATCGCCATCATCACAGGGCACTCTGTTGGACGTGAAGGGCCAGGCGTTCATCTTGGTGCTGCAAGCGGTAGTATTCTGGCCAGTGGCTTAGAGCTTCCTAATAACAGTGTGCGTATTTTGGTTGCTTCCGGCTCTGCCGCCGCCATAGCTGCCTCCTTTAATACGCCCATCGCTGGTGTGATCTTCGCGATGGAAGTCATCATGATGGAATACCATATTGCCAGTTTTATTCCGGTCATTCTGGCAGCGGTAACCGGTGCAGTGGTCTGTCGATTAACTTTTGGTGATGATACGGTTTTCGTTAACCTCGCCTCCGAAATGCAATCCTTATGGGAGCTGCCCTACATTATTTTTCTGGGAATCATTATTGGCTTTTTGGCCACCTTATCTTTAAAAAGCCTGCAATTGTTTTCCGGCACCTTTAGTAAACATCCTGCTTGGTTACGTCCAACCTATGCCGGTATTTTAATGGGTGTGTTTGGCATGGCCGTGCCTGAAGTCATGGGCATGGGCTACGGTATTATTGGCAGTATCTCCGCTAATGAAATCGCGATTGGCAGCCTGGTCATTATTCTGGTGCTGAAACTTGTCCTGTCCTCTGCTTGCGTGGGTTTTGGTATCCCCGCGGGAATGGTCGGCCCCACCATGGTCGTCGGTGCATGTGCCGGTGCGATTCTGGGTTATATCGGTAATTTAGCCTTACCGGAATATGCCTCCTCCATGACCTTTTATGCCGTTATCGGGATGTGTGCGATGATGTCTGCCACACTCAAAGCCCCACTTGCAGCTTTAATGGCGATGTTGGAATTAACCGGTAATCCGGAAATCATCCTGCCGGGGATGCTCGCTATCGTTTTCTCCAGTTTGATTATTCACGATTACTTCAAGCTCGATGCCTTATTTGTCAGTATTCTGCGTTATCGTGGTCTCGACTTTCAAAACGACCCTATCTCACAAGCATTACGTAAGATCAGTGTGGGCGCGGCCATGCAACGTAACTTTGTCACGTTAAATCAAACCATCAGCGCCCAAATGGCCATGCAAACCTTAAAAAACAGCCCCGAATGGATCATTATTACCCGCGATCGTATTCCGGTGGTAATGATGCCCGCCAGCGATCTGGCCAGAGCCGTCAGCGTCAAAGACATGGGTGAAAACACTGAAATCGACTTAATGCAGATTCCAGGCACACGCCGAGACGTTCACAAAATTTCTTTACATACCAGTCTGTTTGAAGCCCATCGGGCCTTGAACGAGCATCACGTTGAAGCGCTTTATGTCAGTCGGCAAAACGCCCCGATGATTGAACGAATCTACGGCATTCTGACTCGTGAAATGATCGAAGCACACTATCAATTACCCAAATCTGTAACAAAATAGTAAAAAGGGTAGTGAACAAATCGAAAATGTTCGTTATAATGTGCGGCTTGTTGCCCAGGTGGTGAAATTGGTAGACACAAGGGACTTAAAATCCCTCGCCCTAATCCGGCGTGCCGGTTCGATTCCGGCCCTGGGCACCAAATACCCCTCTCACAACTCCCCTCACCTCGTCAAAACTCACCGCAACTTCATAAAGTTCAAAGGCTTAGCCTTTACACTCAGATCACATTCATTCACTCTAAAACCCATCTAATCACGCACTACTGCACCAAATCTGCACCACTTGATGCACCAGATGGAGAGAATGATAATGGCAAGTTTTCAAAAACGTGGGGACAAATGGCGAGCACAAATTATCATTGATGGTCGTCGCAAATCTAAAAGCTTTCCGACTAAAGCACATGCCCAAGCCTGGGTGACCATGATGGAACGACAAGCAGCCGATCACTTGCTCGGGAGTTACCCCAGTATAGAAGTAAAAGATCTCTTATTGCGGTACATGAAAGAAGTATCGCCAACTAAATATGGCGAGAAATGGGAAGTAACACGACTTAACTCATTACTAAATACTGATCCACTGGCCCAAGTCAAAACTCAGACATTATCTGAAACAGACATTGCAGAATGGCGTGACAGAAGACTGAAATCTGTCTCTGGCTCTACAGTAAATAGAGAATGGAACCTTCTCTCTTCAGTTTTTAGCACTGCCGTCAAGGAGTGGAGATGGCTAAAGTCCAATCCCATGTCTAACGTCAAAAGACCTAAATCCAACAATCCTCGAGCTCGCAGACCCAACCCCGATGAAATTGATAGGATCTTACTGTGTCTCAACCACCATGACGACAAACCAGAAACCCTTTCTCAAAGAGTGGCGCTGGCAATATTATTTGCTATGGAGACCGCGATTCGGGCTGGTGAACTATGCAAGCTTGAATGGAAACGGCATGTAAGGGAAAAGATACTTCATCTCACGCCGGATATTACTAAAAGCAGACGATCAAGAGATGTACCACTCAGTAAAGAAGCAAGGAGAGTGCTGAACCTATTACCTCAAGAAAGTAAGCTGGTATTCAACTTAAAATCTTCTCAACTTGACAGTTTATATCGAAAGGCCAGAGATAAAGCTTTAGTGGAGGGCCTCAACTTTCACGATTTAAGACGTGAAGCTTTGACAAGGCTTTCCGAGAAAGTTGAGGTTTTAACACTGGCAAAAATTTCAGGGCATGCAGATCTCAGGATTCTAAAAGATGTCTACTATGCTCCTAAAATGGACAAAATTGCCGACATGCTCGATTAATTGTTGGGCTCGACAACTAAAAAAGAAAAAGGCCCCGTATATATCTCACACATTGAGTGAGATATATACGGGGCCTTTAATTTTGTTAAATGTTGAAGTTATTCTTCTCTCAGATTCATGAACCAAGAGTTGATTTCTTCCTCCAACCATACTTTTGGAGCGGTTCTTCCCACAGAAAATGGTTTTGGAAAATCAGGTCGCTTACTAATTCGATCAGTGATCTGTCGAGGGTTTCTGTACCCCATCATTCGAGCAATATCAATGGCTGTAACTGTTTTAAGCATATAAAGCTCCTCAAAAATTAAATCGTAAATAAGAAAAATTTAAATCTGAGGTTGACCAGAAGGTCACCTAACGCAGGACAGGCTTACCTGAACGCAATTGGCGCTGAGCGCTGAGAAGACGCACACAAATATCCCAATATGATTCAGGATATTTAAGTCACGGCTATTCAAACTTATGAAGAACTGCCATTGCAGTTTTTTCTGAAGAACTACAGCCTTAGTTGCAGCCATTGAGCTCTCTGAACAGAGAGTGATTACAATTTACCACACCAAATCACAGCTACAAGTCACAACCAGCAAAAATGAGAGGAGGATCACAAACCTCATTCCATAATGAGCTTCATTTTGTGCTTGTTCTGCTCCAGTAACGACTGGTGTAACTGTTGATTGGAGCTCCGCGGACACGGAATCGAAACTAACACCAAGGAGAAGCAACGGAAGAGTCATTCCGCATCAGACTGTTTTGAGCGCATCAATTAAGGCTTGGATAAGTTTCTTGCTCGTTTACTCCATGCCGATATGGCAACAACCGTAACAATAACGAAAGATAGAGCTATTGCAATAAAAAACAAACTCTTAGCATGAATACTATTTGGCTGCCACCATCCTAAAAATGCCCACATCGGACGCAGTACTTCAGTCGCGATGGGAGGGACAGCGACTACGCCAAAGATTATTGTAAGCCACCGACTAATCCGCTCATTTTCTCTCGTTTCTCTTACGGCAGTTTGATCCGAGCGAATCAATAAACCTTCCATAATTCGGGCCTTCAAATCTACAAGGCCTACTTCTTTCCAACCGGCATGGAGTAAATCACGGGTTTCACCAAAGTGAGTAGCATCGGCAACACTTGACTGGAGATGATTCACAGCCCACCGAAGCTCATGCACTTCTATGGAGCTTTTCGCTGTTTCAATCTTTGCAAGGAGCGCCCTATGGAGCATATACCCATATTCAAAAAGCTCAATGGTTGCTTGTTGTTCGTAGATTAGGTGCCCACGATTTAGGTCAGCCCATTCCTCTTGTTTTTCTTTTCCGTCAGTAGACCAGACCCAAAGTGATACCGTCTCTGATATAAAAGCTGAATAATCGTCAAAATGTCTTCTATCTTCCGGGAGATAACGGAGACCAGTCTTAGAAGCTCCGCCTGGATGACGTCCATGAATCCAACCAAATTCTCTACCAAAGGCTTCAACATTTTCTTCTGCAGAAGCTTTTTGTCCCTCAAAGTCAAGCAAGTAGACATGGGGACGCCCACACCAGTAGGGACCAGGACGGATAATTCTTCTCTGCCCCCGGAGTAGGAAAGCAGCCCCACTCCGCGGATTACTAGCAACAAACCCGAAGATTGAATATATTGTTTGAGCAAGGGAGGAAAGTGTCTCTCCAGCCAGGTCTTTTCGGGGCAGTACCGTAAGCTGGGCATTGAAATCTCCGCTCCGAATTTCTTTTGTCTCAGTCACTATTGTCCGCCGGTGCTCACGCTCAGCTTTCTGAATGACATATCTCAACCTGAGCGGCCAATTTGCCACGCTATGATAGTAAGATTTTGCGCCAAAATCGGTGATTGCTGGAGGCACTTCGACCTCATCGAAAGATATACACCCGAGATTCACATGGCGACTAATGAACTCCTGAATAGAAATGTCCCGGTCTGGAGCGATTGTTCTAAATTGAACCAAGATGACACCGCTTTCAAAAAGCTTAACTACCGGATACAAAATTACACCGAAATCCTCCTCTGAGGAAGTTAAATGAAATTCACCCAAAACGGCACGTATGTAAGGAGGAGGAAGTGGCCCATCCATACACAAACGCAATTCATTAAAACGAAAATGACTAGCTTGATACCAAGCTTCCCAAGCATAACCCTCTAGGCCACTTTCACTCCCACCATCGACCTCTAATGTAATCTTCGCACCAATCCGGCGTGAGTTTAGCTCAACTTGAGTATGGCCACTTCGCGGCCCCTTATCTGTCTCCCACCACGTTCTCCCATCTCTATGAAGAACACATGGCGCGATTCCAGATTCCACGAGGGCCTTACCGATCTGCATAAGATCTATCTGACTAGTTTCGAGAAAGCTGGAGTATGTATGCCAAATATCCCAGTCACTAATTAACATCTAAGTTCCGCCGTTTACAGTGGCGAATATTTTATTCATTAGATCTTCCAATCTATCAGTCATCATCAATGTAACCGCTATTGTTATTTCATTTATACCATGCTGAAATAATTGATAATTTTAGTTTTTATTCATAAATCAGTCTAACTATAGACTTACATGGTTATTTTGTCGTGATGTCTTATCTCAGGGAAAAGCGGTTTATTGCTGCATTCGCTCTCTGCACAAATAGAAACCTACATGCTTAAATTGTCAAAACAAAGATGGTTTCTTGATGATCAGAGCGCAATGCCAAAATCAGCACCTAGATGTCCTGCAGAACGTGTACAGGACACCTTAAGTATCAGATCAACCCAATTATTCGCCACCATATAGTTCAAATACATATCTAGAAGTCCTACAGGACACCTGCAGGACACTTCCGCGCAAAACGCTCTAATCAAATTGTCAGTTGTTGCAAAAGTGGACCTAAGTGCTTTGCAAAAAAATTAGCGTGAAGACTGAGGGAGCGAACACAAGACAAAACTTCCAATTAACCAATAAATTAGGAAAAATTTGCAACTATCAAAACGAACTTTGCAACTTTTCCTGTCACAAAAAATTTGACAACAAGCCCTCAACAGAGATACAAATATAGTTAATCTTCATCGACCCTCTTGGTCTCGAAGAGAGCAGCAAGCCAACTGCACAAAAAATGGCTCTCTCTAGGCTACGTTCACGCAACGTTGCCCACTCAAAGAAAGGACAAAAAAGTTTTAAATGCGCTGATAAGCGTGTTGATGGATTTTTGCGTCCGAAAATCATCCAGGACACGGTATTGACCGGGCTGCTACGGCGGTCATCGTCCATGTAGTTAGCTGTCTCTACGGAGGCACACATCAATCGAAGGGCAGACAGGCTACCGCCTTGCTGTAAACCATACGAAACCACAAAAAGAATGGCCATAAACCTGATGTAAACACAGTCTGTTGTCGGAGCAGCGTTTTACTAGGGCGGGCATAACGTGATCGGGCCTCCTGCTGGCGGGGAGCACTGGGAATGAATTCAATCACGATCGTATTTTTGTGTGTATCAAAACCAACCGAACACTTCGTCTATCTGTGACAGAGATAAGCAAAGTGGTTCGCTATCGTTAAAGAACCTGTCGAAGGTGTAGGTTAAACATCTACCAACGTTTTGCAGTGATAGCAGCGTCATGTCGGGTCTGAACCAAACCTTCCATGAAAAAGTGAAACTCACGTTAAAGGATATGCCGCAGTTAAGAGCTGCACCTGATGAGAGTTCCCTATCGTATGGTGATTGATTGACTACTACAGATGATTACAAAGAGTGATTAGAGAGGAAAGCTGCTTATGAACAACTGATCAAAATCGGAGTATACAAAATGGCAAAACCAAGACCTGAAAAATTCGTACCACCGCTAACCGTAACTGAGGGAGATTATGTGTTCGCTTCTCCTGACATGCGTGGCCGACTAAACAAACATGGTAAACCCTGGACTGTGAGGACTATCTTCGTCTACAACGTTCAGCAGGTTGTATACCGTAACAACAAACGTCATGCCAAACGAGCCAAGCCGGTGAGCGAAGCGACTAAATCACATCGGTTTATTGAGTGCAGAGCAATGGCACATGACCTTCATAATTTAGGGTACCGCCTCACACTGCCGACACACATCAGACAAAAACACGTTAAAGCACTGACCCGCTATTGGGAGTCCAGGGAAGACCTGAAACCATCCTCTGTAATCCAAAAAGTATCTATCTTGAGAACTTTTTTGGGGTGGATGGGCAAGCAAGGTGTGATGGAATTTATGACTCCAGCAGATATGTTCGCTAGCCCGGAAAGAATGAAGCGGGACTATGTGAGCAGAGAGGATAAAAGTTGGGATACAAAAACAGATCCCATGCAACTGATTGAAGCTGTTCGGCAGAAAAATAAATTTGTCGCAGATCAACTGATGTTGTCGTATTTATTCGGGTTGCGTGCTAAAGAGACCTGGCTGTTTCGCCCACGCAAAGACTATATTCCGAAAGAAAACATTATCCATGTTCGACGAGGAACGAAGGGTGGCCGCCCCCGTACTGTTCCAATTAGCTCAGAAGCACAGATAGCCTTTCTGAAAGAGCTTTTGAGTCGTACACATCATGTTGAAGATTCCATGACACCGAGAACAACGCCGGTAAAAGCTTGGAAGAGCACATATTATCGTATTACCCGTTTATTCGGCATTAGCCGTGCTGAAGGCCTTACACCCCATGGTTTACGTCATGGCTATGCCCACAAAGTTTACCAAGAACTAAGCGGCCATCCTGCCGCTGTGAGGGACTTAACTAGCAGTAAAGCTGTTCTGGATATGATTGAAGATCGAATTGCCAGACTCATAGTTTCAGAAAACCTCGGTCACAACCGCGAATCTATTTCGAGTGCATACATTGGCCCTCGGCACAAATAACCCAAAAAAGCCCCAACTTTTAAAGCTGGGGCTTTTCCCTTCGTCCAAAGAGGGCAGGCAATGCCTGAGTTGTCCTTGGACTCAACGTTTTATAATACAGCCGCTAAAATCTCCTCAATAGCTATTGCTCATAGTGGGTTAAAAGCCACCTAAATGTCGGGCATCAATCATTGAAGCACCCAGCCAATCTCCCTTGGCTCGTGTTTTTTCAAGAATTGGTAAAGCAATAGTCATATCAATTTCTTGAGCTTTAGCAGCTTTTTCTGTTGATATTATCGCACTCTCAACAGTCGATGATATGTCGCCGATAAACGCCTCCACCTCCTGCAATAGACCAAGCTTTTTCGCGGTGAAAAGAATATGTCTAAGCTGAACTGCTTGAAGCTTGTATCGATAACCTTTTGATGTCCCCATCCAGCCCATGGCTAATTTTGCACGATGATGCAGCTGTTTATTGTTGATGGGATAAATCGAAATGACATCATAAACGGGCGTCAACGCGAAATTATCACCTGCCTGAAGAAACACACTGAAGTTTTTAGCGTGCCCATCTGGTGCTGATAACAGCAAAAACATTATTTGCGTTTTGAGAAATTTCAGCCGGTCTGTGAAGTTATCACTCGCCCCTTGCAGCAATCTCATACAGTCCAGAATCGAGGGACCGTTATCAGCTTGATACTTTTTACTCGAAGGTAAGTTCATCGCTTGACAAAAGTCTTCCTGAGGCAATCTCAATAACCACTTCTCATCCGCCGCCCACCGTCTATCAAAACGTTCAACCACTAAAACGCGCTGATCTTCAAAAGTAGCCACTGCTGCGTTTGCTGTGGGGATCCCCATATTCCGGATAAACTCTAAACAGGTCCATTCATTGTCGCAGCTACCTGAAAGATCAATGTTGCCTGAAGCATTTTGAATAATGCCTACGGGTAACTTGAGGATATGCGTGGTTGGTGTTGCACCGAAAGGTCGCAGCCACTGGCCTTCGTGAAAAAGTAATGCGGTTTTCTCCTGAACACCAGCTAGCGAAATCCGAAAATCGTCCTCACCATCCATACCCAGCGGGCTATCCTGATATTGCCGTAATTGTCTTGCAACGTCCTGCTCTGAAAGCGGTTCAGCATCAATTTTGGGTTGGTATTGAAACGCATCTGTTACAAGCTGCAATGCACCGACACAGTCGTGTCCAATCGCTCTCAAAATATCAAATGGATGATCGACCTCCACCGAAAACTTGGCCATCACGCGCTTCCGAACGGAGGGATTATCCGGCAGTAAGTTATCGAAATAGTTATAGACCTCGTTTCCAGTGTATGGGCGACTGGAAAGCGGCATAGATAGAGAGACTGGTCGTCTGAGAGAGCTTTTTAACCACTCCTCGTCGTAACGAAATGCCATACCGCCACCGCGAAGCTTCTCCAAGACTCCAACTTTTTGGCCGTTCATCAATGCATTGAGCCGCCTTACCAAGTCTCGTCTCCAGATGACTGTGGCGCTGATTTTTCTACAAGGTGGATTTCAAGTCCAAGAGCGCTTGCAAGCTTGAATAAGGTTTCAACCTGGGCGTTGCTAGGATTATTCTCAAAATTGGACACCGTAGCTTGTTTAATGCCACCGGCTAGGTTGGCCAGTTGAGATTGCGTAATGATCTTACCTTTACGCGCATCTCTTAGCATTACCCCTAGCGCTTTTGATGTTGTCACTTTGGTCATTTCTTTACCCCCTCAAAGGTATAAATGAATAATATACCCCCAAAAGGATAAATGCAATTTATACGCAGTAAAGGATAAAAATAGAGATGGTGATGGTAGTTAATGTGAGAGCTAGTTGAGAAGTAGCCCTAGCCTTAATGGGAGAACCCTTCATCACGAAAGACAACTCACGTGGGATTACTCTTTTGAGTATGGATTACGTCTTATTTCCTGAAAACGCTTATACATCGAGCGACTAGGACGCTGAGTTTCTCGATCATGTGTACGCTTTTCTTGAAAATAAGCAATCCCAAAAACCGTCGCACAAACTAAAAAGATGATCCCATAAGCTATCGTAACGGACATAACTAACTCCTTTTCGCTAATAGCTGACGGCGCTTATGGTATTTCTCAAGTCGTTTTTTAAATGGTTCGATGTGATAAGTATTACGGCGTTTCTGCAACGCTTTCCACTCTGTCCAAGATATATGTAATCCCATCAACGCAAAACCCATAATCATTAAGCACAAACCATAGACAAGTGGCCCTTTAACGAGAGGAATTAGTGGCAGAAATATAGCTGCCACTACAGTAATTAGGATAACCCTCAACTCGAATTGTGCATATTTGATAAATTTCATAGTTTTATTTTAACAGCGAATTTCTTTCTGAAAAGCCCATCGACCTATAACTGTAAACTCATTGCTCCTTAATTGATTGTCAGACAAACTTACTGAGCTATATTCAGAGATCGGTTACAATGATCCTTAATCAACGTATGAACGGGATAGCATTGCTATGCATTGGTCCCACCATTTTTGGTGACATGCCCAAGAGCGGTTATAAAGCGGCCCCAGTTTAACTTCTTCAGTATGAGACTCAGATTACGAACTTCTCATATAGCCAATAGATAAAAATTAATTAACTTGCTCTCTTCTCTCAGTCAATGCTTTGCCAAAATTTGATTGTTATTTATCTTGTCAGTAGCGCACACAGCGGTGCATTGATGTAGTAATTTCCGCGGCCGACCTTTTGTTTGTGTAAAAAGCCATTTTCGACGAGTTGTTCAAGATATTTGGTTGCAGTGATACGCGAGACATCCAAGTCCTGCATGACAAAATCAATTTTCGTATACGGATGATTAAACAGATTGTTTATAAGCTCCTGTCGATAAATTTTTGGCAGTTGAGCACGAATTTGATGCTTATACTCCTGCATCAAGCGTTTGATGTTGATAATTAATTCAATGGTGTTTTGTGCCGTCTCTATAACGCCATCAAGCATATACAAAAGCCAGGCCTCCCAATTGCCCGTATCTCTGACTTGCTGCAACTGATGGTAATAATCGGCTTTATGCTGAATGAAAAAGCGGCTGAGATACAGTACCGGCAAGTTCAATAAATCTTTAGTCACTAAATACAAAATATTGATGATCCGCCCGGTACGGCCATTACCGTCATAAAACGGATGGATGCTTTCAAACTGGTGATGAATGATCGCCATTTTTACCTAAGTGTCAGCATCACACAAAC
>ERZ724563.117-NODE-117-length-19142-cov-3.857586_pt1 | contig 19142 bp, 19 predicted proteins | sample MGYA00375857_ERZ724563 | MGnify/ENA primary metagenome ERZ724563 (study PRJEB28725, sample SAMN03264850) | marine sediment metagenome | biome: marine pelagic biome; feature: marine oligotrophic desert; material: marine snow | place: Pacific Ocean:North Pacific...
AATCGATGACATCAATAGATTAGTCTATGCCGTCGATAACAGTGCTATAACTATTATTTCCTGCCGCTATCATTATTGATCTTCTTTAGCGACAAACACTCTGAACATATGGGTTGAGCAATATGACACATTTCGTAGATACACTAGCCTTAAAAGAAAAGATTTTTATTCTTGATAACCTAGCATTATCCGGAGAATCGTTTTCGACGAAATACTCTATTGGCGTTAAAAAGTGTCAAAAATATTATTCGAATAGTGATTATTATCAAATCACGAAAACAATAGTGAGTAATTATACAATTGAGCTTGCAGTCAAATTAAGGAATGCCGCAGAGTTAATGGACGCAAATGACTTTCAGTACATGAATGAAAAAATAATTGTCTGCTACCCAATTGGTATACACGCAGACTCTCATCAAGAGAAGCGAGACCTCTTGTATATTTGCAACAAAATCATACATGCAAAAAAATTTCGAATCGACGCAGTGTCTTCAACAAAATATAACGCTGACTTTAAATGGTGGAGTGGCGACCTAACAATATCGGGTAATTATCAAGGCAATAAACAGCCTCCATGGGAATTTTTCTTTTCTATAAATAGTTGGTGTGAAGCTGCTATTTCATTCATTAATTCAAGTGAGAGCAGCTTGCATTCAATTAATGCAAGGGCAGAAGACAGCCTACTTTTTCGCTAAAAAGCAGAATATCTGATTTATTCTAATTACTAATCAGCATTTTATATAAAAACCATATCTATCAATAAACACTATCCAATCTGTATAACTTCAAAAATCTCATTTTCACTGTACACTAAGCAACTAAAATCCAAACTTAACTATGGCACATACAGGAGGCACAATGAGTACGCCGATTTCTTCTCCCGTCACTGATTTACTTGAATCTCAAGGTATTGCGTTTGAGGTGATTGAAATCCCCTTAACCGAAGATAAAAAACCGGTACGTAATCTGGAAGAGCTGTTAAACAGTCAGGGTCATGATCCGAAATCTGTGGTGCGTAGTTTGTTGTTTAAAACCGGTTCAGATAATTATGTATTGTTAGCCGTTGCCGGCGGTGGTCGTGCCGACTGGGGTATTCTGAGAAAACATCTGGAAGAAAGAAAACTACGTATGGCCGAGTTTGATGAAGTGCCGGAAGCAACAGGTTATGTCGTAGGTGCTGTGCCACCGATTGCCTTACCTGACAGCATCACCGTATTACTCGATGAGAGTGTGACAAAATTTGATAATGTCGTGATTGGCAGTGGCGTCTTAGGTTACGCCTTGGGCTTAACCTCAGCTGACTTACAAAAAGTGATGGCTGATGTCGACCGCGGCACATTTGTGAAAGAGTAAAAAGCAAAGACACGCTATATAAAAAGGCTGACATCATGATGATGTCAGCCTTTTTTGTATGATGGCATCTACTCCCCGTCGTCGAAGTCACCTTTATATTTCGGGTTAGGTTTAGCTGACTTCGAACGCTTATCTCCTTTTTCCTGATGTGAATGAGAGTCTGGCTGCTCTTCTTGTTCAGTATCACTATGTGATAACTCTTTCACTTCAAGCTCATTCACCATGCGCAAAGGTGCTGCAGGTGCTTTACCCTCTTTGTCCTCGCCAAAGTAAAGAGTGAGGTGTGGGAATGGAATTTCGATACCCGCAGCATCCAGATGGCGTTTAACCAGACGGTTATAGGCGCGGCCAATACTCCACTGACTACCAGGTAGCGTTTTGATTCTGACTCGAATATTCACCGAGCTATCTGCTAGAGCTGTCACACCATGTACTTCCAGCTCATCATCAAGAATTTGAGAGCGTAATTCATCATCAGACATCAATTCTGCAAACGCTTCACGCAATTTGATGATGACTTGATCAGTATCTTCCCTATAAGCCACACCATACTCACCAAGATGATATGCAAACTCTCGCATATAGTTGGATACCGTCCCCACTGATGAGAATGGAATAATATGGAATGTACCAGACAAATCACGTAAGCCCAGCGAACGAATAGTCAGCTTTTCGGCTACGCCAGTAATACCATCTGCTGTGACCACATCACCTGTATTAATCGCATTTTCTAGCTGGATAAATATACCGGTAATCACATCTTGAACCAGTTTCTGTGCACCAAACCCAATGGCTAAGCCCATTACACCTGCACCAGCAATCAGTGGTCCGATATTGATACCCACTTCAGATAAAACGATCATAACGGTCATCACCGTAATGGTGATGGCAACGGCATTCCTGAAAATAGTTAACAGCGTTTTCTCTCTGGCACTGGGCATATGACCGCTATCTTCAGGATTGAGACGATGCTCAATCCAGCTGGCCAGCACAATCCATGTCAGCATCGCAGCTGACACAATTAAGAAAATCGAAATGGCTGAGGTGATGACGTGCATTCCCGTCGCAGAACTCATCCAGTTCGCTAAATTCACAATGCCCCAGGCATCCAGAATGGCACTGATAACCAGCACAACAACTATCAACTTGAAGACTTTAAATACACGAGGTAGCTGCTCATTAATACGATTCTCGGCATTTGCCAGGTGCTGCTTAAAGGCTTTTGGCAGAGTAATGCCGTGTTCAGAGGCCATATCCAACAAAGCAATCACCCCGATACCGACCAGAACAGCTACAACTGTTTTTATCGTCGCTAACAGAATAATCGGCAAGGCCTCTTCTGATTTAACTAAAAGCCCTGTACCCAATACCAGAAAATAGATAGATGCAAACCAATGCCAAGTCTTGGCTAAGACCCGTAAAGTGACATCATTCACACTAAAATGGCTATGTTTGGCTGTAGCGATTAACTGCTCTTTCACCGTATTTTTCTTTTTAAAGACCACGCTTAGAGCAAAAATAATGGTAAAGAGAACAATAAGAAGATTGGCTAATTGACTCAGACTTTCTGAAATCGACATAGCCAGAAATGGCACAATAAACAACGTGCCGTAACCAACTAATGACACGATGATAGAAAAGAAGCTCGACCAGTAACGAGCGGTTTCCGTGGAAATAGAGAGTAAGCGCAAGCCTTCATTTCTTGCTGCAAATATAGCTCTAATCAGTACTTTGGTAAGCTCAACTGCCAGGAAGATATTTAAAAACAGCGTTTCTGAAACAGCAATATCACCTACTTTTCCTACCGCTAACAAAGCAACGCCATACCCCGCCAGCCAAGCTAATGCCACTACAGCAATATCTACAATTGTTGCAATGATGACCGCGGTTACTTTAATGATGACAGCATGTGTACTGTGCTCACGCATAGCGAAATTGTTGGTACTGCGAAAAATAAACCGAGCCAGTATTCTGAATATAATAAAACTCAGAATAGTTGCTGCAGCAACAATCGCTGTAGTAATGAGATCCTTAAACCAACCCTGAGTCGTTTTGTCAGATCCTGTCCAGATAGAGGTAATCGCATCCCAGCTACCTTTAAGCGTGGACATCATGGTTTGAACAACCGACTGACTTTGCTCGGCAATAGCCGCGGCAAGGGAATCCTCAGACTTTTTATCTTCCGCTTTTTTTTCGCTATTCGATGACTCTTTGCCATTTTGCTTATCAGCATTGTCTGACAAATTATTTAATTCTTCGATTAACTTATCACGCGTTTCAGGATTCTCAATTAAGTTGGCTAAACTTCGATAAACATCGGCTTGTGATTCACCTGATTTTGGATTCTGCAAGCTTGTAGAAGATGGAGCAGCATTCGCCATCGATTGCGTTGGTGAAGCCAAACCCAGCAAAAATACAGTGATAAGTAATAGCTGGGGCAATAAAAAATACGTTCGGACGTTTGGCACAAAGTTCTCCTGAAGTTAAGCCAAATTATATATTGCGAAAAAGATAATGGCTGGCAACCATAACAACTCAGCACATCAGACACAAATTAGAACACACTCATGACTATCAATAAATGTGGTGATTGAATTGAATGTCAGGCTGGTAGAATAGAATCAAAAATAATCTATCCTCTATTTTCTATCAAAGATTCTTTTCAGACAGGACTTCTTATGGACTCTGATATCCGACTCAGTTATGCCGGGTTGTTAAAAAATCATTTTGGTCTGATTGCTGCTGCTTATCTGGCAGTGTTTACCGGTAATCTTGGACAAAGCTTTTTTATTGGTTTATTTCGGACTGATATCAGCGAATATCTTAATATATCTGCCGGTGAGTTTGGCTCTATCTACGCGGTGATTACGATGATCAGTGGCTTTTTGGTCATGCACTTTGGTCCAAAAATCGACTGGATATCGCCGCGTCGTTATGTACTTAGCGTGCTTATTGTTTTAACAATTGGCGTGTTAATGCTCACCTTATCCCCCTGGTGGGGCTTATGTGTGTTTGGCCTAGGCTTGCAGCGGTTATGTGGACAGGGACTAATGACACATTTTGGCAGTACACTTGCCGGACGTGAATTCTCTACTAATCGAGGTAAAGCACTGGGGCTTGTCACGCTGGGCATGCCGACAGGTGAAATTATCTTACCGCCCATTATTGCTTTAATGGCTGTCAGTTTTAGCTGGCAGCAGGTGTGGTGGAGTATTCTTGCCGTGCTTATTGGGCTCTGGGCTTTACTGATTTTATTTGTTGACTGGCCACCTGCACCACGTCAAAAGCACGAGCATAAACAACATAAAGACGCAGGACCCAGCCCTACCCGTGATCTACGGTTCTGGTTATTACTGCCGATGCTGATGGTATTACCCATTACTCTGACAGGCATTTTTATCTATCAAGCTCAGATGACAAAAGATTTACTCGCCAGCCCGACAACATATGCTTTGGCCTTAACAGGATTAGGTATCGCTCGTTTTCCCGGAGCGTTATTAGGGGGTCGTTGGATTGATGAATACGGTGCCACCACCTTGGCCAAACTCTATCTAATTCCTTTTGCTTTAGCCTTATTAATTGCCGCTACCATTGGTGGTGACATGGGTATCTGGATTTTAATGCTTGGGGCTGGCACAGCATTAGGTATGTCTTCGCCGATTGGGGATACATTATTGGTTCGACTATGGGGCCGCGATCACTTAGGTCAGGTGCGTTCATTGAAGTCAGCCTTTTTAGTATTTTCTACTGGTATCGCACCGGCATTTTTGGGTTTTATGATCGATGCCGGTGTCGCTTTCCAGAGCATCTTACTAGGGATGCTGACTTTCCTAATCATTGCCTGGATATTGGCACAAGGGCCGATAAAGGAAGCACACAATAGCCCAAACAACTAAATTTAATACTTGGTTGTTTGGGCTTTACATGATTTAGTGAGTCGCCTTCAGAATGAATTAAGGACAGGTATAACCACCATCAATCACCAAATCTGTGCCAGTCATAAACGAAGACTCATCAGACGCCAGAAAAATCGTACCCTAGGCAATTTCATGAGGTTTACCAAAGCGTTTCATCGGCACCATTGAGATAAGTGCGTCCCATTCTTCTTTTGGCACACTGCTTTCAAATAAATTGGTATCGAACATACCGGGACAAATGGCATTAACTCGAATATTGTCGCCAACAAATTCCAACGCCGCTGACTTGGTCATTAATCTGACAGCACCTTTCGTACTCTGATAAGCCGTCGATACACCTGCTCCCGCAATGCCGTAGATAGATGAAAAGTTAACAATAGAACCACCGCCTGCGCGTTTGATTGCCGGCACGGCCGCTTTCATTCCTAATAAAACACCGAGTTGGTTTATATTGACTATCTGGTAAAACTTTTCGACAGTATGCTCAAGTAAGCCTGCGTGATAATAAATGCCAGCATTATTGACCAATACATCCAGACGACCAAAATGCTTTTCGGTTTCTGCAACAGCATCTTCCCAGTCTTGTTCCTTGGTCACGTTGAGGGCTACGGCAATCGCTTCTCCCCCGCTCTGTTTGATTTCCTCAACCAGCTTAAGCGTTTTGTTCCACAGAGCATCGGCAGCTTGTCCATCGGCAATGATCGGATCCTGCTTTAAATTAGCTGCCACAATTTTGGCACCTTCTTTTGCCATCATCCGAACCTGCTCACTACCGAGTCCGCCGCCAGCCCCTGTTATTAAAATGACTTTATTGTCTAATCTGCCCGCCATGATTGTTTCCTCTACTCTTTTGAAAGAATGAAAAGCAATGAAATACCTTGCTTGTTAGAAACATCGTAGAAAGGATAAAAAAGTGCCGCAAGACGGCACTTTTCAGAGACTTAGTTACTTAAAAGTAACCTTTGCTAGGCAATATCGATGAGGAAAAAGTACTAACCCCAGACAGGGCAATAGCTAGAGCTGATCTCAGCTCTCATCAAGAACGCTGACTAATAATTGGCGAATCGCTTCAGGCTCAAACGGTTTATCACAGATAGCGGTCACACCTACGGCTTTGACTTCACCTAAACGGGCAGCATCGTCATCGCTGGTGACCATGATGATAGGTAAAAATGCATTATTGAGCTCTTGACGGATATATTCGACTAACTGCTTGCCATCCATATTCGGCATATTTAGGTCGGTAAAAATCAAATCAAACTCATTATTTTTTATGACTTCTGCTGCCGCTGCACCGTCATTCGCTTTGGATATGATGGCCATTCCTAAGTTTTTCAGTACACGGGTGATATGGTTTCGGGCAGTCAGGCTATCATCAACCACCAGCACTTTTAGTTCCTGGATATCATAGTTTTCCAGTTCCAGTCTGGCGGGTTCCATAAAGTCGATAGTGGTTGCCAGGGCTTTTTCTAAATCCTGGCTATTAAATGGCTTCGGTAGCATCGCCACAATACCAGCCTGACGGACATCATCCAGCTCTTCAAAACGTGTTTCGCTTGATACCAGCATGAAGTATGTGGTGGTTTCATTTTTAAACTTGCGAGCGAGGGCAATCAGCTTTGCAGCCTCCATATCAGCTAAATGCAAAGCACTGATAACTAAATCAGGCGGATATTGCATCATGATTTTTAATGCTTCCATCCCCGTCGCAACACCTTCGATGTTATACACACCTGCCTGCTGAAGATGGCTAACAATAATTTTGCGTTGAGTGGCTGAAGGCTCCACCAGCACAATAGATAAATCTGACAAACTTACTGAAGCCATATACTCAACTCCGCTGTTTAAAGACTGGCTATGGCTAAAATATACCAAGAAGTGCCGAGTCGTGCTCGATAGATGACTCATTCCTATAAGTTATCACTGACATTATCAAATTTTTTTCACACTGGCTTTTATATTATCAATCACTCGCCTATGCTGTATGCGTCAACTGATAAAGGAATGTTATGCCTGAAGATCTGCACATCAAGATTCGTAATTTGGAAAAATCTGATTACCCTCAGCTCAAACTATTGATGGATAAAATTTACGATGATATTGGTGGCGCCTGGCCGGAACATACTATTTTCAAACTGATTGATGACCTACCTGAAGGTCAGATTTGTATCATTGATCATGACACTATCATTGGGGTCGCTCTGTCAGTACAGGTGAATTACCAACGCTTTAGTAACCCACATACCTATGATGATTTAATCAGCAAAAAAGAAACCATTCTAAATAATAAAAATGGTGATGCTTTGTATGGGCTGGATGTCTTGATTCATCCTGATTACCGAGGCTATCGTCTGGGAAGGCGTTTATACGAAGCGCGCAAAGAGTTATGCAGACAACATAACCTGAGAGCAATTCTGGCCGGTGGTCGTATTCCAAACTATCATCAGTATGCTGAAGAAATGACGCCCGCTGAGTATTTTGAAGCGGTTAAAAACAAACGTATTTATGACCCCATTCTGACCTTTCAATTATCGAATGACTTTCAGGTCACGCGCCTATTAAAACAATATCTGCCTGAAGATGAAAAATCTCAGGGATATGCCACTTTACTGGAGTGGCGCAATATTTTTTATGAACCTGAAAGCACGGTGATTGAAACCCGTAAAACTCAGGTTCGCATTGGTGCCATTCAATGGCAGATGCGTGAAGTCGAGTCTGTTGAAGAATTGTTAAGTCAGGTCGAATATTTTATTGATGCCTTATCGAGTTATAAAAGTGACTTTGCCCTGTTTCCTGAATTCTTTAACTCCCCGTTGATGGGTCTTAGTCCTGACCAACGCAATCAGACCGAAGCGATTCGTTTTTTAGCGAGTTTTACTGAGCGCTTTAAAACAGAAATGTCGCAAATGGCGGTCAGTTACAACATCAATGTGATTACAGGTTCCATGCCGTTATTAGAAGACGATGTGCTCTATAACGTCAGTTATCTCTGCCGTCGTGATGGCACGATTGAGAGACAAACCAAAGTCCATATCACGCCACATGAAAGACGCGACTGGGTGATTGAAGGTGGTGACCAGTTACAGGTCTTTGAAACCGATGCCGGCCGTGTCGGCATTTTGATTTGTTATGACGTCGAATTTCCTGAACTGGCTCGTTTGTTGGCACAACAGGATATGGATATTCTTTTTGTACCCTACTGGACTGATACCAAAAATGGTTATTTAAGGGTACGTCATTGTGCTCAGGCTCGAGCCATTGAGAATGAATGTTATGTTGTGATTTGTGGCAGTTGCGGTAACTTGCCCCAAGTAGAAAATCTGGATGTGCAATATTCCCAAGCGGCGGTGTTCTCCCCTTCTGATTTTTCCTATCCGCATGATGCCGTCATGGCAGAAACCACACCGAATACCGAAATGATCATGTTTTCAGATTTGGACTTGGATAAACTCAAGTTGACTCGCAGTGAGGGCTCGGTAAATAACCTAAAAGACCGACGAACTGAACTCTATACGCTCAACTGGAATGGGAAAACCAAATGACGGAACATCCCATCATCAGACAGATCAAAGCAGCAGACCAAGCCATCATGGCGGAAGACTTTGATACATTATTAGATATTTACACTGACGATGCGGTGTTAGTAGTGCAACCCGGCATGAATGCGGTGGGCAAAGCTCAGATTCGTCAGGCATTTGAAAAAATTGCTGTTTACTTTCAGCATGGCTTACAGGTCACACAGGAAGCGTTAGAGATTTTAGAAACTGGCAATACCGCCCTCGTATTGGCGAACACCATTATCTCTGCGCCTGATGCTGAACCGACCACAAGACAAGCCACATATGTATTTGTCAAAAACAGCGATGATATCTGGCGATGTGCCATTGATAATTCATACGGACATGCCATTCTTTAGAACAAATAACAGCGTTTTATTTTATTAATACGAGGCTAAAATGGAATTAGAAACACAAACACCTCAAACCGTTATGGAAACGGATAGCAACCCTGCTATCGGGGATCAAGCTTATTTTTCGGTATCCCCCACTAAGCTAAAGTGGCTTTATCTCGCCACATTCGGTTTATATGGTATCTACTGGTTTTATAAAAACTGGAAACTTCAGCAGCCTTATATCGATGACAAAATCATGCCTGTCATGCGTGGCATATTTTCTATTTTTTTCGCTCATGCGTTAACGAAACGCATCAAGAAAAGTATGTTACGTCAGGACATTCCCGAAAATAAACATCTGGGTTTTCTTGCAACCATGTTTGTTTTACTGGTCGTTCTTGGCAATCTGGCAAGCACCTTGGCTGATAACCAAGTCGTGCCGCCATATTTCAATATTATCTGGTTGATAATGTTCTACCTCAGTGCTTATCCGCTGATAGAGCTACAAGATAAAATCAATATGCTGAAAGACGATCCTATTGGCAGTATCAACTCACGCTATGACTGGCGAGGATACGGTGCCTTACTTATCGGTGGCGTGCTATGGCTGCTGGCTATACTTGGTGCGGTTGCCCTGATTGCCCAAAACTAAACGGAGACATCATGACATTAGAGAACATCTACCATTTAGCCTTTACCGGTTTATTTATCATTTTATTAACTCTGTTAATCCAGTGGTTTATAGCCAGTAAAACCAAAGCCTCTCAACCCGGTGCTGTGCCTGGGAAAATTGATGAGAACCTAAGTCACTCCTCTTTTGTTTTCCGTGCTCATCGAACCTTTATGAACTCACTCGAAAACCTGCCTTTGATGCTCGGGACATCTTTTATGGCGATTCTTATCGGCGCTAATGCCTTATGGACAGGTATTTTTATTTGGGTATTTGCTATCGCCCGAATTTTTCATATGGCGTTATATTACAAAATTGCCACTGAAAAAAACCCAAGCCCAAGAACACTCTTTTTCATGATTGGTTTATTGGCAAACGTTGCATTGCTGGGCTTATGTGCGATAACGCTTATCTAGCCTAAGGCTATTGAGGCCCTTAAGTTAACCCTTGTTAAAACCTTGAGACTCGACAAAATATAAAATATTGGTAAATATGCAATGAAACGATAATTTCAAGCCCATACGTAGACGAGTTTTATGATAATGAGAGACACCATCCTCCAAGGCTTAGAAACTGAAATAGCCCTGTCAGAAGCGTCAGAAATTACTAGCAACCTCAGCTATATTTTGTCTGTTATCCGTAAACATCTGGACATGGACGTCGCGTTCATCTCAGAAATTACTGATGATATGAGAAAAATCGAAATCGTTGATACTGCTTATCCTGATTCACCGCTCAACCCTGGGCACGCCGATCCAACCGAACACACTTATTGCCAGAGAATTATTGAAGGTGAACTGAACGAAGTTATCCCAGACACATCAAAAAACCATATAACTAAAGTGATGCCTATTACTGAAGAGTTGCAAATCGGTAGCTACCTAGGCGCCCCTATTGTGCTGAATGATGGTGAGGTTTATGGCACGTTTTGCTGCTTCAGCCATACGCCAAACGATAGTCTGAATGAACGAGATCTGGCGCTGATGAAAATATTTGCTGATATCGCTGCACGCCATATTGACAAGCAATTGCACAAGAACCAAGAAGACAACCAAATAAAAAAACGCATCACCGAAGTATTAAACAATCATGAGGTAAAAACTGTCTTCCAGCCTGTATTTCATGTGGACCAACAAAAAGTCATCGGCTATGAATGTTTATCGCGTTTTACCAGTACACCCTATCGCACTCCAGATATCTGGTTTCAGCAAGCAGAATCGGTTGGCTTAGGGGAAGAACTTGAAATCATGGCTATTGAGGCTGCCATTGATAAGATGAGTGCTTTCTCTAACGACACCAGTTTCTCATTAAATATTTCACCTGAATACGTGATAAATGGTGCTGTTGAGCGTGCATTAACTCAACATATTCTGGACAAAAAAATTGTCCTTGAAGTCACAGAACATGCTCAGATAACAGACTATCGCGCATTCAGAAATGCTGTCGAGTCATTACGTAATCAAGGTGTACGTCTTGCCATTGACGATGTCGGGGCAGGCTATTCCAGCTTCCAGCACATACTTGAGTTGGGTGCAGATATCATCAAATTAGATATCAGCCTGATCAGAAATATTGATACCGATACGTCCAGAAAAGCACTTACCGCCGCATTAATTGCTTATGCCAAAGAAACTGCCTGTGAAGTGTTAGCCGAAGGGGTAGAAACTCAAGAGGAATTCCATGAACTGGTGCGGCTTGGCGTTAAAAAAATACAAGGCTATTTCATCAGCCAGCCGTTAGAGTTAGAACAAGCGATTCATTTTCAATGCCCAGAGTTTAATTAAAAGACACAGTACATACGATGTCTTTTACTTTTAGATGATATATTTCATACCAACCAATCTCGTAAAGAGTGATACTCATTTCAATCTCTGAAAGCTTGTTTTGTTTTCAATGCCAGAGCGACCAGAGATAGCATTACCGGTACTTCGACCAACACGCCAACAACTGTCGCCAAGGCTGCACCAGAATGCAGGCCGAATAAGCTAATCGCCACGGCCACCGCCAGCTCGAAGAAATTGGACGTGCCTATCAAAGCCGCTGGTGCGGCCACATTAAACGGCACTTTCCATAAATAAGCCCAGCCATATGCAATAGCAAAAATACCGTAGCTTTGAATCAGCAACGGAATAGCAATCAAAGCAATAACTAAGGGTTTGTCCAGAATAGTTTCAGCCTGAAAACCAAATAGTAAAACCACCATCGCCAATAAACCCATGATTGAATAAGGTTTTATGGTTTGTGTGAAACGCGCTATTTCATGATGTTCCTGACTACTATCAAGAAGTTTACGCGTGAGATAACCTGCGATTAATGGTATGACCACATACAAGACCACGGATAAAAATAAAGTTTGCCACGGCACAATTATATTGGTCATATCCAATAAAAATGCAGCAATGGGTGCAAAGGCAAAGACCATAATCAAATCATTGATGGAGACTTGTACTAAGGTGTAATTCGCATCCCCTTTGACCAGTTGGCTCCAGACAAACACCATTGCGGTACATGGGGCTACACCCAACAAAATCATCCCAGCGATGTATTCTTTTGCTGATTGCGGATCAACCCAACCTGCAAATAAAATCTCAAAAAATAAAATACCGAGTCCGGCCATGGTGAAGGGTTTAATGAGCCAATTCACCACCAGCGTCAGACATAATCCTTTTGGTTTTTTGCCAACATCTTTAATCGACGCAAAATCGACATTGACCATCATTGGATAAATCATTAACCAGATAAACACAGCCACGGCTAGGTTTACATTGGCATATTGCCATGCAGCTACTGTTTGAAAGACGCCTGGAAATAACGACCCAAGGCCCACACCTGCCACAATACAAAGGCCCACCCAAACGGACAGGTAGCGTTCAAAAAAGCCTATCGCTGAAGTCGACTCCTGCTTCATACTAATTCCTTCTCGATACGTGTTTTTAATAATTGAAAAGCCTCATCAAAAGCCGCGTCTAGCGCCGCGGAAGTGCCTTGTACTTTTGCCGGATCTGGCGTGCTCCAATGTAGTTTCCGGTACTCACCATAAAAAATTGGACATATTTCATCAGCGGCCTGATCACAAACGGTGATAACGTAATCAAAAGACTGACCAGCAAACTCATCCAAGGATTTACTGACAGGACTTCCCGGGTCAATGCCATGTTTTCTTAGTGTCTCAATCGATTTGGGGTGAACATACCCTGCGGGCTGACTGCCCGCACTCATAGCATGATATTCCTCACCTTTGAGATGGTTAATCAATGCTTCCGCCATGATGGACCGACATGAGTTTGCTGTGCATAAAACCAATATCCTTTTCATTTCAACTCTCTGTTTTATCGGATTGAGGTTTACAACAATCAACCAGTTCCACAACGGCACAGTCAATATTGTCAGCCTGATGTAATCGGGCCATATCACTGCTGCAACAATCTTGAACCATAAAGGCGATCAACTCTCTCATCTGTTCAAAATTAGCGAGGTAAATGATCGAACGGCCTTGTTTACGTGACGAAACTAATTTAGCTTGGCTCAGGTGAGTCAGATGGAATGATAAGGTGTTGTGTGGAATACCCAGTGCATTACTGATAGCACCGGCAGCCATTCCCTGCGGACCAGCTTCAACAAGTAATCTGAAAGCTTGGAGGCGTGTTTCCTGTGACAGGGCATCAAAAGCGCTAAGTGCATTTTCTATTTTCATATGTCGATAGTATTCGACATATATTTTTTACGTCAACACTTATGGACATATTAGTATAACAGGTGGCCATGTTAGAGTGATAGTTATATTGACGTTAAGACTTCAGGAGGAAAGCGATGAGTAAAACATTAGTTATTGGTGCGAATGGCCAGATTGGAAAACAACTGGTCAAATTACTCTGCGCTGAGAATAGTCCTGTTAAAGCCATGATTCGACATTCACAGCAAGCCCCTTTTTTTCAAGACTTGGGGGCTGAAACAATGATTACTGATCTGGAAGCACCGCTACCTGATGATGCCTTTGCTGACTGCGATAAAGTCGTTTTCACAGCGGGCTCAGGAGGAAAAACTGGAGCAGATAAGACCATCTTGATTGATCTATGGGGCGCCGTAAAAGCTATCGACATGGCAAAGAAACATAATATAAAACAATTTGTTATGGTAAGCGCCAGAGATGCCGGTAATCCTGAAGCAGGCACCGAAGCGATAAAACACTACAATATCTGCAAACACTTTGCTGATGAGTATTTATTAGCCAGTGGTGTCCCCTACACCATCTTGCGACCAGGCAAACTGATTAATGATGAAGCGACTGGCCATATTTCCACACAACGAACAGGTCAGGCTGATAAAGACGTGATTACTCGAGCTGACGTGGCCGCCTGTATTCAGTTTTGCCTGAAGCATACTGAATCCATCAACCAGATTGATGAACTCTATAATGGTGATGAAACGATCCAGGATGCCTTTATCAATAGTGTGTCAGGGCGACTAGGATAATCTTACCAACCCGTTAAAAAGCGACTGTATGTACCGATACATCGCTTAATAACATAAGCTAATGTCAGGCTAATCAATATTGTGAGCGGAAAGGTAATAATAAATTGAACCAATCCGCTCATCTGTTCCAGGTGGGGTAACCACTGATACCCGACTAAGGCAATCAATACCCAGGGATGAATAAAATAAATGGCAAAGCTAGCATCAGCTAATAACCTCAACAAAGGATTCTGAGGCTGATGTTCGTTCAGTTTTTCTAGCAAAGATAAAAAGAAAAAACATAAAACTATCTTCTGCAAAATCAGGATATCTAAGCCATCAAAGGTAAATGGATGTAATTTATGCAGATTGCCAAAGCTTGGATAAATCAGCGCTTGTAGAATTGCCAGAAATACCACTGTAACCCCGAGCACAAACGCTTTGTGTTATGTAGATATCGCTGCACAAGCTCACGATGCATCGACACGAGAATGCCTAATAAATACATCGGTAAAAAATACATAACGGCATGCCATGGAGACAAATTACCTGCTGGACGATGGACAATCATTGCCAGCACTAAGGCAATAATAAAAATCAATAGCCGGATTTTTACACCCTGACGAATGTAGCTGATAAACAATGGCGACATCAGAAATATCAGTGTAATAAAAGGTATATACCAATAAGCAAACGAGGTTCTGCCTGTCCACAGATACAGCGCCATCATAGTTAGATAATCTTGCCAGTGGCTAAGCGTCGTAAGGCCCAACTCTGCTGCATCGGGTAAAGAAATGTCTGAACTTAGATAATAAATCAGTGCTAATGTTGATAAAAATAGATAAGGCGACAAGACATTTTTAACTTTCTTCAGCATAAACCGGCCGTATTGGAACTGCCTGTAAAAAATATGATGAAAGAAAAAACCAGAGATAAAGACAAATAGTGGTGAGCCACCCTGAATTAAATTCGCTATGACTCTTTCATCAAAACTGGTGATGGATTTGTAGCTAATAGAATGTCCGGCAACGATGCATAATATGGCAATGGCTCTGAAGTAATCAAAGGCAATCAACCTCATCTAATCAGTTACCAACAACATCAGTAAGAACATCAGCTTATCATTCTTCTAAAGATAGAAGATGAGAACAATACACCAAATCACCATGAGCAATATGATTTATTGATATCCCGTATAGAAACCTACTGTCATCTACTTTTTGGCCTCTAACTTTGCCATAAAATCAACTTTGGATATGGGTTTACTTAACAGATAGCCTTGATAAAAATCGCATCCATTTTCAGCCAGAAAATTAAATTGCTCTGGTGTTTCCACACCTTCGGCAACAACTGACATAGACAGACCTTTTGCCAAGGCCATTACTGCTTTTACGATTGCCTGACTGCTTTCACCCAACTCAATATTTCTGACAAATTGTTGATCAATTTTTAGCGTATTAAGTGGTAGTTCCTGAAGGTATGATAAAGATGAAAATCCGGTGCCAAAATCGTCCATCGCTAAACTCATTCCTGATTCTCGTAATGCAGTCATTCGCTGAATACAGATATCTTTGTTGGTTAAAGCGACGCTTTCGGTAAGTTCTAACTCAATATAATTAGGGTTTGTCTGAGTTTTATCTAATATCCCAAGCAGATGAGAAATAAGATCATCTCTATTAAATTCTACTGCCGATAAATTGACCGCAATTGGAACAATAGTCAGATTTTTATCACTCAATTCATTAATAAGATCGCAACACTGCTCAAACACCCAGCGACCAATATCTATAATTAATAATGACTGCTCAGCAATGGGAATAAACTTGGCTGGGGATACCATGCCAAGTTCAGGATGCATCCACCTAATTAATGCTTCAGCACCAACTATTTCCTGTTCGCTATCGAATTTCGGCTGAAAATAAACGACTAATTCATTATTATCTAATGCCTGACGCAAATCATTTTCCAGCTTGAGATTTTCAACAGCTGTTGATGTCATTGCCGACTGATAAAAGTGGAAATTTGCTCGACCAGCTGATTTCGCGTGATACATAGCCGCATCAGCGTGTTCTAAAATAGCGTCAGGGTTATTACCATCATCTGGAAAAATGGCAATACCAATACTTGCCGAGATGTGCAATGTTTGTCCATTGATGTGGTATGGCTCAGCTAATGTCGATATTAGTTTCTTAGCAATATGGCTAGAGATGGAAACAGATGCTTGTTCGTCATCAAACTCGGTTAGCAGAATAACAAACTCATCGCCACTCACTCTAACCGCCAGGTCAGTCTCTCTGCAATTGTTTTCAAGGCGCTTGGCAACATCTACGAGTAAATTATCACCGGCAGCATGTCCCATCGAATCGTTGATACTCTTAAAACGGTCAAGATCAATAAATAGCACACAAAAATTAGTTTCATCTCGCTTGGCTCTGGCCACAGCCTGTTTCAAATATTCATTTAAAACACGACGGTTTGCTAACCCTGTCAACCCATCGTAATGAGCTTGATTATAGAGCTTCTCTTCCCAGGCGGCATTAGATAAAGCTACAGCAATTCGATCGCCGAAGTTTCTCGCCGTATTTTTCACCTCATGAGTGATAGCTGACAGTTGATGATAGGCAAAACCAACGATAGCCGTTAGTTGTTCGTTAACAATCACTGGCACCACGAGATAATAAAAGTGCTGCTCTTGCATTATTTTCCTAATGTACGAATTTGCGGGCAATTCACTACTCGCAAGAATAAAAATACGGTTTTGTTCAGAAATCAAATGTTGATAGTCCTCATGACTAAGGACACTGGGCTTATCTACAATTTGAGTCGGCTGTAGACCAACGCGGAAATAAAGCTTTTCAATCGCCAATGAGTTGGGTTTAACACTTGCGATGGCCATCATATCGACACCAAGTGTTTCAGGTAACCGAGTCATAGCCGTTTCTACCACTTCACTCGCATCTCGAACAGATAAAATCTGTCGGTCTATCTCCCCCATTGTCGACTGAATATCAAATTGAGTTTGAATATGTCGAGTCATGTTGTTGAAGGAGTTAGCAAGAGACTGAAACTCATCTTCACTGTCGACTTTTACCTGATAAGAAAAGTCACCTTTGACTAGCTTCTCGGTGGCTTCCTGAAGAGCTGAAAGAGGTGTTAAATATCGAGAGATTAATTTCGTTACGGAAAGCAACACTACCAAGATAGCCAGCATAATCACAGGTGGATAAAATGATTTGAAATGCGCATTCGCTGACAGCGCAATATCTTCGAGTTGTATTTGAACAATGATGGCATTCGGTGCTTCAAACATATTACGCAGTGGCGTATGCCAAAAACCGGCCAATACACTGCCGTTAACATTATCCTCCCACTTAAATGTACCACTGCTTTTGGACAACACCTCCTGCTCCAATTCTTCTGGTAAAACATTGTGCTCAGCAGTGCTAAACCATAACTGACCATTCTCACCATAGACTAGCAGCTCATTTGCACCCAGCACTTCCTGTTCCCAGATAGAATCCCCCTTGAGGCGGGCCATAAGCAAATGGTCTTGCAGCCCTAGCTGAGGAATGGCAATCCACAATGCAATGGACTCATCCTCATCAACGGCTTTGATAACCGTCCTTCCTAAACTAATCACACGCTGCTCATCAGTGCTGAGTGTGGGTAGTAATATCTGTTCACCTACAATGTATTGATTGCCAGTTGGTTTTGATACAACAATGTGACTAAAGAGCATGCCAATTCGCTCTTCGAGAATGGCGGAATCATGTGCCAGCGTTAATTTTGGAATTCTGTTTTCGAGTAGTTTAAGTGCGCTCTCAGCTACCACGAAACGGTCAATCAAACGCAAACCATAATCTTTACTGCTTTTGCGTAGCCCAGAAAACGCTTGTTCTTCCAGTTCACCATTAACTTGATAAAACGAGACGATCCCTAAAATGCTCACAGGAATAATCGAGGCTAAAATAAAGGCTAAATAGAGGCGTTTGGCTACCGTATTTTTGCTAAAAAGAGAACGTGTCAGCATGACTTAGCTTAAAAGTCTTCTGCTACGCCGATAAACAAACCGTCTCTCGCAATAATGATGTCATCGAGACTGTCTTTATTGGATATTTGTTTTTTAGTCACCCCGTCTTTCCCTTTGCTATAGAAATCGTATTGGGTGTTAATAGGGTTAAGTTTTTTATCTTTCCTCACTTGGCCTTTAATCCCTGGACCCGCATTGGCAATGTTGAGATATACATATGGATTTCCCCACGGATCGTTACCATTGTTAGGTAAGTTACCTAGCTCTGTGATGTCGGCTGGAAAACGATTTGTTTCTGCAAAAAATCGTTCGATATAAAAGCGTACTTCGGTTAAGTCAGCAATGGCTAACTGTCTATCCGCTTCTTCTTTATATTGTTGGTAACTGGGAACAGCAATCATAGCGAGCACGCCCAAAATAGCGACTACGATCATGAGTTCAATCAGAGTCAAACCCTGATCAAAATGTAGCTTATGTACTTTCGTGTTGGGAAATACTGAAAGAGTTGAATAAATATTTTTGGTCGTCAAGACTCATTTACCTTCTTGAAATACTCACTTCATCATGAGTAGCAATGACTTTGTTTGACTAATTTTATCTTGTATACAAGATATCGGCTAAACCAAATATTTCTCAATAGTGAGTTTGCTCACAAATTCAGCTGTAAATTATCTATTACCAATATTTCTCAATACTGATTTGACCTGGATCACGTCGCGAATGTTTTTTCAAACCATGTGTATTGATTAATACATCCATTGTTTCCAAGACCATATCCGGATTACCACACAACATCACCTGACTATCTTCTGCATTGATCTTTAGGCC
>ERZ724563.118-NODE-118-length-19138-cov-2.461627_pt1 | contig 19138 bp, 17 predicted proteins | sample MGYA00375857_ERZ724563 | MGnify/ENA primary metagenome ERZ724563 (study PRJEB28725, sample SAMN03264850) | marine sediment metagenome | biome: marine pelagic biome; feature: marine oligotrophic desert; material: marine snow | place: Pacific Ocean:North Pacific...
CCACCAGGGCGGCCGCGCCGGTGACCAGCCCTCCAACGCCCTGGCGCGCCGCCTGCGCGAGCTGCCGTTCCGCGTCGACCGTCTGAAGACCGGCACGCCGCCGCGCATCGACGGCAAGACCGTGGACTTCTCGGTGATGGAAGAGCAGTGGGGCGACGAACCGCTGCCGGTGATGAGCTATCTGGGCAAGGTGGAAGAGCATCCGCGCCAGACCTGCTGCTTTATTACCCACACCAACGAGCGCACCCACGAGATCATCCGCTCCGGGTTCGACCGCAGCCCCATGTTTACCGGCGTGATCGAGGGCACCGGCCCGCGTTACTGCCCGTCCATCGAGGACAAGGTGAGCCGTTACCCGGACAAGAACAGCCACCAGATCTTCGTCGAACCGGAGGGTCTGGACACCTTCGAGCTGTACCCCAACGGCATTTCCACCAGCCTGCCGTTCGATATCCAGCTGGAGGCGGTGCGCTCCATCCGTGGTTTCGAGAACGCCAGCATCACACGGCCCGGCTACGCCATCGAGTACGACTACTTCAATCCCCAGGACCTCAAGCACAGCCTGGAGACCAAGCATATGCCCGGGCTGTTCTTCGCCGGCCAGATCAACGGCACCACCGGCTACGAGGAAGCCGGCGCCCAGGGGCTGCTGGCGGGCCTGAACGCGGCCCTGCTGAGCCAGGAAAAAGAGGCCTGGACGCCGCGCCGCGACGAAGCCTACGTGGGCGTGCTGGTGGACGACCTGATCACCATGGGCACCCAGGAGCCCTACCGCATGTTCACCAGCCGCGCCGAATACCGGCTGCTGCTGCGCGAGGACAACGCCGACCTGCGCCTCACCGAGAAAGGCCGGGAGCTGGGCCTGGTGGACGACGAGCGCTGGGCGGCCTTCGAGGCCAAGCGCGAAGGCATGGAGCGCGAACAGGCCCGGCTCAAGGCCACCTTCGTGCGCCCCGGCACGGCGGAGGCGGAGCGCGTCAACGCGCTGCTCGACAAGCCGCTACCCCATGAATACACCCTGATGGATCTGCTCAAGCGGCCGGAGCTGAGCTACCGGCCGCTGGCCGAGGCGGCGGGCCTGGCGCCGGCGGCGCCGGCGGTGATCGAGCAGGTGGAGATCGTCGCCAAGTACGCCGGCTACATCGACCGCCAGGAAGCGGAAATCGCCAAGCTGCGCGCCGCCGAGGATCAGGCCCTGCCGCCGGACTTCGACTACCGGGCGGTGCAGGGGCTGTCCAACGAGGTGAAGCAGAAACTCGAGGACGTGCGCCCCGAGACCATCGGCCAGGCCGGCCGTATTCCCGGGGTCACCCCGGCGGCGATCTCGCTGCTGCTGATCTTCCTCAAGAAGCATCGTCACCAGGCGGCCCGGCAGGCATGACCGACCGGGACCGCCTGGCCGGCGGCCTCCAGCAACTGGGTGTGTCGCTGGACGATGCCCGGCAGCAGGCGCTGCTCGATTACCGCGACCTGCTGGTGAAATGGAACCGCGCCTACAACCTCACCGCGGTGCGCGACCCGGGCGAGATGATCCAGCGCCATCTGCTGGACTCGCTGTCGGTGCTGGCGCATCTGGACGACCGCGACACCCTGGACGTGGGCACCGGCGCCGGCCTGCCCGGTATCCCGCTGGCCATCGCCCGGCCGGATCTGCGTTTCGTGCTGCTCGACAGCAACGGCAAGAAAACCCGCTTCGTGCGCCACGCCCGCCGGGAATTGGGGCTTTCCAACGTGGAGGTTGTGAACACCCGCGTGGAACAGTACCGTAATGCTCCATCGCAGATCATCAGCCGGGCGTTCGCCGCCCTTCCGGACATGCTGCGGGTCCTGGCCCCCCTGATCACCGACGGCAGCCGCGTTCTCGCCATGAAGGCCGCCGCCGCCGACCAGGAACTGGCCGACCTGCCCGCCGGCTGGCACGCCCGGGTGGCGCCTCTGTCGGTCCCCGGACTGGCGGAGGCCCGCGTGCTGGTGATCGCCAGCCGGGCCGGACCGCACGTGCCGGAATAAGGAGACCGCAGTGACCACCGTTTTTGCCATTGCCAACCAGAAAGGTGGAGTGGGCAAGACCACCAGCAGCGTCAATCTGGCCGCTTCCCTGGCGGCGACGCGCAAGAAGGTGTTGCTGGTGGACATTGATCCACAGGGTAACGCCACCAGCGGCGCCGGTGTGGATAAGTACGAGCCGGAATACACCATCCACGACGTGCTGATGGGCGAAGTGAACGTGGAAGACGCGGTGGTCGGCACCCCCAAGGATTCCGGCTTCGACCTGATCGCCGCCAACGGCGACCTGACCGCCGCCGAAGTGCAGCTGCTGGACATGAAGATGCGCGAATTCCGCCTGCGCAACGCGCTGGCGCGCATCCGCGGCAACTACGACTACATCATCGTCGACTGCCCGCCGTCGCTGAACATGCTCACCGTCAACGCGCTCACCGCGGCGGACTCGGTGATCGTGCCGATTCAGTGCGAGTACTACGCGCTGGAGGGTCTCACCTCGCTGATGAACACCATCGAGAAGATCCGCACCGTGCTCAATCCCAAGCTGCACATCGGCGGCCTGCTGCGCACCATGTACGACCCGCGCAACAGCCTGTCCAACGACGTTTCCAACCAGCTGATCAGCCACTTCGGCGACAAGGTCTACCGCACCATTATTCCCCGCAACGTGCGCTTGGCGGAAGCGCCCAGCCACGGTGCGCCGGTGATCACCTACGACCCCAAATCCCGGGGCGCGGTCAGCTATCTGGCGCTGGCGGGCGAAATCCTGCGGCGCGAACAGGCCATGCAAAATGCCAAGGCCTCTCCGCAAACTCCGCAATCCCAGGCATGAGGTAGAGGCACCGACTATGGCGGCAAAGCGTAAACGCGGTCTCAGCAAGGGGCTCGACGCCCTGCTCAGCAGCAACGAGGCGTACCAGCGCCAGCCCGAGGAAGTGAGCGTCGAGGGTGACGGCGAGGCGTCGGAGCAACAGGCCCAGCGCCCGCCCCGCGACGGCGATCTGCGCCACCTGCCGGTGGAGCTGATGCAACGCGGCCGCTACCAGCCGCGCAAGGACATGTCCGCCGATGCGCTCGAGGAGCTGGCGGAGTCGATCCGCGCGCAGGGCGTCATGCAGCCCATCGTGGTGCGCCCGCTGGGCGATAACCGCTACGAAATCATCGCCGGCGAGCGCCGCTGGCGGGCGGCGCAGATGGCCGAGCTGGACGCCATCCCGGCGGTGATCCGGGAGGTGCCGGACGAGGCCGCCATCGCCATGTCGCTGATCGAGAACATTCAGCGCGAAAACCTCAACCCCATGGAAGAGGCGCTGGCGCTGTCCCGGCTCAAGGAAGAATTCGGTCTCACCCACCAGCAGGTGGCCGACGCGGTGGGCAAGTCCCGCGCCATGGTCACCAACCTGCTGCGGCTGATGAGCCTGGAAGCGGACGTCAAAAAGCTGCTTGAACACGGCGACCTGGAAATGGGCCACGCCCGTGCCCTGCTGTCGCTGACCGGCGCCAAGCAGGTGGAAGCGGCGCGCACCGTGGTCGCCAAGGGGTTGTCGGTGCGCCAGACCGAAACCCTGGTGCGCGAATTCGAGAAGGAAAAGCCCGCCAAGCCGGCGCCGGCCAAGGAGGACCCGAATGTGCGGCATCTGATCAACGACCTGTCCGACCGTCTCGGCGCCCCGGTGCAGATTCAGCAGGGCAACGCCGGCAAGGGCAAGCTGGTGATCAGCTACAACAACCTGGATGAACTGGACGGCATTCTGGCGCACATCAAGTAGCGGGCTCCTTGTTCATCTACATCAAACGACTTGACTAAAATCCGTTCGCGGCGTTAGCTTTCTACATACGCTGATACAAATTGATCCTTTTTGTAGGGCGGCAACAGACTTTTCTCCTTCCGCCCGGCACTTTCAAGGCAAACAATTGCCCGTGCCGGTTGATACCGCTATGCCTTCCTCATATACTTCCCGCGCCAAAGATCAGGGGGTACCCGCGACCTTCACCTGATAACACCCAGGCGTAGCCAGCGACGAAACCCGGGAGCAAGGTGGCCAATTTAGACGAATCAGCCCGCAGGACCTTGTTCTGGGGCTTGATGCGCGCCCAGACCACCAGCGTGGTCGTCATCGCCGCGCTGGCCGCCGTGATCGCCGGAAGCACTATCGGTCTGGCGGCGCTCTGGGGCGGGACCATCAGCCTGATCGCCTATGCTTGGGGTGGCTTCCAAGTGTGGCTGCACCCGGGAAACCGTGCGGCCAAGCGCATGGCCGGCGCCGCGATAAGAGCGGAGATCGGCAAAATCGCCATCATGCTGGTGCTGTTCTGGCTGACGTTCGCCGAAGTACCGCAAATGCGCGAATCAATGACAGCAATGGTTTTGTTCCTCGCCTTCATGTCGGCGCAAATCGCCGGCTGGGTTCAGGTCGCGCGCCTGGATGCCCGCCTTGGAACGGAACGTTACGGGCAAGAAGACTAGACTGTAGGTAACGATATGGCAGCGAGCTCCGCCAGCGAATATATCAAGCACCATCTAGGGAATCTCACCTATGGCCGTTTGCCCGAGGGCTACGAGCGTTTAGACCACCACGGGGACGTGGTCGAAACGCTGGAGACCAGCACCTGGACGTTCGCGCACAACGCACAGGAAGCCACGGACATGGGTTTCATGGCGTTCCATGTGGACTCCCTGGCGTGGGCCGGCGGTCTCGGCATCATTATGTGTCTGATGTTCTGGCTGGTGGCGCGCAAAGCCACCGCCGGTGTGCCCTCCGGTTTCATGAATTTCATGGAATCCATCATCGAGTTCGTCGACAACCAGGTGCGTGACACCTTTCACGGCAAGAGCAAGCTGATCGCTCCGCTGTCGCTGGTGATCTTCTGTTGGGTGTTCCTGATGAACCTGATGGATCTGATCCCCGTCGACCTGTTCCCCAAGCTTTTCGAGTGGACCATGGTCACTTTCTTCGGCTGGGACGCGCACCAGGCGTACTTCAAGATCGTGCCCACCACCGACCCCAACATCACCTTGGGCATGTCCTTCACGGTGATGTTGCTGATCATCGGTTTCACCATCAAGGCCAAGGGTGTCGGCGGCTTTATCGGTGAGCTGACGTTCAAGCCCTTCGAGAGCGACAACATCGTTCTGAAGTTCCTTCTTCTGCCGGTCAACCTGGTCCTGGAAACCATCAGCCTGCTGTCCAAGCCGGTGTCTCTGGGTCTGCGGCTTTTCGGCAACATGTACGCCGGTGAATTCGTATTCATCCTGGTGGCGGCCATGATGGGGACCTGGCAGTTTATCGGCGCGTGGCCGTGGGCGGTTTTCCACATCCTGGTCATCACCCTCCAGGCGTTCATCTTCATGGTCCTGACCATCGTCTACCTGAGTATGGCGGTGGAAGAGCACTAAGTTTCATTTTCCAAACCAACTGAGCACTTACGGGAGTGTAACAATGGAAGGCATTCAATTTCTTGCTGCTGCAATCGTTGCTGGCCTGGCGGCCATCGGCGCCGGTCTCGGCTTCGGCATGATGGGCGGTCGTTTTCTGGAATCCGTCGCACGGCAGCCGGAACTGGCACCGATGCTGCAAACCCGCATGTTCATTATCGCGGGCCTGCTGGACGCCGTGCCGATTATCTGTATCGCTATCGCGTTCCTGCTGATTTTCCAGTAAATCGCGCTTTTCGAAATAAGCCCCGATTTTGGGAAATCTATGCAACGCGGATTGAGGTGTTGGCATGAATATTAATGCGACACTAATTGGCCAGGCCATCTGGTTCGCCCTGTTCGTGATCTTCTGCATGAAGTTCGTCTGGCCGCCTATTTCCAAGGCGCTGGAAGAACGGAAGCAGAAAATCGCAGAGGGCCTGAGCGCCGCGGATCGGGCTGAGCGCGATCTGGTGCTGGCGCAGGAAAAAGCCTCCTCGAACCTTAAGGAAGCCAAAGAAAAGGCGTCCGAAATCATCGAGCAGGCCAACAAACGGGCGAATCAGATCGTCGAGGAAGCCAAAGACCAGGCACGCACCGAAGGTGAGCGTCTGATCGAGAAGGCCCAGTCCGAGATCGATCAGGAGATCAACCGCGCCCGTGAAGAGCTGCGCAAAGAGGTGTCCGCTCTGGCATTGAGTGGCGCCGAGCAAGTGCTGGGCCGCGAAGTGAACCGCGACGCACACAAGCAGCTGCTGGACGACTTGGCGGCTCAACTCTGAGTGATACGGATGGCACCCCATGGCTGAATTGACCACCATCGCACGCCCATACGCCAAGGCCGCGTTCATGTTCGCCAAGGAACAGAACGCGCTGGCGGAATGGGAGCAGATGCTGGGCCTGGCGGCGGCAGTGGCGCAGGAAGCCACCATGCGTGCCTACCTGGACCAGCCGGAGCTGGACAGCGAGACACAGGCGAAAGCGATAGGCGACGTTTGTGGCGATGAGCTCAACGAGAGCGCTCGCAATTTTATCGCCCAGCTCGCGGACAACAAGCGTCTGGCCCTGTTGCCGACCATCGCAATGTTGTTCCACGAACTGGCGGCGGAAGATCAACGCACCATTGATGTGGAGTTGATCGCGCCGTTCGAACTGGAAGACGCCGAGACCGACAAACTGGTGGCGGCGCTGAAAACGCGCCTGGGCCGGAATGTGCAGGTGTCCACCTCCGTTGACGAGTCACTCATTGGTGGCGTGCTGGTGAGAGCCGGCGATACCGTAATTGATGGCAGTGTGCGCGGCCGGCTTAACCGCCTGGCAGAGCAACTGAACTCTTGAGTTTGAGGGATTAGAGATGCAGCAACTCAACCCGTCCGAAATCAGCGAGATTATCAAGTCGCGCATTGCGAAACTTGATACCTCCACCGAGGCACGGAACGAAGGTACGGTGGTATCCGTATTTGACGGCATCGTGCGCATTCATGGTCTGGCCGACGTGATGTTCGGCGAAATGATCGAGTTTGAGGGCGGCATCTTCGGCATGGCCCTCAACCTGGAGCAGGATTCCGTGGGCGCCGTGGTGCTGGGCGATTACCTGGGTCTGGCGGAGGGCCAGAAGGTCCGCTGCACCGGCCGCATTCTGGAAGTGCCGGTGGGCCCGGAACTGCTCGGCCGCGTGGTCGACGCCCTGGGTAACCCGGTGGACGGCAAAGGTCCGGTGGACGCCGCCGAAACCGACGCCGTAGAGAAAGTGGCGCCCGGCGTGATCTGGCGTAAAGAGGTGAATGAGCCGGTACAGACCGGTTTCAAATCCATCGATGCCATGACCCCCATCGGCCGTGGCCAGCGTGAGCTGATCATCGGCGACCGCCAGATCGGTAAGACCGCCGTGGCGGTGGACACCATCATTAACCAGAAAGACTCTGGTATTAAGTGTGTCTACGTGGCCATCGGTCAGAAGCAGTCCACCATCGCCAACGTGGTGAGCAAGCTGGAAGAGCACGGTGCCATGGAAAACACCGTGATCGTGGCGGCTTCCGCCTCCGACCCGGCTTCCATGCAGTTCCTGGCCCCGTTCGCCGGCTGCGCCATGGGCGAGTACTTCCGTGACCGCGGCGAAGACGCGCTGATCGTTTATGACGATCTCACCAAGCAAGCCTGGGCCTACCGTCAGATTTCCCTGCTGCTGCGCCGCCCGCCGGGCCGTGAAGCCTACCCGGGTGACGTGTTCTACCTGCACTCCCGTCTGCTGGAACGCGCCGCCAAGGTAAACGAGGAATTCGTCGAGAAGTTCACCGACGGTAAAGTGAAAGGCAAGACCGGTTCCCTGACCGCGCTGCCGATCATTGAGACCCAGGGCGGTGACGTGTCCGCGTTCGTACCCACCAACGTGATCTCCATTACCGATGGTCAGATCTTCCTGGAAACCAGCCTGTTCAACGCCGGCATCCGCCCGGCCATGAACGCCGGCATCTCGGTTTCCCGTGTGGGCGGTTCCGCGCAGACCAAGATCATCAAGAAGCTCGGCGGTGGTATCCGTCTGGCACTGGCCCAGTACCGGGAACTGGCGGCGTTCGCTCAGTTCGCTTCCGACCTGGACGAGGCCACCCGTGAGCAGCTCGAGCACGGTCAGGCCGTCACCGAGCTGATGAAGCAGAAGCAATACAGCCCGATGTCCGTGGCCGAAATGGGCGTGGTGCTGTACGCGGCGAACAACGGCTACCTGAAAGGCATCGAGGTCAGCAAGATCGGCGCCTTCGAAGCCGCGCTGCTGGATTATATGAACAGCGAACAGAAAGCGTTGATGGACAAGATCAACGAAAAGGGTGACTACAACGATGAGATCGAGGCCGGTATTAAAGACGCCATCGATCAATTCAAGTCCACCCAAACCTGGTAATTCGCTAAGAAAGGATTAGTCCTATGGCTAGCGGTAAAGAGATCAAAGGCAAGATCTCTAGTGTCCAGAGCACGAAGAAGATCACTCGTGCGATGGAGATGGTGGCAGCCAGCAAAATGCGTAAAGCGCAGGACCGTATGGCTGCCAGCAAGCCCTACGCGAGCCGTATGCGTCAGGTGGTTGCCCATCTTGCCAACGCTGATCTGGAGTACCGGCACATCTACCTGCAAGAGCGGGAAGTGAAGAACGTCGGTTACATCGTGGTGACCTCCGACCGGGGCCTCAGTGGCGGCTTGAACGCCAACCTGCTGAAGAAGGTCGTGAAAAGCGCCCGTCAGTGGGAGCAGGAAGGCGCCAAGGCGCAGTACTGCGTGGTAGGCAGCAAGGGCATCGCCTTCTTCAAGAGCGTCGGCGGTGACGTTCAGGCCACCGTCAACGGTCTGGGCGACACCCCGCACCTGAGCGATCTGATCGGCTCCATCAAGGTGATGCTCGACGCCTTTGAAAATGGTGAGATCGACCGTCTGTACCTGGTGTACAACGAGTTCGTGAACACCATGACGCAGTCACCCAAAAGCATTCAGTTGCTGCCGCTTGAAGCCTCGCAAGACGAAGAGTTTCAGCGTCATTGGGACTATATCTACGAGCCTGAGCCCAAGGAAATCCTGGATGAACTGCTGGTCCGGTTCATTGAATCCCAGGTGTACCAGGGCGTGGTCGAGAACAATGCCTGTGAACAGGCAGCGCGCATGGTCGCCATGAAGGCGGCCAGTGATAACGCCGGCGAGATCATTAATGACCTCCAGCTGGTGTACAACAAGGCGCGCCAGGCGGCCATTACGCAGGAAATTTCTGAAATCGTTGGTGGTGCCGCCGCGGTCTAGTGTCTGTCTCAGACAGCACGCGGCGAAAACGCAAGTTAAGAGGATGCAAGCATGAGTAGCGGTCGTATTGTTCAGATCATCGGTGCTGTGATCGACGTCGAATTCCCGCGCGAAAACGTGCCAAAGGTGTATGACGCTCTCACCGTGGACGGTACCGAAACCACGCTGGAAGTTCAGCAGCAGTTGGGTGACGGCGTGGTGCGCACCATCGCGATGGGCTCAACCGAAGGTCTGAAGCGTGGCCTGGGTGTCACCGACACCGGCGAACCGATTCAGGTGCCGGTGGGCACCAAGACCCTGGGCCGGATCATGGACGTGCTCGGTCGCCCGATCGACGAAGCGGGTCCGATCGGTGAAGAAGAGCGCATGTCCATTCACCGTGAGGCACCCTCTTACGCGGATCAGGCAGCCACCAACGAACTGCTTGAAACCGGCATCAAGGTGATCGACCTGGTCTGCCCGTTCGCCAAGGGCGGTAAGGTAGGCCTGTTCGGCGGCGCCGGCGTGGGTAAAACCGTGAACATGATGGAGCTGATCCGGAACATCGCGATCGAGCACTCCGGTTTCTCCGTGTTCGCCGGTGTGGGTGAGCGTACCCGTGAGGGTAACGACTTCTACCACGAGATGAAGGACTCCAACGTTCTCGACAAGGTGTCCCTGGTCTACGGCCAGATGAACGAGCCGCCGGGCAACCGTCTGCGCGTGGCGCTGACCGGTCTGACCATGGCCGAGAAGTTCCGTGACGAAGGCCGTGACGTTCTGTTCTTCGTGGATAACATCTACCGTTACACCCTGGCGGGTACCGAGGTATCGGCACTGCTGGGCCGGATGCCCTCCGCGGTGGGTTACCAGCCGACCCTGGCGGAAGAGATGGGCGTTCTGCAGGAACGGATCACCTCCACCAAGACCGGTTCCATTACCTCCGTGCAGGCGGTATACGTGCCCGCGGATGACTTGACCGACCCGTCCCCGGCGACCACCTTCGCCCACCTGGACGCCACCGTGGTACTGAGCCGTGACATCGCCTCCAAGGGTATCTACCCGGCGATCGACCCGCTCGATTCCACCTCCCGCCAGCTGGATCCGCTGGTGATCGGCCAGGAGCACTACGAGGCGGCCCGTGGCGTGCAGACCGTTCTGCAGGGCTACAAGGAACTCAAGGACATCATCGCGATTCTGGGTATGGACGAGCTGTCCGAAGAGGATAAGCTGACCGTATCCCGCGCGCGTAAAATCGAACGGTTCCTGTCACAGCCGTTCTTCGTGGCGGAAGTATTCACCGGCGCACCGGGCAAATACGTCTCCCTGAAGGACACCATCCGGTCCTTCCAGGGTATCCTGAACGGTGATTATGACCACATCCCCGAGCAGGACTTCTACATGAAGGGCTCCATCGACGAGGTTGTAGAGGCCTACAACAAACGCGGTGACAAGTAACCGCCCGGGGAGGAACACAGATGGCGATGACCGTGCATTGCGATATCGTTAGTGCCGAAAAGCAGCTGTTCTCCGGACTGGTCGAGCTGGTAGTGGCCGCCGGTGTGGAAGGGGACCTGGGTGTCATGCCCGGTCACGCGCCCTTGCTCACCCGGCTCAAGCCCGGCCCGGTTCGCGTGAAGAAGCAAAACGGAGACGAGGAAGTGTTCTACGTCTCCGGCGGCTTCCTGGAAATCCAGCCGAAACTGGTCACCGTGCTGGCGGACACCGCCGAGCGGGCCCAGGATATGGACGGCGCCCAGGCGGAAGAAGCCAAGCAGCGCGCCAAGGAAGCCCTGGAAGGCAAGAACGCCGACATGGACTACTCGCGCGCCGCCATCACCCTGGCCGAAGCGTCCGCGCGCTTGCGTACCATCGAGCAAATCAAGAAGATGGCCAAGCGGTAACGCCCGGCTTTCGGTACAAGCTGAATCAAAAAAGGGTGGCCCTGAGCTGCCCTTTTTTTGTTATCACCACGGAACTCAAGGAAGCGGAGCATGAATCTGGCGGTAGTGATTCTCGCGGCGGGCAAGGGAACCCGCATGAAATCGGATCTCCCCAAGGTACTCCACCCGATTGCCGGGCGACCCATGGTGCAGCACGTGGTGGACGCCGCCGGCGCCCTCGACCCGGACAACACCGTGCTGATTTACGGACACGGCGGCGACGCCGTCCGTCAGGCGGTGACCGGTTCGCGGCTGCAATGGGCGGAACAGGCCGAGCAGCTCGGCACCGGCCACGCGGTGGCCCAGGCGCTGCCGCACCTGGAAGAGGATGTGGTGCTGGTACTGTACGGCGACGTGCCCCTGATCCAGCCGCAAACCCTGCGTGATTTCGTGGCCCGCGTGGACGACCGGAGCCTGGCGCTGATGACCCTGACGCTGGATGACCCCTCCGGCTACGGCCGTGTGATTCGCGACGCGGATGGCAAGGTACGCCGTGTGGTGGAGCAGAAAGACGCCAGCGACGACGAAAAAGCGGTCCGCGAAATCAACACCGGCATACTGGCCTGTACCCGTCGCTTCCTGAACGACAGCCTGCCGCGACTCTCCAACAGCAACGCCCAGGGCGAGTACTACCTCACCGACCTGATCGCCATGGCGGTGGACGCCGGCATGGAAGTGGTCACCGAGCAGCCCGGCCACGCCTGGGAAGTGGACGGCGTTAATGACCGGGTGCAGCTGGCGCGTCTGGAACGGGTCTATCAGCGGGTCCGCGCGGAAGCGTTGATGCGCGCCGGCGTCACCCTGCTGGATCCGGACCGTCTGGATATCCGTGGCAACCTGGAGTGCGGCCAGGACGTCACCCTCGACATCAACACCGTGCTGGTGGGCGACGTGGTGATCGGCGACCGCGTCACCGTGGGCCCGAACTGTTTGATCCGCAACGCCCGCATCGGCAGCGGCACCCACATCGAAGCGAACTCGGTGGTGGACGGCGCGGTGGTCGGTGAAGAGTGTCAGGTGGGTCCTTTCGCCCGTCTGCGTCCGGGCACCGAGCTGGCCGCCCAGGCCAAGGTCGGCAACTTCGTGGAGACCAAAAAAGCCTACGTGGGCGAGGGCTCGAAAGTGAACCACCTCACCTACATCGGCGACAGCCGTATCGGTAAGGGCGTCAACGTGGGCGCCGGCACCATTACCTGCAACTACGATGGCGTGAACAAGTTTCAGACGGTGATGAAGGACGGCGCCTTTATCGGCTCCAATTCATCGCTGGTGGCGCCGGTAACCATCGGCGAGAATGCCACCGTGGGCGCCGGCAGCGTGGTGACCAAGGACGTGCCCGACCAGGGCCTGGCGGTGGCCCGTGGCCAGCAGCGCAACATTCAGAACTGGTCGCGGCCGGAAAAGAAGTAGGCACGGAACGGACAAAAAGGAAAAGCACATGTGTGGAATCGTCGGCGCCATCGCCCATCGTAACGTCAGCAATATCCTGATCACCGGCCTTAAACGTCTGGAATACCGGGGCTACGACAGCGCGGGCGTGGCCCTGCTCAACGATCAGGGTCTGCTCCGCGTACGCCGCCAGGGCAAGGTGGCGGCGCTGGAAGAGGCGGTGCGCGAGCAGAACAGCACCGGCTTCCTGGGTATCGCGCACACGCGCTGGGCCACCCATGGCCGTCCCTCCGAGGACAACGCCCACCCGCATATGTCCGGTAACGGTCTGGCCGTGGTGCACAACGGCATTATCGAGAACTTCCAGGAGCTCAAGGACGAACTGGAAGCCGACGGTTACGCCTTCACCTCGCAGACCGACACCGAGGTGATCGCCCACCTGATCCACCGCGCCCTCAAGGAGACCGGCAACCTGGTGGCCGCGGTACGCGCCAGCGTCGCGCGTCTGCACGGCGCCTATGCCCTGGGCGTGATCGACCAGAATGAGCCCGACCGGCTGGTGGCGGTGCGCTCCGGTTCGCCGCTGGTGGTGGGCCTGGGCATCGACGAAAACTACGTGGCCTCCGATCAGCTCGCCCTGTTGCCGGTGACCAACCGCTTCATCTTTCTTGAAGAGGGCGATCTGGTGGACGTCACCGTGGACGCCGTCACCATCACCGACGCCGACGGTGAGCCGGCGGAGCGTACCGTGCACGAACTGGACGGCACCCACGAAGACGCGGACAAAGGGCCGTACCGGCACTACATGCAGAAGGAAATCTTCGAGCAGCCCGCCGCCATCCAGCGCACCCTGGAAGGGCGTATCGATTCGCCCGACGCGGTGAGCGCCGCCTTCGGCGACAGCGCCGCCGCCATCTTCGACCGGGTGCGCACGGTGCAGATCGTCGCCTGCGGCACCAGCTACCACGCCGGCATGGTGGCCCGTTACTGGCTGGAGGCGATGGCGGGCATTCCCTGCCAGGTGGAAGTGGCCAGCGAATTCCGCTACCGCCGGCACGTGGTGCCGGAAGGCACCCTGTTCGTCACCATTTCGCAGAGTGGTGAAACCGCCGATACCCTGGCCGCCCTGCGGGACACCGGCGGCAAGGACTACGTCGGCCGCCTGGCGATCTGCAACGTGGACGGCTCCTCGCTGGTGCGCGAGTCCGAGCTGGTGTTTCTCACCAAGGCCGGGCCGGAAATCGGCGTGGCCTCCACCAAGGCGTTCACCACCCAGCTCACCGGGCTGATGATGCTGGTGCTGGCCCTGGGCCGCCGCAAGGGCCTGGGCGACGACCAGATCGAAACGATCCTGTCCGAACTGCGCCAGCTGCCCAATCTCCTGGAGCAGGCGGCCGCCCTCGACAAGCCCATCGAAACCCTGTCCCGCGCCTTCGTGGAAAAGCACCACACCCTGTTCCTGGGCCGTGGCGTGCACTTCCCGGTGGCCATGGAAGGGGCGCTCAAGCTCAAGGAAATCTCCTATATCCACGCCGAGGCCTACCCGGCCGGCGAACTCAAACACGGCCCGCTGGCCCTGGTGGATAAGGAAATGCCGGTGGTGGCGGTGGCGCCCAACGACCAGCTGCTGGAAAAGCTGAAGTCGAACCTGCAGGAAGTGCGCGCCCGGGGCGGCGAACTCTATGTGTTCGCCGACAAGAACGCCCACGTTAAAGAGGGCGAGGGCATTCATGTGCTGAACATGCCCGCGGTGCCGGAAAGCATCGCGCCGATCGTCTACACCGTGCCCCTGCAACTGCTCAGCTACCATGTGGCGGTGCTGCGTGGCACCGATGTGGACCAGCCGCGCAACCTCGCCAAGTCGGTCACCGTGGAATAGCGCCTGCCTCTCTCCGTTCGGCCGGCTTCGCGGTTGGCCGAGCGACCCTCTGTTCCCGCCTCTCTCCCTGTGCCCACCGATACACGATTTTACAGACGTATCTTCACGTAACCTTTACGTTCTATTGAGTCATCAGCGGGCCAAGGATCGGGCCTGCCGCGCCCGGGCCCATACATAGCATGGAGAGCTTGAGAGATGAGGCGGAACATTGTTGTACCGGCGTTGCTTGACGCCCAGCGTCAGGAGCTGGAAACCCTGTCAGGGGCCGCGGGCTGCCGGTTTATTAACCTTCTCGACGAGAAGCGGTTGCTGGAGCCCGACCACCAGGATTTCGACGAGTTGCTGGATCAGGCCCGTCAGGAACTGTTTGACCTCGGCGAGGAAGTTCACGGCATCCTGGCGCAGTGGGATTTTCCGACCAGTGCGCTGGTGCCGCTGCTTAACCGCGAACTGGGCCTGCCCGCCCCGTCGCTGGAAAGCGTGTTCAAATGCGAGCACAAATACTGGAGCCGGCTGGAGCAGGAAAAGTCCATTCCGGAGATGGTGCCGGCGTTCAACCGGGTCGATCCGTTCACCGACAACCCCTTTGACCAGGTGACGCTGGCGTTTCCGTTCTGGCTCAAGCCGATCAAAGCGTTCGCGTCCCAGCTCGGCTTCAAAATTGAAAGCCGCGAGCAGTTCGACCAGGCCATCGACACCATCCGCGCGGAGATCGGCCAGTTCGGTGACACCTTCAATCAGGCACTGAAACACGTTAGAACACCCGAGCAAATCCACGATCACGACGGTAACAGCTGTATCGCCGAAGAGATTGTCACGGGCAGGCAGGTGTCTCCGGAAGGGTCGGTCTATAACGGCGAGGTTCGTGTCCACGGCATCCTGGATATGCCGCCGGACAAGAGCGGGAAAATGTACGGCAGCATCGAATACCCGTCGCAATTACCGAAACAGGTGCACGACAGAATGATCGACGCGTGCCGGCGCTACTTCGAGCACATTGGCTTCGACAACGGTTGCTTCAACGTCGAATTTCTCTGGGACGAGGAGAGCGACGCTCTCAAGGTGATCGAATTCAATACCCGCATCTCCCAATCGCACAGTGAGATGTTCATTCTCGTCGACGGCATATCCAACCATGAAGTGGCACTGGATATCGCGCTCGGCAAGACACCGCGCATGCCCAGCGGTGAAGGCCTCTATAAGGTCGCCGGAAAGTTCGACATTCCGTACTACGAAAACGCGCGCGTGCTCGAGCTGCCCACCGAAAAAGTCATGCAGACCCTGGAGCAACGTTTTCCCGGAACCCAGATTCGCATCGAGGTGGAAGCGGGCACGGAGCTCAAGGATCTGCCCAATCAGCACAACTTCTTCTACAACCTCGGCGAGATCTTTCTCGGCGCGGAGAGTCGCGACGAACTGCACGAGAGATACCAGACCTGCCTCGATACGTTGGACTTCAAACTGAGCCCGGTGTAAACCGGCGGGCCGCAAGGAGGTGCCATGGAAACGGATGTTTCGCTGCCCTGCCAGACACGCGTCATCGAAAACCTGTTTATACCGATGCCGGACGGCACGCGCCTGGCGGCGCGCATCTGGCTGCCGGTGGACGCGGAGCAGCATCCGGTGCCGGCGATCATGGAATACATTCCCTACCGCAAGAGGGATGTGACGCGCGCACGCGATTCGGTTAACCACCCCTATATGGCCGGCCACGGCTACGCCTGCGTGCGCGTGGATATGCGCGGCAGCGGCGACTCGGAGGGGGTGCTCACCGATGAGTACACCCGCGAGGAGAAAGAGGACGGCGTCAACGCCATCGCCTGGATCGCCGACCAGCCCTGGTGCGACGGCAACGTGGGCATGATGGGCATCTCCTGGGGCGGCTTTAACAGCCTGCAGGTCGCCGCCGAGCGGCCGCCGGCGCTCAAGGCGATCATCAGCGCCTGCTCCAGCGACGACCTCTATGTCGACAACATGCACTATATGGGCGGCTGCCTGCTCGGCGACAACCTGTCGGAAGCGACGGTGATGTTCGCGTTCAACAGCCTGCCGCCGGACCCGGACATCGCCGGGGAACGCTGGCGGGAGCTCTGGTTCGAGCGCCTGAAAGGCAGTGGCCTATGGTTGGAGTCCTGGCTGCGTCATCAGCGGCGCACGGCGTACTGGAAGGCGAGTTCCATCCGTGAAAATTACGCGGCGATACAGTGCCCGGTGTACGCGGTGGGCGGCTGGGCCGACGGCTTCACCAACACCATCTTCCGCCTTCTCGAGCACCTCGAGGTACCGCGCAAGGGCCTGATCGGGCCCTGGGCGCACAAGTATCCCCACCAGGGTGTGCCCGGCCCGGCGGTAGGCTTCCTGCAGGAAGCGGTACGCTGGTGGGACTACTGGTTGAAAGGCAGGGAGAACGGCGTCATGGACGGGCCCATGCTGCGCGCCTGGGAGCAGGACAGCATGCCGCCCAACCGCACCTATGAAAACCGGCCTGGCCGCTGGGTGGGCGAGCAAACATGGCCGTCGCCGCACATCGAGGAGGCGTGCTACACCCTGGCGCCGCATCGGCTGGTGCCGGAACACTCACCGGTGCAGGACACCTCCTCGCAGCAGCAGGCGATACTAGAAGTGCGTTCGCCGCTAAGCCTCGGTATCAACGCCGGCAAATGGTGCTCCTACGCCGCCACACCGGATCTGCCCGGCGACCAGCGCGAGGAAGACGGCGGCGCGCTGGTGTTCGAAACCCGGCCACTCAGCCAGGGGCTGCATATCTTCGGGCAACCCAGCGTCGAGCTCGACCTGGCGGCGGATCAGCCGTTCGCGATGGTGGCCGTGCGACTCTCGGATGTGGCGCCCGACGGCGAAACCACCCGCGTCACCTACGGCTTGCTCAACCTCACCCACCGCGACAGCCACGAAACACCGGAGCGGCTGGAGCCCTACCAGTACTACCGGGTACGGGTCGACATGAACGGCATCGCCCAGCACTTTCCGCCGGGGCACCGCTTGCGGTTATCGATATCGAGCAGCTACTGGCCCCTGGCCTGGACGCCGCCGGCGCCGGTAACGCTGATGGTGGCGATGCAGAGCAGCAGCCTCCGGTTGCCGGCCCGGCCTCCCCGGGATGAAGATGCTCAACTGCCGGCCATGGCGATGCCCGAGGGCAGCCCGCCGTTATCGGTGGAGCCGTTGCAGCCCGGCGAACACGAATGGCGGGTGCTGCGCGAACTGGCCGACAACGTGACGACGCTGGAAGTAACCAACAACGACGGCACCTTCCGGCTCCCCGATATCGGCACCGAGATCACCCGCAACACCCGGGAGTGGTACAGCATTCAGCTGGATGATGTGCTGTCGTCACGCGGCGAGACCTATACCCAGAGGGCGTTCAAGCGCGACGACTGGGACATCGAAGTGATCACCCGCACCGTGCTCACCTGTGATGCGGAACACTTCGAGATCGCCGCCGAGCTGGACGCGTACGAAGCGGGGCGTCGCGTGTACTCCCAAAACTGGCACCACGCGATACCCCGGGACTTCATCTGACCGCTTCGGGTCAATCGAACAGCGGCAGGTACTCCTCGTAGCCCAGTTCGGCCATGCGCGCCTTGGGAATGAACTCCAGGGCGGCGGAGTTCATGCACCAGCGCTGGCCGGTGGGCGCCGGCCCGTCATCGAACACATGCCCCAGGTGGGAGTCCGCGTAGCGGCTGCGCACCTCGGTGCGGGTGGCCCACCACAGGCTGTTGTCTTCATGGGTGGTTACGAACCGCTCGTCGATCGGGCGGGTAAAACTGGGCCAGCCGGTGCCGGAATCGTACTTGTCGGTGGAAGAGAACAGCGGCTCGCCGCTGATCACGTCCACGTAGATGCCCTCTTTCTTCAGGTCGTGGTACGGGTTCTTGAACGCCCGCTCGGTGGCGTCCTCGCGGGTCACCTTGAAGGCGATTTCCGGCAGTGCCCGCTTCAACACTTCGTCGGAGGGCCGCTCGAAGTGCTCCGGGCCTTCCCAGGGGGCACCCAGCGTCACCTCCTCCTGCTCCTCCTCTTCCTCGGTGGCGGCGGTCAACCAGGGCCGGGCGTCGGGGTCTTCCCAGTGCTTCTCCAGGAACTGGTCGCGGCCCGAGTTGTATCGGTAGAACTTATAGCGCAGCGCGCTCTTTTTGTAATAGTCCTGGTGATAATCCTCGGCCACGTAAAAAGTCTCCAGCGGCACGATCTCGGTGACCACCTCCTTGTCGAAACGACCGCTCTCATCGAGCGCCTTTTTGGACGCTTCCGCCAGAGCCCGCTCCCGGTCATTCTGGTAGAAGATGGCGCTGCGGTACTGCGAGCCCTGGTCAATGAACTGGCCGTCCGGGTCGGTGGGGTCGATATGCTTCCAGAACCAGGCGAGCAGGTTCTCGTAGCTGACCACGTCCGGGTCATAGAGCACCTTCACCGCTTCGGTATGCCCGGTGCGTCCGGCCGCCACCTGCTGATAGGTGGGGTCCACCTCGTCGCCGCCGGTATAGCCGCTGATCGCTTCCGAGACACCATCGAGTTTCTCGAAATCGGCCTCCGTGCACCAGAAGCAGCCGCCGGCGAAAACCGCGCTGGCCTGGGCGGCCCAGGTCGGAGAGCTGACGAGCAGAATTAACAAAAATATTACACGCATGGGAAACGCCTCCTTTAACGAAGCTTAGATGCGCTGGCGCGGTAGATGTTACATCGGTGGCGTGAGCGCGCCCCAAGGAGGCGTTTCGCCACACC